>JGI24699J35502_11133574_pt1 | contig 12096 bp, 5 predicted proteins | sample TergutMp193P4_FD_35502 | JGI IMG/M metagenome (IMG submission 35502) | reverse complement strand
AAGGATTCGTAGGCATTGCTTACCGCTTTACCAGAAAGCAACAAAGGCATATCGTAAGTTATTTTGCCATCAACTAATCTGACAATCGGTTTTTCCCTTTTTACAACTATTTCATTCAGCATGTTCTCTTTTTCAGTCAATTGAATAGTCAAGTCAAATTCATTGGAATAATTTTTTTCATACGTTTCGTAAATCAAATGTTGGACAATGATGTGATAAGCAGTAATTCCCGCCGATAGGCTAAAGCGGCCTGTTGAATCCGTAGATGTGGAGTTTACATACAGCGAGTCCGGAGTTTGCAATATCACCGTTGCAAATTCAATTGGTTCATTATTTCTGTTAATCACTTTTCCGGTAATTGTTTGCGCGTTCACCGTCATACAAATGGATATAAATAAACAGGCTATAAATGAAACTATTCTTTTCATCTTTATATATTTATGAATTTACGAGGCAAAATTAATGAGAACTTGTCAAAACTCCTAATATTAGCACTTTATTAGTCTGAATAGTGAATACGATACAAAAAATAAATATGCTTAATTGAATTTTAAACAAGGCGAAAGCAAAGAAAGGCGAGAACAATATCTGACTATTTGTATCGAACAATTGTCCTACTGCCATGATAAGTTACGAAAACTATTAATCGGAGATAATGGTGTTAAGATTATGAATATTAGAGGAATAGGATATAAACTTGTTTCCTTGTAAGAAACACTTGAAAAACAGGTATTCCTTGCGATATTTTCAAATTAATCATTTTTATCTTATCTTTGCATTTTGAAAATAATTTACAAAACTCATTCAGAAATGATTCTTTTTTTCAAAACAAATGTAAATTCGATTATTGCAGTTGAAACACCCGTAAAACTTTCTAAAATTGATAATAAAAAATTAATTTGGTTGTTGGGTGATGCTGAATTTTTACAAAAGAAAAATATAGATTCTTTTTTGGTAGGTCCTCGTCGCGAAATGGTAACTCCTTGGAGTACGAATGCGGTAGAGATTACTCAAAATATGGGTATTAGTGGTATTAGCCGGATAGAAGAATTTTTTATCGTTCCTGATAAAACTGCCGGTTACGACCCTATGCTGCAACGCATGTACAATGGAATTGGTCAGGATGTTTTCACTACAATTAAAAAACCAGAAGCAATTGTTTATATTGACGATATTGCATTTTACAATCAACATGAAGGCTTAGCGTTAAGTCAGGATGAAATAGAGTATCTGAACAGCGTTAGCCAAAAATTAGGCAGGAAACTTACAGACAGCGAAGTTTTTGGTTTCTCGCAAGTTAATTCCGAACACTGTAGGCATAAAATTTTTAATGGCATTTTTATCATTGATGGAATAGAAAAAGAATCTACCCTTTTCGAACTGATTCGTAAGACTTCACAAATAAATCCCAACCGCTTGGTATCGGCATATAAAGATAATGTGGCTTTCAACGAAGGACCTGTAATCGAGCAATTCGCTCCTCTTTCGGGCGATAAGCCTGATTATTTTGCCGTAAAAAATATCGAAACTGTTATTTCCCTGAAAGCGGAAACTCATAACTTTCCGACCACTGTCGAGCCGTTTAATGGCGCTTCGACCGGAACCGGCGGAGAAATCCGCGACCGCTTAGGCGGAGGAACAGCATCTTTACCTATCGCCGGTACTGCCGTTTACATGACTTCATATCCTCGCACAGAGGAAAGCCGAGAATGGGAAAATGCAATGCCTGAAAGAAAATGGCTTTATCAAACTCCCGCTCAAATTCTGATTAAGGCTTCCAACGGAGCATCCGATTTTGGAAATAAATTTGGACAACCATTGATTTGCGGTTCGTTATTAACGTTTGAACATGAAGAAAATCGCAAGAAATTTGCTTACGACAAAGTAATTATGTTGGCAGGCGGAGTCGGATTCGCTAATAAACGCGACGCTTTGAAAGGAACACCGAAAATAGGAGAAAAAGTAGTGGTCCTAGGTGGAGACAATTACCGGATTGGTATGGGAGGAGGAGCTGTTTCGTCAGTTGCTACCGGAGAATACACCAGTGGAATTGAGCTGAATGCCGTACAACGTGCTAATCCCGAAATGCAAAAACGTGTTTCGAATGTGATTCGTGCTTTGGCAGAATCGGAGAATAATCCGATTGTTTCTATCCATGACCATGGCGCCGGCGGACATTTAAACTGTCTGTCGGAATTAGTGGAAGCTACGGGCGGAAAAATCGACATGTCGCAACTACCCATTGGAGATCCGACGCTTTCGGCGAAAGAAATTATCGGCAACGAAAGTCAGGAAAGAATGGGTTTGTTGCTTAAAAATAAAGATATTGAACGTGTGCAAAAAATTGCCGGACGCGAACGTTCGCCTATGTATGTAGTTGGAGAAACTACGGGTGACGGACAATTGGTTTTCGAGCAAGCCGACGGACAGAAACCTTTGAACATGCAACTGTCTGATTTTTTCGGAAAGCCACCGCGTACTGTTATAAATGGTTTGTCGATAGACGAACAATTCAAAAAAGTAGAATATGATGTAAGCCGCTTGTGCGAATATTTAGAAATCGTATTGCAATTAGAAGCCGTTGCATGTAAAGATTGGTTAACAAATAAAGTTGACCGGTCGGTAACCGGAAAAGTTGCCCGTCAGCAATGTCAGGGCGAAATTCAGTTGCCTTTGAGCGACTTGGGAGCAGTTGCTTTGGACTATCGAGGAAAAGCAGGCATTGCTACTTCAATTGGTCATGCACCGCAGGCAGGACTAATCGACCCTGCTAAAGGCTCTGTTTTATCTGTAGCCGAAGCGCTTACCAATATTGTTTTTGCACCGTTGAAATATGGAATCGCCGGTATTTCGCTGAGCGCCAACTGGATGTGGCCATGTAAAAATCCGGGAGAAGACGCCCGTTTATATGATGCCGTAAACGCATGTTCCGATTTTGCTTGCGAATTGGGAATTAATATCCCGACCGGAAAAGACTCTTTGTCGATGACGCAAAAATATGGAGACGATAAAGTTTTCGCTCCGGGAACAGTAATTATCTCAGCTGCAGCTGAAGTAAGGGATATTCGCAAAATCGTATCACCTGTTTTGGTACAAAGTCAGCGTTCGACGCTTTATTATATTGACTTTTCATTCGACGCATTTAAATTGGGAGGTTCGGCTTTTGCCCAATCGCAAAACCGTTTGGGAGATGATGCCCCTACTGTCGGAGATGCGGAATATTTCGTAACGGTTTTCAATACTGTTCAGGAATTAATCAATAAAGAATTGATTATTTCCGGTCATGATATTTCAGCCGGTGGAATGATTGTGACTTTACTTGAAATGACCTTTGGAAATGAAACTGGCGGTTTGGAAATCAATTTGGATAAAATAATAGAAAAAGATTTAATAAAGATATTATTCAGTGAAAATCCAGGTATTATTATTCAGGTAGAAGACCGGATTAAAGTTGAAGAAATTCTCGATAACAACGGGATTGCATTTGCTAAAATTGGTAAACCAACTACCGAACGACATGTACTTCTTTCAAAAGACGGTGCTTCGTATCATTTTGGAATAGATTTTATGCGCGATGTCTGGTTCTCGTCGTCTTATTTATTAGACCGTTTGCAAAGCGGAGAAAAATGGGCGAAAGAACGTTTTCTTAATTATAAGCAACAGCCTTTACAAATCAAATTTAATAAAAGTTTTACAGGAACATTGGCTGAATATGGTTTGACTTTCGACCGGAAAGGTGCTTCAGGCATCAAGGCGGCTATTGTCCGTGAAAAAGGCACTAATGGCGAACGTGAAATGGCATATAGCCTGTATTTAGCCGGATTCGATGTCAAAGATGTCCACATGACTGATTTGGTATCAGGACGAGAAACACTGGAAGATATAAATTTTTTGGTTTTCTGCGGAGGATTTTCCAATTCTGATGTTTTGGGTTCAGCTAAAGGCTGGGCAGGTGCATTCTTGTATAATGAAAAAGCTAAACATGCGCTTGATAAATTCTATGCCCGTCCCGACACATTAAGTCTCGGAATTTGCAATGGTTGTCAAGTGATGATGGAGTTGAATTTAGTTACGCCTAAACATAAAATACATCCCCAAATGTTGCATAACAATTCGCACAAATTTGAATCGGGATTTGTTTCGTTGACTATTCCTAAAAATAAATCTGTTATGTTAAGTTCTTTATCAGGCAATAAATTAGGAGCTTGGATAGCTCATGGCGAAGGTAAGTTTTATTTGCCTTTGAATGAGAAAAAATATTCTATTGCAGCTAAATATACTTATGATGCTTATCCCGGAAACCCGAATGGTTCGGATTATTCAATTGCCGGCATTTGTTCCAGAGACGGACGTCATCTGGCATTAATGCCACATCCCGAACGAGCCATATTTCCTTGGCAGTGCGCTTATTATCCAGCTCAAAGAGAAAATGACGAGATTACGCCATGGATAGAAGCATTTGTCAATGCCCGAAAATGGATTGAAACAAAGACGATGGCAACAACAAAATAGATAAAGAGTTAATATACATTGTAAATAATATAATTATAAAATATACAAAATCATGCGTTATTACACTGAAAACTTTATTAAACTTTACGAAAATTCTTTCCGGGAAAATTATGAGCTTCCTGCTTTAAGTGATTACGCTACAGATATTTCATTTACCTATAAAGAACTTGCTATTGAAATTGAAAAAATCCACTTTTTATTTGAAGAACACGGCATTCGTCAAGGTGATGCAATTGCTTTAGTAGGCAAAAATTCGGCGTATTGGGTAGTAATTTTTATGGCTGCTATTACTTATGGAGCTGTTATTGTTCCGATTTTGAACGATTTTAATTCTAACGATATTCAGCATATTGTTAATCATTCGGATGCTGTACTCTTTTTTGCATCTGAGTCTATTCTAAAAGATTTGAATGAAAGTCAGATGCCTGCATTGAAAACTATATATTCATTTTCAGGAAAGCAGATAGCCAACCGTGAAGAAGGTAAAAATTTGTCAATACGCTTAACCAATCGTTTTAATGAAAAATATCCTGATGGATTTAGTAGAGAAATGATTAATTATAAAGAATTTCCTAATGAGAATTTAGCGGTTTTAAACTATACATCCGGAACCACCGGATTCAGTAAAGGCGTATTGATTACAGGCGATAATCTGGTAGGTAACATTATTTATGGGCAAATCACTTTACCTTTGGAAAGAGGTAACGCTATGTTATCGTTGCTTCCATTGGCGCATGCTTACGGTTGTGCATTCGAGTTTTTGTTCCCGCTTTCTACAGGCTGTCACATCACGCTTTTAGGTAAAACGCCATCGCCAAAAATACTGATGAAAGCCTTTGGAGAAGTTAAGCCTAATTTGATTATTTCGGTTCCGCTCATTTTGGAAAAAATCTACAAAAATATGATTGTTCCTATGATTAATAAGCCAATCATGAAAATTGCATTAAAACTTCCGTTAATTAATACTGCAATTTATTCTTTAGTACGAAAAAAATTGGTTCAGGCTTTTGGAGGAAATTTTCGTCAGGTAGTGATTGGCGGCGCTCCGTTGAACAAAGAAGTAGAAGAATTTTTCCTTAAAATACACTTTCCGGTTTCCGTGGGATATGGCATGACGGAATGTGCTCCTTTAGTTAGTTTTTCTGATTTTAACAATTATATTCCGCTTTCTTGCGGTAAAGTTTTACCTAATTTAGAAGTACGAATCGACTCGCCAGACCCTTATCAAACTCCGGGTGAAATTCAGATTAAAGGGCAAAATGTAATGCGTGGTTATTATAAAAATGAAGAAGCGACCAAAGATGCTTTCACTGCCGATGGATGGCTGAAAACCGGCGATTTAGGCACGATTAATAAAGATAACTACATTTTTATTCGCGGGCGCTCCAAATGCATGATTTTAAGTTCAAGCGGACAGAATATTTATCCGGAAGAAATTGAAGCAAAACTCAACAACCTTCCGTATATAGTCGAAAGTCTGGTTATTTCTAAAGATAAACGCTTAATCGCATTGGTTTATCCTGATTATGAAGCAGCTAAGGTAGCCGGTATTTCACCTGATAATTTAAAGAATATAATGCGTAAGAACAAGGAAACACTCAACAGCATGGTTGCCTCATTCGAACGAATAGCAGAAATTAAATTATACGAAAACGAATTTGAAAAAACACCGAAGAAAAGTATCAAGCGATTTTTATACACAGAGGTAGATTGACAAGTATAAAGCACAAAAAGTGGTTAATATTGTTATCGTGATTTTGCAAATGAAAAAGTTTTATTAACTTTGTAAAATACAACACCCACTTTTTATTGACGACTGTTATGATTTTAATATCGGTGAAGAGACAAACGGCAAAAAGCGGAGAGATATTTATTATGCCATTGATAGAATTGAAAAAGGAGAAAAAAATAAAATTCCGCATTGGTTGTTTGGGTTTTTGTAGTGAGGAAAAATTGAATAAATATATAATAAAAGAATTATGACTAAACAAAAGAAATTTTTAACGTGTGACGGAAATCAGGCGGCATCTCACATTGCCTACATGTTCAGTGAAACCGCTGCGATTTACCCTATCACTCCTTCGTCTACTATGGCAGAATACGTAGACGAATGGGCGGCATCAGGACGCAAAAATATCTTCGGCGAAACTGTCCGGGTGGACGAGATGCAGTCGGAATCCGGCGCTGCCGGCGCTATGCACGGAGCATTACAAGCTGGAGCGCTTTCTACAACATTCACTGCATCGCAAGGATTGTTACTGATGATTCCCAATATGTATAAAGTTGCCGGAGAATTGCTTCCAGGCGTTTATCATGTATCGGCTCGATCGATTGCATCGCATGCTCTTTCGATTTTCGGCGACCATCAGGACGTAATGGCGGTTCGTCAAACCGGATGTGCAATGTTTGCTACCGGTTCGGTACAGGAAGTCATGGACTTAGCGGCAGTAGCCCATTTGTCGGCAATTAAATCGCGTGTTCCTTTTGTACATTTCTTTGATGGATTCCGCACTTCGCACGAAGTTCAGAAAATAGAAACGCTGGAAAACGAAGATTTGGCTCCGCTGATTGACCAAGAAGCATTGTTGGCTTTCCGCCGACGTGCATTGAATCCGGAAACTCCGGTTACACGCGGTACGGCGCAAAATTCGGATATTTATTTCCAAGCCCGCGAAGCATCTAATGCTTACTACAACAAAGTAGTGGATATTGTTGAAGATTATGTGAATAAACTTTCCGAACTGACGGGACGTTCTTATCACTTGTTCGATTACTATGGCGCTCCGGATGCCGAACGTGTGATTATCGCAATGGGTTCCGTTACCGAAGCAATCAGGGAAACAATTGATTATCTAATGTCTAAAGGTGAAAAAGTAGGCTTGGTAGCCGTACATCTTTATCGTCCTTTCTCGGCAAAACATTTGTTGAGCGCTATTCCAGAAACAGTTAAACGCATTGCCGTTTTAGACCGTACCAAAGAACCAGGTGCAAGTGGCGAACCTCTTTACATGGACGTAGTCGAAGCATTTGCGCAACGCCCTTGCAACTGTGAAGATTGTGATTGTGAAAACGGTGGAAAATGTGATTGCAAAGATTGTCACCGCTGCAATAGACCAATTATTGTGGGTGGTCGTTATGGCTTATCGTCCAAAGATACGACTCCGGCACAAATTTTGGCTGTATATGAAGACCTCTCGTTGCCATCTCCGAAAAGTGGATTCACTATCGGCATTGTAGATGATGTAACTTTCACTTCGCTTCCTCAAAAAGAAGAATTAGCTTTCGACGGTGGTCCTTATGAAGCTAAATTCTACGGTTTGGGCGCTGATGGAACGGTAGGCGCAAACAAAAACTCCATCAAAATCATAGGCGACAATACTGATAAATATTGTCAGGCATATTTTGCTTACGACTCCAAGAAATCGGGCGGTTTTACCTGTTCGCATTTGCGTTTTGGCGACAAACCTATCCGTTCGACTTATTTAGTGAATACTCCTGATTTTGTAGCTTGTCATGTGCAAGCCTATTTGCGTTTGTACGATGTAACCAAAGGCTTGAAAAAGAATGGAACATTTTTGTTAAATACCATTTGGAACGAAAATCAGGTAAAAGAACATCTTCCTGATAATGTAAAAAAATACTTAGCAAAGAATAATATCAACTTCTATATCATTGATGCGACCAATATAGCAGAAGAAATCGGTTTGGGTAACCGTACAAATACGATTCTGCAATCGGCATTTTTCAAGATTACCGGCGTCATTCCATACGATTTGGCGGTAGAACAAATGAAGAAATTTATCGTGAAATCCTACGGCAAGAAAGGAGAAGATATTGTAAACAAAAACAATGCGGCGGTTGACCGCGGCAGTGAAGTTGTCCATGTAAAAGTTCCTGCCGAATGGGCGAATATCCAGATAAAAGAGGAAGAACCGGATACCCATGTGCCGGAATTTATTTCCAAAATTGTTCGTCCGATTAATGCACAAAAAGGTGATAATCTTCCTGTTTCGACATTCGACGGTCGTGAAGACGGAACTTGGGAACAAGGAACGTCCGCTTTCGAAAAACGTGGTGTTGCTACGCATGTTCCGGTTTGGATAGCAGAGAATTGCATTCAGTGCAATCAATGTGCATACGTTTGTCCTCATGCAGCTATTCGTCCTTTCCTGTTGAATGCGGAAGAAATGGCAAAAGCACCGGCAAATTACGAAACGCTTTCCGCTATTCCCGCCAAACAGTTTGAAGGGTTACAATTCCGTATTCAAGTGGATGTCTTGGATTGTATGGGTTGCGACAATTGTGCCAATGTCTGTCCGGGCAGCAAGAATGGAACAGCTTTGAAAATGGTTCCGATTGAAACGCAATATGATAATCAAGCAAATTGGGATTTCTCCGTTAAAGAAGTCAAAAGCAAACAGCACTTGGTTGATGTATCCTCCACTGTGAAAAATTCACAGTTTGCAACTCCATTATTTGAATTTTCCGGTGCCTGTTCAGGCTGTGGAGAAACGCCTTACATAAAATTGGTTAGCCAGTTGTTTGGCGACCGTCAGGTAATTGCCAATGCAACAGGTTGTACGTCTATCTATTCAGGATCAGCTCCTTCTACTCCTTATACCAAAAACGAACAAGGTCGAGGTCCGGCATGGGCGAACTCGCTGTTTGAAGACAATGCTGAATACGGTCTTGGAATGGAAATTGCAACAGAGAAAATAAGAGAAAGAGTAGTTGAGAAAACAAAAGCGTTGATGGCAATTGAATGGACACAGCAAAGAGTTAAAGATGCAGCTCAAACGTGGCTCGACAATAAGAATGACGGCGGTGCAGCAGGTAGAAAAGCTGCTGACGAATACATTGCTGCTCTTGAATGGGGCATACAGCTAATCGACGATTCAATAAAATGGTTAGAAAGTGCAGGTGAAGAATATGCCGGTAAACTTGCAGAAGTAAAAGCCAAAAAGGCAGCAGGTGCAACCACTTGTGACTGCCCGGCTTGTACTTTGTGTAAGGAGCTTTTAGAATTAAAGCATTACTTTGTGAAACGTTCGCAATGGATTATTGGCGGCGACGGTTGGGCTTATGACATCGGGTTCGGCGGATTAGACCACGTTATTGCTTCTGGTCGAAACGTGAACATTTTGGTAGTAGATACCGAAGTATATTCAAACACCGGAGGTCAATCGTCCAAAGCGACTCCAGCAGGAGCAGTTGCTAAATTTGCGGCAGCCGGCAAACGTGTCCGCAAGAAAGATTTAGGCATGATAGCAACGACTTACGGCTATGTGTATGTAGCGCAAATTGCGATGGGTGCTAATCAGGCGCAAACTCTGAAAGCCATCAGGGAAGCTGAGGCGTATGAAGGTCCTTCGATAATTATTGCTTATTCGCCTTGTATTTCACATGGTTTAAAAGCCGGTATGGGTCATGCGCAAGCCGAACAAAAAGCAGCTGTCGAATGTGGATACTGGAGTCTCTGGCGTTATGATCCTCGTTTAGAAGCCGAAGGAAAGAATCCTTTCCAATTGGATTCTAAAGAACCGGATTGGACGAAATTTCAGGATTTTCTGAAAAATGAAGTCCGCTTTGCAACGTTAACAAAGCAATATCCAGAAGAAGCGAAAGAGTTGTTCAAAATGACGCAAGCAAATGCCCAATGGCGTTATAACGGCTACAAACGGTTAGCAACGCAAATTTATTGAAAAGAATGTTGAGGCTGTTTCAAAAATAAAGTTTTGAGGCAGCCTCTAACTTTTATAATTCATGTCATACTACATGACTGTCAACCTATTTGTATTACTGAAAAATCGAAAATTCCTTAATTAGATTTCCTTCACCATCAAAAACTCTTCCGCCGTCTCATTGACAATAGCATACCCCAATTGCTTATAGAAGTTCACAGCGGGATTTGCCTTTTGGACAGATAGAGAGGTGAGGCGATAATCACCGGGCTTGTCGCCAAAATGATCAATATAGACGTAAAGTTCTGGCTCGTAGATTAAGTCTCTGCTCGGAGGAATTTCACCTTGTGGCACAAAGATGGCATGATATAGGAACGTTTCAAACTTAGGATAATCCTTTGGTGTAATTTCCCTAATTATCAAAAATGAAATAATTTTATGAGATTTTATTTCTTTATGATAATTCTGTCATTACGGATCTGAGCTCTGCTTAGCCTGTAATGACAGAATTATTTAAAACTTTAAGCCTTTAATGCTTTTAGCAATTCGGGAAGTAATGCATAGATGGTATTTTCAGTTTGCGCCGTATAAAAATTACCGTCAACTACTGCCTTTTCGTCTGTTCCAATACTGTTTTTCATTGCTGCTTTAAGAAATGGATGCAAAGCAACTTTTTTGCCTTTACTAATCCCGGTATTATCAAATAACAAAGCAGCCGCACAATGTCCAGCTATGATTTTACCTTTGTCGCCAAAATTTTTTATGACGGTCAACATGTCCAGATTAAAAGGTTTATCTGCATTTTCCTTGTATTTAGGCATCGCATTACCACAAGCGAATAGAAGTGCATCATATTCATCTTCATGTCCTTTCAAGTGAGCCACAACATCATCGGTTTGCAGGCTAATGCCCGAATTGGTTTTCACTTGCGTAGTTTCAGCTACTGCAAATGTTTTATAGGAAATGCCGTTTTCAAAAAAGGCTTCCAAATACTGAAATAATCCCGATCCATTTACGGGATTTACTACTAATACTGCTACTTTTTTTGCCATTGTAATAAAAATTTAATAAGATCAATTTTTAACATTATTAACACACTACGATGCCCGTGAGGACAACAAACAACATTAATATAAAGAACCTTCGCCCACCAACGTACACCTTCAATCATCTTAAACATTGGTAGAAAAGCTGCATGCCATAGATACGTAACGTGTATATAACGTACCCTATCACACTTTTAGCAAACATTATTTCCAACCGCCACCTAACGCACGATAGAGAATAATTTTCTGCTGGATAATCGTATTATAGGTTGAATAAAGCGAAAGTTCACTGGATAAAACACTGTTTTGCGCAGATAAAACATCCAAATAGGTTGCATATCCGTTTACCAATAATTCTTGTGAATATTCGTATGCTTTTTTCAAGGCATCAACTTGTTCTTTCTGATAATCGGACTGTTGAGCGGTAAACCGAATGGACGCCAAAGCGTTTGATACTTCATTTCCCGCATTCAGCAAGGTTTGCCTGAAGGATATAAACGTTGCATCTTCCTCCAACCGGGCGACCTCTTTTTGAGTCTTTAAAGTCCGTCCATTGAAGATAGGTTGGGTTAATCCCGCAACTACATTCCAAAGCAGAGAACCCGGCATATTAAACCAGTTAGACAATCCTTTAGCATCAGGTCCGACCGAGCCGGTCAGAGTTAATTGAGGATACATAGCGGCACGCGCCGCATTAAACTCTTCATGAGCAGCACGCAAGGCAAATTCTGCCGCTTGTACGTCGGGGCGGTTACTCAACAATTGAGCAGGCACGCCTATCTCCGGCGTTTCGGAATGAAAAAGCGTTAAGTCAAAACTGCTTGACCGCACTATGGATGTTGGCGTTTTACCCAGAA
>JGI24699J35502_11133575_pt1 | contig 12097 bp, 6 predicted proteins | sample TergutMp193P4_FD_35502 | JGI IMG/M metagenome (IMG submission 35502) | reverse complement strand
ATGTTAGACATGAAACAGGCTACGTTTTGAGGGTTTTTGTGGCAGGACAGAGAAATGACTACTCCATGCAGGGGTAATAAAAATAAATTGAGATCATTTTGGCATAATTTTAATGACAGATGGGGCAATAAGATTTCTTCATCAATACATCACTAGTAAAAAATGTGTGCACTTAATATGCAATGCCAGAGCATCCATCAGCAAGAAATGTAAAACTGATTGACATTACATGGCTATGTGTAAAATCTGTACAAATATCCTGACAACAGCACCATACATAGCAACAAAGTTAAGAACCTGAAACAAAACAGTTGTTCCAAAAAACATCTATACCTATCAGGGAATAAAGTCACTACCATTGTTTCATATAAAATCACAAAAACCTTGGCTAAAAAAAAAGTTTCAAGATAGCAATTTGATTAAAGCAATTAAGCTGCCACTATTATTAAGTACTACCAGTAGAAGAATGGAATGTATGATTAATGAACTGAAGCAAAAATCTTGCAATTAGTGCATTTGTTTAGCCTTCAATAGAGGCCAACAATATCTGCGATGTTTCCCAGTTACTTGTTTTCATTCAGATTTTCAACAGTATTACAGAATACGAACTGGAATCAGTTCTATTAATGTAAGATTAGAAGTGGAGACATGTTGCAAAGATTATATGCTAGCCTTTGCAAATGGAAGTTCTCATTTTTAAACTTGTGTCTATCACCACAGACACAGCTCAAGTAGTGACCAGTTCAGCTATGTAAAAACAATCCTCCCTTTCCAGATCTATTTACTTACTACTTGGTCTTTCATTAACTAGTTCCATGGGCAGAGGGGGTCGATTTTCAACATGTTGTAAGTACTGTGGAAGAAACTGTAAACCCAATCTGTGCTATGTCCCTTGAAATGTAAGTTCCCCAAACATTTATCAGATGGAATTTATGCACATTATGAAGACTTGACACTACACACTGAAGTCCACTGGCTAAGGAAACAAAAACTTTTATTCAGTTTCCAATAGATTCTTCTGGAAATTGTGGTGTTTCTTCCGAAAACAGGTGATATACCCCTACAACTAAAAGACTCATGGCAGTTGCTAGATCTCCCTTTGCTCACAGATGTTACTGCTAACTAGAAGAGCCAAATACTGGACTGCTATTAACATGACTCGCACACACTGATTCTTTCAAAGCAAAACTTAATTTCTGGTAATGAATGTTGATCTACCCCACTTCTCAGGTGTTCAGAATCACAATGATGGGCATATCTGAAGTGTTTGTCACAGTCCATACACTGATAAACTATCATAACAGTGGGACAGAAAATTTAAGAACTTCAAGCACATGAAGTTCACTGCTAAATAAGAAGAACATTAACAAATACCTTGAAATGAAAGTACACTGTATATCACAAAGTATATGAAACCAGACTGGATTTAAGCAACCCTAGAAATGTTAACTGTTGAAAATAATGTGTATGATACGATCACCTTCTCGGTGTCACTAAAGAGAAAATAGCATAATTCATTCATTTAACCACCCTTGGAAGTATGTGAACCAGACTGGCTCTGGAAGTCATCTTTTGTAAAATTCATATTTAAGAAAATACTTTTTTTTTTGTAGTATGAAATGTTACAGCAAATAAAAGTATCAAATGTACGTTACTTCTTGAAATAAAAGTACATGAAGTACTATTATTACTACATGCACAGTCCCCAGATAAATTTTTGTCATTCTGCATACTAATTAATGATTCTGAATAATACACCCGGGTGTAAAGACATAAATAAAACGCTGAACTGCACCAAGAAGTTTAAGTACATTTCATAAGGCAGCAAGTTTCTTCCAAGTACTTCCCAAAAACTGTTCTCAAAACACAATTTGTTCCTATTACACAGTAATGATAACCAACATGCATACTGTTAAATTAAAATCTGCTCAAGAGTGATACTAATACATACCGTCATAAAAATAAATTTTGTTTAAAAATCTTACACATTTTGACTTCATTCACATAAGACTGTAAAGTCATTTAACGACATCACATCATTGGAAAAGTGAGAGTTTACTGGCAAACATTAAAAGTACATGCAATGCATTTTCAGCTTAACTTTCATCACAAACACAAGATTTTAATGTCTAAATTTAAATATTTTGATGTCCTTAAAATATAACTCTAATGAATTAAACACATTAAGCCCATGGTATAGCATTTACACTTCCACAATAATGTTATCTGTAATGCATTTTCAAGTTAACTCTACTTACTACAGCAAACTTCACACAATGTAAAGCTCTCAGTGCTGAATTTAAACTCAACATTTATCAAAAATGCAGTAAACAAGCATGCACTACCACCACTGAAAGATGTTCAATACTGCAGAGAAAAGTAGTTCAGAGGCCAACAAATTATGACTTGTCTGCAGTTCATTCTAACTCTTCAGCAGCAATCCTAATATTTCTTATTCACAACAGATCCCATGTCACCTATGTTGGTTTACATGTTATAACTCCAGACAAATACTAATTTGACGTCATTTTGTTTCTCTTGGATTCCTACTTATTCACAACTTACATGCCTCAAAGAAAAAAAAAAAGGCCACCAATTTTTAGGCAGGGATCATGAGTTTGGTTAATGTCTTGTGACTAACACCATCTGTTGAGAAGCTGTGCATCTTCATGGGGTTCCAGTAAGTTTATAAAACAAGAAACATAAAGGTAGTATTTAGTCAATATGGATCATAACAGCATTGCAGTGCATATCACCAGAAATGACTGTGATGGGTTTTAAGAAGTGCTGTATATCCAGTGCAGCAGATGGGACTGATGATATGTTGTGGAATGACAGTGAAGGTGGAGACACTGATATTGATTGATAAAGATAGAATATAACATGCTTTGTGTATTAAGAGTACGAAATTAATAGTAAAATTTTTCTTTTCTTAGCAGATATATATTTTTGGGGAGTCATCTTAGATTTGGATAAATATATTTTCCTTTGGCAGATGTGATTTTTGCAGTCATCTTAGATTAGCTTCGTCTTTGTATCTGGGCAAATACGGTAATAATTCAGCCATTTTGCCTGGAATTTGTAGTACACAAAGTAGAAGCAAGGGATGTCCTCAAAGTATTTTACCTCTTATTTGTACCCCCATCCACCCTGGAACATCATTCAACCCACAGTAATGCTTCATGTTCATCAAGGGTCAGGATGGTTCGAGCAGTCATGGATGTATCACACCTTTTATTCTCACTTGGATGGACTCAACACATGAAAGATTAACTCCATTACCAACAAATTCAGCTTCGGGCTGATATATAGAGGTAGGTTTTACCATGAATTAAGAAACTATTGTAGGCACTGCCCAAAGAACAAGTACAAATGCCCAGCAGTTCACCATATTTATGCATGTCAGTTATGCATAAAATGTATCACACAGTGTGGGATTTGAGATTCTCACGGTGGTGTTATTGAAGATTCAAGTCTTCTGGGATGTTACACTGTGTCACTGGCCAGTAGCACCTGATATGTCTAAGGATCATAGTTTCTGCATCTTTAGGATCAAGCAGTAGATTAAGGATGTCTTGGGCTGCTTGACCCTGAATGTGAAATCATGTGATCATTTGAAACAACTGGAAATGATTCACCCCACACAACATCCAGAAGTGTTTAATCTCATGCACACGCACACACACACACACCATCTCTCTGTCTCTCACACACTCAATCATTAAAATTAACTAGACTGCATTTAAAACTTGGTCCCTTGTGACACACCATGTTGAAATGCTTGGATTATCCCTGGTATAGTATTTCCACTTCTTATTCACATAGTGTAGTAAATTCGTTTTTGTGTCATTCAACTAACTTGAAGAATCTCTTTACTATCAAAATTTTGTTTTTTTGGGTCTCTATCCTTTCATCTTCAAGAAAATGGACGGCTGTAAGTAGCCACTCCATTCACATCAATGGGCTACTTAAATGCCCACATTACAGACTAAGGGAAGAAGACTGATTGCTGGTGCTAAAGAATAGAGTGCTGAAGAAAATACTTAGACTTACTGCAGAGGCAGTGACAGGAGGCTGCAGAAAATACTGTTATGATGACCAAATAAAGGACAGATTGGAAATGGGGTATGGAGAATGAATAGCAGAGATGAGAACAACATATAAAATTTTAATTGAAAAACATGAAGAGAAAAGCCTACAACAGTACAGGAAGTCATGGACTGGATTCCTCTGGCTCTGAACACAGCTGAGCACAGATTCTTTCAAACATACTAACCACATGCATCCGAATGACCCATAAATGGGTCGCACAAAGAGCTCTTTAAACTAGCTGAATAACCCATAAAGGGGTCACAAACAGTGTGTCAAAGTATGGAGGAATTTTGTTCACACCTATCTGATATACTGCGGACGTATGCTAGGCTACAGGACCCTTAAAGGTCTGGGTTTCTTTGTGGGGCCAGAATGGACTTCCTCCACCTATGAAACACATCCAACAACCCTGATTTATATGTGGAACACAAAGCAACCGCACATTTGTCCCAGCTGACTAATACTGTTCCAGACACAGCACGCTTTTGTTTTTCATGAAGTCCACTGTGGGTTGAATATCAACACTGACCTATGAAACAAGCACTACTTGTTGACCAGAAAGGTTTTCAGTGGCATACTGTATGCATATAGTTCAGACAGAACTAATGTTCAAAAATCAGAGATATTCACAAAAAATGATGTTTACAGCTACAGAAGGGCCAACAGACGTGCCTCTTGTAGTGCTGCGGTACTCTGTAGAGGTTGTGGGGCAGCAACATGCAACACACAACATCAGTCGACTAAAAACTTCTTGGGCACCCTCAAATAACTGGAATTTTATACACTAGTCACATAACTTTAGATCTGTTTTGCTGTCACTGAAGAAGAAGCTCATATCTTCATAGCAGGTTGCAACAAGTGGTGGAGGAAGATCAAACTGGGGACCACCTCAAGGAAGGAACACAAATATTTATCCTTTTGTCAGTCCAGCAAAAGGTGTGAAAAAAAAGTGAGGCTCCACACATCAACAAAGACAGCTTACCACTGTCTGTGTTGATGTTTTTCACAGAAAGTTTTCATCTGCTGGTGGAACAGACCAATTTATACTACCAGCAACACTTAAGACGGGCAAGCTGGACCTAGCCGCCAACTGCCTGACATTATGACTTTCAATGCCTTAGCTCTGCAGATGGGACATGAATTGAAAGACATACTACATGACTAATGGTCGAGACATAGACAGCTACACACTGCTTTTACGGTGAGACCATGACACAAGATAGATTTTTAATCATACTGCAATTTCTGCATTTTGCAGACAATTCACAGAGACCTGACAAAGGCGAAAAATATAACAGACTATGGAGACTATGAACAGTCTCTGACACACTGAATGAGGCTTATGCTAAATTGTATAACCTCTCAGAGCATTTGGCAGTGGATGAGGTACTTGCAGAATTCAAGAACATGGTTACCTTCAGGCATACATTCCAAAGAAAAGAAAATGTTTTCGCATCAAAATTTACAAACTCTGTGATGAATCACGGTATACACATGACATGAAATTGTACTTGGGTATAGAGACTCACACCGCCACTGATGACATGACTGCAACACGTGCAGCTGTTAAACATTTGACTTGCAGAGTTGAAGGCTTAGGACACAAAATATTTATGGACAACTTCTTTTCATCTGCAAGACCTTTTTGACTTGGAGAGACAGACGTAAAATGAATTCATGCGGGACAATACAGCCCAATAGAAAAGACATGCTCCATGACTTTGTACCAAAAGAACTGAAACTGAAAGGGGGTGATGACCAGAGGAAGTTTGACCACATTAGTTTGGAAGGACAGACAAGAAGTTTACATGTTGACTAACATGGACCCACCATCTGCAAAAGGAAATTTTTGTGACAACAGCAATCGCCCCATGAAACCTCACACCATGTAATGGTACAACAGGCACATGGAGTATGTCAACAATTCTGATTGTATGGCCAACAGCTATTCAATGAATCCACATACCTTCAAGTGGACCACAAAATTGTTTTTCCACCTTCTAGATTTAACAGTACTTAACAGTTGGATTCTGTTACCTTCATATGAGGCTAAATATACCCACCAAGATTTCAGGCTCCATCTGGTGAAAAATTTGATTGAAGAAGCTGGAAAAAGCCAAGATCGCCCCATCCCCAGATTGGTTGGAAGAACAAGTTCCGCCACAACAAATGTTGTGTGACTTGAGAGCTACCATAAACAACACTGGCCAGCGAAATCATTCACCAAACTCCAAACCCTTCTCCGTTCATCTTGCAGTCAGTAAAAGGGCATGGTGTATAAGTGCACCAGATGTGACGCTAGGCTGTGCATGTTTCACAGGATATCACACAAGAGTACATCTGTACATCACTCCCATTCTGAATAGTGTATGTCACGAAAAAATAGTGATGCAGGGTGCCACAGACCTTCTGTAGCAACCAGAATTATGTGAGCAATGAACTATTTACACCACATTTTATACAATGCATGCAAATCACAGGCCTAAATTTATTATAACAATAGGTAAACATTTTTTCCCAAAATATCTAATTCATTAACATAGTGCAAAATTTTATTTCCTTAAATTTGAAGGAAAAGCCTATGAGATATGTCTTTTGCTTCTAAGAGTAAGCATTAAAAATTATAATCCACAGTTAAAAATCTCCGCAGGTCGTCACTGCACAGACGGATTTAATTTGGCATTAAGAGTTAATACTTTCAGCTGCCATAAAACAAAAGAAATTTCTTGACCTACTTATTGGCTAGCAGCTTTGCAAAAAGTATGCTCTTCCATGTAGTTAGTAAAAGAGACTATAACATATATATGATGGAAATTAACACAATTACATTAAAGCATGTACATTTTCATCATGTGATAAGTCATCTTTAAAATAACATATACTAAATACAAACAAAGATTTGGATATGCGTGTGTAAAGAACGAAGTGGGACTCGACTGTTGGAATGGTGTAAACTGCCGTCTCAAAAATAAGAACTTCATTTTATGATTAACACAATAAAAACTTGAAAACTACATTTTCCTACAAATATACTTCATGGAAATTAGAAGCTCTGTTATCTCTAGATGACAACCTACATTTTCTTGATCAGTGACAGGTGGGATGGAAGATGGCTACATGTATATGACGGAAATTAACACAATTACATTACAGCATGTACATTTTCATCATGTGATAAGTCATCTTTAAAATAACATATACTAAATACAAACAAAGATTTGGACATGCGTGTGAAAGGAACAAAGTGGGACTTGACTGTTGGAATGGTGTAAAATGCTGTCTCAAAAATAAGAACTTCATTTTATGATTTATACAATAAAAACATGAACAGTACTTTTTCATACAAATATACTTCATGGAAATTAGAAGCTCTGTTATCTCTAGACATCAACCTATATTTTCTTGATAAATGACAGGTGGGATGGAAAATGCAAAGAATGAAATTCACTGTTTTACTTGATACACCAATTCCTCTCAGCACATCGCTGTGTGTCCTGAGCATTTACAGAACATAACAAATAGTGTGCACTAATACCACACACAAATTATAACTTGGGCCTCTGGACATATTCCCTGCTTATCAGTGGTTTGCTACAGACAATACTGCCACTTGCAACATCAATGCATCATATAGATCTGGTCTAAAATTGTGACAGAGCAACAAAAATCATGAGTGGCACATTCCAAAAAATGAATGGCAGATCTTTCACACTCCTACTTACCAGCTACCATTTTGCTTTTTTCCATCACTTGTTTTGCCAAGATCTGGTTTAGCTGAAGTAAATGCTCCCTTTGTTTCTTCTCTGCAGCAACTTTCTTCTTCAGAGTTGAAGTTTCCTTTTCCTGTTCTTTCTCTGTTAAATTAGAAGATAAATATCCACAATGAACACTCAAATTCAAGCAACAGCTGCAGCAAACGCTCTGATATCTGGCACTGAATAACCCAGTAAGATCTATTATCCAGAAATTCATTAAAATTCCCATTACAGTGCAAAATTTCATTAAATGGCAACACCAAGCACCAATTACAGACGTTCAGCCATTAAATTATGATGTACTGTTGAATTTTTTTTTAGATTATACAAACAGAACGATGATGGAGAGGTAAAAGAAACTGCATGCAGGAAAAACAGGACAGGATATCAGATGACAAATTACACTGTTACGTTTGTTCATGACGTTGATAGGTACACTACTATACACATTACGCATAACATTCCAACATCTGGAAAACTATAATATCCAGCAACCCTCTGGTACCAAAGGTGGCAGATATTGCAAATATACTATATAACAGGGATAACATAAATAATAGAAATACAACTGGAAGAGAACTACAGACCTAGAGATCGAAGTAAGATAAAAGAACTGCACTGACTACAAAATTTCTAATCAGACACTCAATTCGGCTTCCTGCACTCCAGCTGTCTAGTGTGAGTTTCAGTGAGACAAGAACTTGTTACACATTCATTAAAAAACCTCTCCATTTCAAAAATTCCTTACCATATACAGCAAAATTCCTTCCATCCAATGTCCAATAATTTGGAAATCCTTACAATCTAATGCTTTAGGGCAGTAGTCCCTAGACAAGATGTTGTGCTTTTTACCACACATAAGTTTCAAAACAGCTGGCACATGTTCAGAAAGGCCTCTGAAAATGTCCGTACATCAGCTATTGTGTTTTCTCCCGATCCTTTATCCCCTACTCCAACAATTCTTTCAAATACGAAGACTCCAGAAAACAGAGAATATGACCCTGATGCCCCTCAACCAGCAGAAGAAGCAGACATCCAAATGGATTACTCCTTTGATTAGTTGTACATCTCAGGCATAAGAGCAGTAACAAAATATTACCTGTAGGAACTTAGGTCAGTATAGGTACCCTCAGATAATCAAGAATATTCAATAACTCAGCACATATCTGGTCCCATGCAAGCCACATTAATAGAAGTTTGCTCCATATAAAAGTCTGTTGTGTGAAAGTCTATTAAACAATGTACACAAGAATTTCAGGTAACTTCGTCTTGCCCAGGTCAAATGTGAACCACAGTTGTCTGTCTACCCACAAGCTTCACACAGAAACAAACACATAAACCAACCAAGCACACAAGAAAGGGTTTGAACAGTGCCCCTTTGCTAATACTCTGGCATTTTTCAGCCACTTTTGACTGCCACAATATAGAAATATATAAAAATACAGACGTGTGTAATATTCTCAGCCGAGGCCACACGTGTAATTCATGCTACATGACAAAACTAAATGCATTTAGTACCCACTGAATATTTCAGTATACTGTATTGAGATTTTAAATGAAGCATATTATTTTAACACTTTGCCGTCACGCCATGCAAAAATGCGTGATTGCTATCCCATGCGCTGTTGACGGGTCACGCATATCTGCATTTTCTTACACGACGTGCTGCACATGCATTTTTCAGCGGGTCTGGCTCACTTATTGCTTCAAGGTTATTGACAGCTTGTTGCAGGATGCTTGGGTACCAAGTTACAAAAAAACAGACTGGTCCTGACCCCCTATTTTTAGAACCATTAGACTCCAACAAAGGGACCACTCATTCAGATACTCTCTCTGTTTTCCTTCAGTTGCAATCATGGCTTCGCATAGGAATGTTCTGCAACAGGACAATATTTTGTAAGAGTTATATGCTGATATGCATTCCCATGTCTGTGGTTATAGTGACAATGAAAGTTTGGAGAGTGACAGTGACATCCCACCAGTTCACGTAAACAATTTCGATCTTCTGTCATTGTTGTTACTAGTGACAGTGAAACAAGTACAATAGAGGAAGAAAGTAGTGAACTGGAGAACTCTGATGATAAAACATGTGATGTGTGGTGTAAAACGGATAAAAAAAACCAAGCAATGAGCCTTTCCTCGGAACCACAGGTCTGAATATAGTAATTGATAACCCTGAATCTGTTGTTGAAGTCGTGAGTTCAATCACTGGTGACGATCTTATACCGTTACCTACTGAACAGTCCAACCTTTACCACAGTCAAAATGCCGAAAAATGGAAAGGCTCGCTTAAAACAATGAAGTGGTCCAATATCACACCTGAAGAAATGAGAAAGATTTTGGGGCTAACAATTTTGATGGGACAAGTCAGAGAGGAAAATATAAGAGACTACTGGTCCACTAACCTCACAATTTCCAAACCCATTTTTCCTCACACTATGAGTAGGAACCATTCTGAATCCATTTGGCAGGCCTGGCATTTTAGTGACAACAGCCAGCAAATACAGCATTCAGGGCGGCTATTCAAAATTTGGCCCATGTATGAATATTTTGTACAGAAATTTAGGTCAGTATACAGCCCAAAACAAGAACTGTTACTTGATGAAGCCATGATCCCACGGTGGGGTCGCCTGAAATTTAGGACATACAATATAGGGAAAATAACAAAATATGGAGTGCTGGTGAGAATGGTGTGTGAGGCGGTATCAGGTTATATCTGCAACATGGAGATATACTCAGCTCAGGGAAAGAAGTTGGAGGACACAGTGTTATCACTTTTAGACAGAAACTTAGGCCAAAATCATCATGTCTATCAAGATAATTATTATAACAGCGTGAGATTAGCTCAAACACTGCTAAACAGAAACATGAGAGTCTGCGGCACTATAAGGGCTAACAGGGGCATTCCACGTGACCTGGAAGAGGACAGCAAGCACTTGAAGATAGGGCAGTCAGCATTCTGGAGAAAAGGTGATGTAATGGTGCAAGTGTGGAAGGACTAAAGACTTGTGCGAATGGTAAGTACGATCCATGACACAACAATTGTAAACACAGGGCGGAAAGACAAGAAAACAAACATGGAAATAAAGAAGCCTTATGCTGTTGTCCAGTACAATAAATTCATGAAAGGCGTAGGCAGGGCTGACCAGTACCTCAGTTATTACTCAGTACTGAGGAAAACTGTAAAATGGTCAAAAAAAAACTGGTATTGTTTCTGCTAAACTGTCCTCTCTTCAACACATTTTTTGTGTACAGGACACTAAATACAGACAAAAAAGTAAAGTACAAGAACTTCCTGCATGAGGTAGGAAGGTCCTGGATATTAGAAGTCCAGAATTGAAGTGAGTCCAATTCTGATGACAGTCAATTGCCAGAGAAGTAAACAACTCCAAGGGGGCTTAAACAGGACCCGCCAGGCAGACTCTCCAGTGATTTCAGAATACACAAACTTGAAAAAATTCTTGGTGGTGGGGAGGGAAAAAGGAAGTACCCAGCAAGACAGTGTAAAGTGTGTGCTGCATATACGAAGCGAAGTGAAACTAGATACCATTTTTATCGTTGCACCGTGCATTTGTAGAGTCATTTAATTAGCACACCAACTAATGTACACTCCCTCGAACAAAAATCCATCGGCCTGAAATTTTCTAAGTCCTGAACTGGAAGTTATGTGACGTACAGTTGCCACCATAATTCGAGTCATTTTACTTGCCCCATATTTGCGCATTCGTCGCGTTTCTCTGCCTTCCATTCATTACAATCAATCACACAGTGTATGTATTAACTGAAGACAACAACACATTTCCTTAATTTGAAATTAAAACATTAATTAAACTTCATTTACTTTCCCAGGCGTGTGAGGCTAGCTAGCTAGCTAGCTAGCTGTGCTGCTAAGGTAGGTATGGATGAGTCGACCGGACCATTCTGTTCTTATAGTCAGCAGGTGTAGCCCAGGCAGTTAAATGCATGCTAGAGGTAGCCTTCAGAAAAAACTGTGTTGGTTCGAGTCCCACTATCGGCATATTTCTTTATGTACCCCGGGCAGTTGAATGTGTGCTAGCAATAGCCTTCGGAAACAAACTATGTTGGTTCGAGTCCCACTATGGGCATATTTCTTTATGTGGCCCAGGAAGTTGAACGCGTGCTAGCAGTAGCCTTCAGAACACACAACACTCACAAAAGACAGACATCCATACCCCCGGTAGGATTCGAACCCACAATCTCAGCAGGCGAGTGGCTGTTGACCGCCCAGC
>JGI24699J35502_11133576_pt1 | contig 12106 bp, 10 predicted proteins | sample TergutMp193P4_FD_35502 | JGI IMG/M metagenome (IMG submission 35502) | reverse complement strand
CAGCGCCCGGATCCAACACCCGAAAAGTGCCTTTGCTCGGCAAACGCACCATGGCTGCGATCAAATGCGCCGCCGCGACCGGGGTAAAAAACTGCCCGTATTCAGCTTGTTTGCCAGGCTGCAAGTGCCCTAGCGCGGCGACGCGTTGACCTTCCGCGAAAGCCATTAGCGCTGCCTGAACCATACCCACAGATTACCTGTTCCACGAGCCAACAACTCTCACGCGCGCCGTCGCATCAGCAGCGTTGGCGCCCGGTAACTCGGCAAGCTTGGCACACATCTCCGAATATCGGCCCCGGGCGACAACACCAGGGGTATATGTGCCGGGCTGAGACACGAGTCTTTCGTGGCGCGAATTTACATATCGGCTCAAATGTAAAAAAGCGCCACAGATTCCCGAGCTAACGCCGTGCCACTACTCACGACGAGATAAGCTCAAAGCCGCTAAACCCATTCGGCTTGGGGATAACGTGTGGCTCGGGGGCGGCGTCATCGTCTGCCCAGGGGTGACGATCGACGAAAATACCGTAGTCGGCGCTGGGGCGGTAGTAGTGCGCGACCTGCCCGCTAACGTCGTCGCAGCAACGGCGCAGGTATTTGAAACCGCCAGCTGGCGTTCCAGCACGGCCAGCCAGGCTGCTCGCCGAAACAACCATCAGTCATCTGGAAATAACCGAATTGAGAGACGCACGCGCCACCGGCCAATAGAAGACTTCTCGATAGGCGGCGCGTTTCGGGCCCGGATCGACTAAAGCAAGTTGGGAGCAAAAAGTGCAAGTAGCGAGCAAGGCCAGAACACCAAGACTACCCCGCCTACAGCCACACCCGCGACGGGCGAACTCGGCCATGTTACTCGCCCTAGCGGTACCCCTCATAACCGGGTGCAGCCCCGATGGGTCGCCACCACCCGCCGACCTGCCTATCAGCATCGACGATGAAACGACGGCGGCGCAACCGCAATGGACGCCCGGCCCGCTGGAGGAGTTCATCGCGCGCATCTACGGCCTCCCGGTGCAACCTCCGGATGAGACCACGGCGGAAACGCAAGCTCGCATGGATCAGGAGGGGCGCGAGCGCGAGGAATTGGTCGCCGCCTGTATGGCCGAGCGCGGTTTCGACTACTTTATCGCCGAGCATCCCGGCGGCATCATCAGCGCTGGCGCTCCCCTCCCGGATTGGATGCCGGAGCCGAATAGCCGCGAGTGGGCGCAGCAGTTCGGCTTTGGCATGAGCACTGACCCGTTCGCTGGGCAAGAACCCGCCAATGCATTCGAAACCCAGGCAGACCCGAACGGCGACCAACTGGCCGCGATGTCGGACGCGGAGCGGGCGGCCTGGTTCGAAGCTTTGTGGGGCGCCATGCCGCTAGAATCCGACTGGGACGCAGCTACCGGCGCTACGTTGTCCCCGAGCGGCGGCTGTTGGGATTTCGCTCAAGAAACCCTGTTCCCGGCGCCGCCATCCCAATTTGATTCCTTGTTAAACGAAATATCGTTAGTTTTTGATCAGATTTTTTCTGATTCCAGGTTTATCGCATTACACAATGATTGGTCGCGTTGCATGGCAACCAATGGGCATTCCGGTTACGCCCAACTTGATGATTTATGGCAGCGGATTAACGCCGAATGGAGCGAGGTTCAGCGTTGGGATGATGCGAATGCAATTCGCGATAATTGGAATTGGGATGATTACCCGGATGGGCCTGAGCCGGCGGATTTGCCGCAGCCTGATACCTCTGCCGTCGCATCGTTCCGCGATTGGGAGATATCGCTGGCAGTTGCGGATTGGGATTGCCGCGCCGAAACCCAGTTCTCGCAACGCGAACAAGATATCCACCATGCGTTACAGGAGGAGTTCGTTATCCAACATCGAGCCGAATTGGAAGCGATGGCGCTTTACATGGAAGAAGCGGGCAACTGATCAGCGCGTCACTCGGCGTGCGACTTTCCTTAATGTAATTGCCCGACGAAATAAGGCGTCGGCTTATGAAAGGACTATTTGGCTCGATAAAGGCGTAATCGCTATGCACTGGGCCAGCATTGGTTGCCGGTTTGTTATCGTGTGGCTGCAAGGGGAATAATAGGATGATGTTCGATGCGACTCGCCACCGCCTACGCTGGCGACGACCGGTAGTCGTTATCGGCCTTGCCGTACCGCTGTTGGCGGGTTGTAGCGCCAACGAACCGATGCCTGATGCGGACACGACTGGCGGCAATGACGGGTCTTCCGCTGCCATCTCGCAATGGGCGCCGGGTCCGCTGGGTGAGTTTGAGTTCCGCATTTTCGGCATCGTCCGCGATCCGGGTCGGGTGGTGGAACTGGCGGAGGCAGGCGATCGGCAGCGGCGGGAGATGGAGGAGGCAATCTCGGTGTGCATGGCTGCGCAGGGCTTTGAGTACGAGCCGGTTTTTACTGACTTGGCGCCCATATTTGCGCAGGTGCCAGAGATTCCGCTTGATAGCCGGGCGTATGCCGCAACATACGGATTTGGGATGGCAAGTGGCAACGAGCCGGGACGACCGGATAACCAACCAGATTACGAGGCTTGGCCTGACCCAAACCGGGAGCGGCTAGCAGCGATGTCCCCGGCACAACAGGCGGCTTGGGATCTGGCGCTCTGGGGCGAGGAGCAGCTGGGTGATTACTGGGACCCGCAACTCGCTGGATGTGCTGGTCGGGCGAATGTGGAGTTCTTTCCGCCCCAAGAGGTTGCTTCTCAGTTTGCTGGGCTTAATGATGAACTGAATATCGTCCGAAATTGGATATCCAACCTTGAGCTTTTTCATGGTTGGCAAGACATCAACAATCCGAGACTATCGGAAACCTTTATGGCGTGGTCGAGTTGTATGGCTAATGCGGGTTATCCTGGGTTGGTAGATATGATTTCGGTTTGGCAACTCATAGATGACGAATGGGCTGCGCTCCAAAATCGCCATACCGGTAACCGCGATGGCTATTTGGCTGATTTCGAGGAGTTTCGGCAGTGGGAACTGGCATTTGCGGTTGCTCATTGGGATTGTCAGCAAGAAGTAAACTGGCCACAAGTTCGCCGCGAAGTCGTGCTTGATTTGCAGCAGCAATTTGTCGATCAACACCGCGACGAGTTAGAGGGCTGGGCGCAATACATGGAAGAGCAGCGAAATTGATTCAGGTAGCAAAAGGCGATATTTCCGGCGTCCGAGGTATGACTAATGACTATTGACCAGGCATATCCAACACTCACTGCTAGTAGCACCGAAGTATCATTGCGAAGGGTGACGCCAGCTAATATTGCTGAAATTATCACACTCCAGGTGAGGCCAGAACAAGAGCACATAATCCCCAGCAACGTGCAAAATCTCGCGGATGCCTTTGTCAGCGGATGGCCAGTAACGGCATACGGGATATATTCCGGAACTCTAGCCGTGGGTTTCATAATGTATGCTTGCTTTCACCGTGAGTCCAGCCAACATTGGACGGATAATAGCTATTTCATCTGGCGGTTTATGATAGACGCCAGATATCAAGGCCAGGGCCTAGGGCGATCCGCGCTCAAAAAAGTAATCGCAGATATCCGCAGTCTTCCCGCCGGGAAAGCCGAATGGATATGGTTATGTTACGACGCGACCAACCCCAAAGCTCAGCGGTTTTATGAATCGTGCGGCTTAGAGGAAGCGCCCCTGCGTGTCCCGACCGATGACCCTTGGCTGCGCCTCCGGATTTAGCTGCCAACCGTCTCGTACACTCAAACCGTCCACTAAGAAACCGCATTCCCTCCAAAAGAGCGAGTGAGCAGGGCGCGCCGGGCACGTCTATTTCAAGGAGCCACCGATGACCATAGAAATTCAAGACGTCTCAATCCGCGCGGCGCTTCATAGGGACGCAGCTGCGGTGTTGCTACTGGCTCGGGAGTATGGGCTGGTTGGCTCCCCTAATGATGCCGCGATGCAACATGTGTTCCGCAGGATGGTGGATGACCCGGAACGACTGTTACTGGTCGCTGATGCGGTTGACTCTAACGGCACTGGGGCGAACGCCATCAGGGTAATAGGTTATGCCTACGCGCAGGATTATGGGCAGGCCTTTCGTTGCGATTTCGCTACCGGGCGGCTACACGACATATTTGTAGCGCCGCAATTCCGAGGTCTCGGTGCTGGGCGCTTGCTGATTGATGGTGTGGTCGCATGGGCGAGGGCGAGGCCACTACCCATAATTCTCGATTGGCAGGCAACGCCGGATGCCATTGCCTTCTATGAGCGCATCGGCTTCACCGCAGACTATCAAAGCGATCAGGCCGAATACCCGGCGTTCTGCCTAGACACTCGCCCTTAACTCATCCCACCAGCAGATGTTATCGCCGATCAGGCGGGAGCTGGATCAGCGCATCCTTTTCTGCCGAATAGGCTGGTATGGCGACGGGACGTTTTTGCCAGACGTACCAGGCTGCGGCGGCACCGATTAGCAGGATGATGACTGTAGTTGCAATAGTCCCAACGCTTTGTGCCAACATAACCACCAGGAAGTTGAAGGCGGTATGCGCCAATATCGCTACGATTAGGTATAGCACTTTTCGATGGCGGATAACGCCCTGGAAAATCAAGAAGGTCGCAAAGATGTGAAATAGTACCGCGCCAACGCGCTCCAAGATACCCGCGTAAACATATAACGGATTTACGGTGGCAATTTGCACACCGACAACCTCAAGAGTTTCCGCTGGCACCAACGCCATAACACCGCCAAAAGCAGTTGGGTCATTAATCGCCATGCTAAATACCAGATTATTTACATGAGTCATCCCGACTATTAAAATGGCCTCGCATAACCCATGCCCTAAACCAAAAGAAATGATGTCCCGGTAACTATTCTGGCCGCGCAGTAATAGCGCCCCACCGAGCCGCGCGCCCTCCTCAAAGAGCCCCGCGCTAAACGCCACTACCAGAGTAAACGCCACAAAGTGGGTTGCAAAAGTTCGCCACCACCCGGTTGTCGCCAGCAAACTCAATAACGGTAACCGCAGCATTATCTGCGAAACGAAAAAAGTGGCGGCGCCCAGCGCCAACGGCAGCCAGGTAATCTTACGTTTTACCAATAACGCAACAATTAACGCTAACGGTAAGATGAATGTCGTCAAAAACCCAATGACAAAAGCAACCATATTAGCAGCTGGTATGACCACAGGCATAGCCTAACATAGCATTAACCTGCGCATCCTTGGTCTCGCAACAGCCGTTCCTAAAATCAGAGCACAGCTCATGGGATTGGAAATCCGCAATGCGGAGGTTGCCAAGCTAATGAAAACTGGTTAGCAAGCCTGCAATAACACTTTAATTGTTTTGGGGTAAAGTTGGTGTTCCAGCGCATGCACACGGTCGCGGGTTTGTTGTTCGGAATCGGTTGGGTTTAAGTGGATGGCGCCTTGATCAATTATAGGCCCAGTATCAACCCCGGAATCAACATAGTGGATGGTGACGCCGATAACTTTAGCGCCGTAATTTAGGGCATCGCCGATGCCGTCTTTACCCGGGAATGCTGGCAAAAGCGATGGATGGATATTGATGATTTTGCCTTCATATCGCGCTAATATCGTAGGCCCAATGATTTTCATATAACCAGCGAGCGCGATTAGGTCGGGATTTACGGCATCGAGTTGTTCGATGATGGCCTGTTCAAATTCGGCCTTAGTTGGATAATTGACCCGCTCGATGACCTGCGCTGGGATGCCGAGCCGCTCAGCCCGTTCTAGGCACTTGGCGCCTGCCTGGTCGCAGATTAGCAGCGCCACCTCGCACGCCTGGCCGTGAAGTTGCTTAACTATCGCTTCGAAATTACTGCCCGAACCCGACGCGAATACCACCAAACGTTTTAGCTCGCTGCCCAATCTGTATCCTTTCCGCCAAATCGGCTAACTCACGCTGTTTTGATAACTAGGTGGATTGCCCGTCGTCATTGCGGGCTTGACCCGCAATCCGGCGCTAGGTTGCGCAATACGACTTCCGTGCGGTCGCCCGCCACGATATCCCCAATTACATAAGGAGTTTCTCCCGCATCCGACAATGCCTGCATGGCAGCCGACACCTCGTTTGGGCTGACAATGATAATCATCCCGATGCCCATATTGAAGATGTTATACATTTCACGCGGCGGAATGTTGCCCAAGTTTTGCAAATAACCAAATATCGGCGCTTTCGGGAAACTAGCCAAATCAATAACCGCTTGGCAGCCATCAGGCAGGCAGCGCGGGACGTTTTCATCAAACCCGCCGCCCGTAATATGCGCTATTCCATGCGGTTGGATTTGCTGCAACAGCGCCAAAACGGGCTGCACATAAATCTTAGTGGGACGCATTATGGCATCAACAACAGGTTCACCTAAACTCGCATCGTAATCGGCTAATTCCACATCGTTATCTTTTAGTAACAGTTTGCGTACTAACGAAAAGCCATTGGAATGCAACCCGCTGGAAGGTAACCCGATAATCACATCACCGGGCTGCACGTTTTCGCCCGTGATAATCTTGTCTTTCTCCACCACCCCAACCGCAAACCCAGCCAGGTCGTAATGGCCTGGCGCATACATATCGGGCATTTCAGCGGTTTCGCCGCCAATTAACGCCGCTCCCGCCTGTGCACAGCCATCTGCAACCCCAGAAACGATGGCTTCAATCTGACTGGGTGTCACCTTCCCGGTGGCAATATAATCCAGAAAATAAAGCGGTTCGGCGCCTTGCACTACGATGTCATTTACACACATCGCCACACCATCTACGCCAATAGTATCGTGCCGGTCGGTAGCGATGGCAATCAGCAGTTTAGTGCCCACCCCGTCAGTGCCTGAAACTAATACAGGTTGCTGATAGCCCAAGGCAGATAGGTCAAACATGCCGCCAAAGCCGCCCAGCCCGGCGAAGGTACCCGCCCGGTTAGTGCGCGCAACATGCGCTTTTATGCGCTCCACCGATTCATAACCGGCGTCAAGGTTCACCCCAGCGCTTTCATAAACTTTGCTCATTTACCTCCCCTTACTGGGTTTTCAAGACTGTACTATGCCTGATGCAACCTGCCGCATTAATAAACCAATTTACTTATTTTACTTCAATATTGGCGTTTTCGATTTCTTCATATAAATGGGTAGGATAATCACCAGTAAAGCAGGCCACACATTGGCCACCATGACTACCTATGAGGTCGCCACGCCCAATTCCATCGGATAACCCTTTCACCGACATAAACTCCAGGGAATCAGCCCCAATTGCCTGGCATATTTGCGCGGTAGATTCATGGGCACCAATCAACTCCGCAAAAGTCGAGAAAGCCACCCCGTAAAAACAAGGATGGGTAATCTTGGGCGATGCCACCCGGAAATGAACCTCCCGCGCCCCGGCATCTCTGAGCATCATAACAATCTTTTTGGAAGTCGTACCGCGCACAATTGAATCGTCAATTAGTACCACGGACTTATCCCGAACAATAGACCGCACGGCGGCCAATTTCATTTTCACGCCTTGTTCCCGCAGGGCTTGGGAGGGTTGAATAAAAGTACGTGCGATATATTTATTCTTTATCATGCCAATTTCAAACGGAATGCCAGCCTCTTCGGCATAACCCATGGCCGCACTCAAACCGGAATCCGGCACTCCTACCACGATATCGGCATCGGGCGCCGGTGCTTCGCGTGCGAGGATGCGCCCGCAGTTTTTGCGAGCTTGATGCACGTTAATGCCTTCCACATCGCTATCCGGCCTGGCAAAATACACGTATTCCATACTGCACATCTTTTGGTCGCCAGTGACCGCATAAGAGGTAGAGGTAATCCCATCTTCATTAATCTTCAAGACCTCGCCCGGTTGGATGTCTCGGATAAACTCAGCACCAATCGCTTCAAAAGCGCAAGTTTCGGAGGATAAAACGTAGCCGTCTTTGCCAATGCGGCCTAGCGACAATGGCCGCAACCCCCACTTATCTAGGGCGGCATAAAGTTTCGTTTCTTTTAACAACAGAAAAGCGAAAGCGCCATCCATATACAGCAACGATTCGGTCAAAGCCTCGAGCAGATTCCCGCGTTGTTTCTTAACAAGATGGGCAAGTATTTCCGAATCAGAAGTGGTTTGGAAAATGCTACCGCTTTTCTCCAACAAACCTTGCAATTCGGTGGCATTCACTAGGTTACCGTTATGGCATAAACCCAAGGGGCCGGATTGCGAGCGGAACAAAAATGGCTGGATATTCATCACGCCTAGCCCACCGCAAGTGGCATAGCGAACATGCCCAATCGCGTGAATGCCGCGTAACTGCTCGAGCGCCTGCTGGGTAAAAACATCCCGCACCAAGCCCTCGCCTTTATGTTGGCGGATGCGATGCCCATCGCTGGTGAGGATGCCAGCCCCCTCTTGCCCGCGATGCTGCAAGGCGTGCAGGCCGTAATAGGTCAATTCGGCAGCGTTCTCATGGTTATAGACGCCAAAAATGCCGCACATGGCTAGGCTCCCGATACCCGGTTGAAAATCTCGGCATAAGCGCCTTCAACATTGCCAAGGTCGCGGCGGAACCTATCTTTATCTAGTTTCTCACCAGTCTCGATATCCCATAACCGGCAACTATCCGGCGATATTTCATCGGCTAGCACAATAATGCCATCGTCTTTTCGGCCAAACTCCAACTTAAAGTCCACCAGCGAAACACCGAGATCGGCGAAGAACTTTTGTAAGATGTCATTGACTTGTAAAGTTAAGCTCTTGATTTGCGCGAGCTCATCAAAGGTGGCTAATTCCAATGCCACGGCGTGGTCTTCATTAATCAGCGGGTCGCCATATTCGTCATTCTTATAGCTGAGCTCGTATATGGTATGGTTGGGAATTGTGCCTTCTTCGATACCGAGGCGAGATGCCATGCTCCCAGCCACAACGTTACGTACTATCACCTCTAGTGGGATAATATCCACGCGCCAACAAAGCTGTTCGCGATCATTGAGTTTGTTTATCAGATGGGTTGGTATCCCCTGAGACGCTAATAACTCAAAAATAATAGTGGAGATGCCATTGTTGAGCGTCCCCTTGTTAGCGATTGACGATTTTTTCACGCCATTAAATGCAGTTGCGTCATCCTTATAATGAATGATAACTTTATCATCATCATCGGTAGCATAAATCCTTTTGGCCTTACCCTCGTAGAGCAAATCGCGCGCTTCCATTAATTATTCCCCCCTCTGAAATACTCAACTCCAGACCTAAATAGGTGCTGATCGTAGTTGCCAACCACATTCTTATGCAGATTTGGCCCTATTCGCTCTGAATGTCCCATCTTACCAAAGATGCGGCCATCCGGGCTGGTTATCCCCTCAATAGCGGCGAGCGAACCATTTGGGTTGAACTGCGGGTCCATTGTCGGCTGCCCGGCTGGGTCAACGTATTGGGTAGCTACTTGGCCATTCGCGAATAGCTCAGCAAGCGCTTCCGGTTGCGCCACAAATTTTCCCTCCCCATGCGAGAGCACTAATTGATGGATATCGCCCACTTGGGTGCCAGCTAACCAGGGCGAATCATTATTGGCTATTCGCGTTTGGACAATTTTGGAAATGTGCCGGTTAATATCGTTCTTCACTAAAGTGGGCGACTCTGGCGTCACTTGCCCAAATTTGCCATAAGGCAATAACCCCACTTTTACCAATGCTTGAAAACCATTACAAATTCCCAAAATTAACCCACCGCGGGAGAGCAATTCTTCCACACTGGCGCGAATCTGGTGGTTTTGTAGCACAGCCGCAATAAACTTACCAGAGCCGTCTGGCTCATCTCCGGCGCTAAAGCCACCCGAAAGCATCAATATCTGACTGGCCGCTATTTGGCTGGCCAATCTCGCTATTGAATCGGAGACATCCTGGGCGTCCCGATTTCGGAATACCTCAATCTGAGTATCGGCACCGGCCTGTTCAAAGGCTCGCGCCGAATCATATTCGCAGTTGGTACCGGGGAATACCGGGAGTAATACTTTGGGTTTACCTGTTAACAGTTTTTGGAACCGGGTAACTGAGCCTGAATCTCCGGTTACAGATTCAGGTCTATTAGCTACCGCGTGCGCGCCTACCGACTGAGCGTCGGTCAATGAGTTTACCGAATTGGGAGCCGCAGTTGCAATGCGCGGATAAGTTTGGTCATAAGGCGCTTGCCAGGCCGCAATGGCATCGTCAATAGCTACCCTCTGCTCGCCCTGACCTGCGGAACTAGCCAAAATGATAGCCGGTTCAACGATTGTTTCACCCAGTAGCAGCGCCTCGGGATAATCCAACGGCATGGAACTTGCCACAATTACGGCACCGATGAGGGGCGCAAACATATTAACGCCAGGGAGCGCTGTTAGTTGTGCGCCTATTCGATTGCCAAAAGACATCTTGGCTATCGCCTCCGCAATCCCACCGGACTTGACGGTTGCCGCTGCAGTAATATGCCCAGCGAGTGTTTGCTGATGGAGATAGGTGTAGTTCCGCTTTAATTGGTCAAAATCTGGTAACTGATCCGTACCTAAATCAGCCGCAAACAAATAAATGTATTCTCCCGGCGCCTTAAACTCAGGGCTTGATATATCGGCGGCTTTTCCAGTTTGGACGGCAAACGAGATGAACGTTGGCGGTACATGCAGGCCATGGAAACTGCCTGACATTGAATCTTTCCCACCAATGGCGGGCAACTCAAACTCTTGTTGAACCGTAAAGGCACCCAATAAGGCCGCAAATGGTTCCCCCCAAACCGCAGGGTCGGTACCCAACCGCTGGAAATATTCTTGGAACGAGAACCTAATCCCCTGCCAATCGCCCCCCAGCGCAACGACTTTTGCAATGGATTCGATAACCGCATAAGCAGCACCGTGAAATGGCGACCAACTGGTTTGGAACGGGTCAAAGCCATAAGTCAAAATGCTAACGGTATCAGTTTCGCCATGAAGCACCGGCAGTTTATGAACCGAACCTTCGGATTCCGTTAATTGATATTTGCCGCCATAAGGCATTAGCACGGTGCCAGCGCCCACAGTGGAATCAAACATCTCGACCATGCCTTGCCGGGATGCCACATTAGGCTGGCGTAGGTTGTTGCAGAACTTATCGGCCCAGGTGTCGCCCGAGGGTTGAGCAGTAAGCCAAGATGGAACGGAACCGTGATCCGAGCGAGTAGTGGTTTCGACAGGCTCAACCACCGAGGCAAGTGCCGACGACGGCACTGACATCGGAAAGTCAGTTTTTAGGACGACTGATGCTTGCTGGTCGGCGCCATTAGTAGCCAAGAAGTCTCGTGACAAACTGACGATGGTGGCATCGCCGCTCTCAGTGCCGCCCGACCACTCCATGGTGAGCCGGTTATCGTCGGTCACCTTCGCGACCACCACGGCAGCAAGGTTTTCGGTTTTGGCCAACTCTTGGAAGCGCTCGACATCAGCGGGCGCAACCACCACGGCCATGCGCTCTTGGGATTCGGAAATGGCTAATTCAGTACCAGTTAAACCGTCATATTTAGTAGGCACGGCATCCAGGTCAATGATGAGGCCATCTGCCAATTCGCCAATTGCGACACAGACACCGCCAGCCCCAAAGTCATTACATTTCTTAATAATGTGTGTGACATCTGGATTACGGAATAACCGCTGGATTTTCCGTTCCATCGGCGCATTGCCTTTTTGCACTTCCGACGATGCCTCAGTCACCGACTGTTCCGTATGCACTTTAGATGAACCCGTTGCACCGCCGATGCCGTCGCGGCCAGTAGCGCCGCCGAGCAGCAGAATTACATCGCCCGGCTCTGGCTCCAACCGCTGCACATCCTTAGCAGGCACCGCCCCGACAACTGCCCCCACCTCTAAGTGTTTTGCTTGATAACCCGGATGGTATATCTCTTTTACAAACGAAGTGGCTAAGCCGATTTGGTTACCATAAGACGAGTTACCGTGCGCTGCCCCCTTAGCAATCGCCTTTTGCGGTAATTTACCAGCTAAGGTATTTTCTATTGGCTCATTGATATCTGATACGCCACTTATCCGCATGGCCTGATAAACATATGAGCGCCCGGATAGCGGGTCGCGAATTGCTCCGCCGATGCAGGTTGAGGCCCCGCCATATGGCTCGATTTCGGTTGGATGGTTGTGGG
>JGI24699J35502_11133577_pt1 | contig 12129 bp, 9 predicted proteins | sample TergutMp193P4_FD_35502 | JGI IMG/M metagenome (IMG submission 35502) | reverse complement strand
TCTTTCTGCTTGCTCGCTGCATCATGTCAAAGACCTTCCTCTTTTTCCGTCCCCTAAGGGGCGGAAAAAAACGTGGAGAATAACGGATTCGAACCGTCTATAACGCCTGATAATCCACATCTTCGTTTAACTCCAAAATTGGGGGAAGTGAACCATAGTATTTTCCTTATCCTCTACTTTTCACTCCCGTTTATCCGAATCTCTTTTCGAATGCGGATGCAAAAGTAATACTTTTAATATTACACTCCAAACTTTTTCCGCAGGTATTTTTATATTTTTACTCTTCATTTTTGCTCTTCATCTGATTTTCAACCCTATAAATCCACAAAAAATTTATATTTTTAAACTATCTTATTTAATCTCCCACGTCAATTCGTCTTTTTCATCTTTTCCTACCACAAGTTTTTGCCCTTGATTGAGTTTGCCTCCTACTATCAGGCGCGAAATAGGCCGTCTGAGGCAAGTGCGTATCGTTCCCGCCACTTGGCGTGCCCCATATTTAGGGGTAAAACCTTTTCGGGCAAGCATCATTCCGGTTTCTTCCCCGATTTCTATCTCTATACCTTGTTTACTCAGCGCATTTTCAAGACTTTTCATCTGTATATTGAAAATCTTCAGCAACATCGTTTCATTGATCGGTGAAAATGGAACGATTTCCGACAGTCGCGCTAAAAACTCCGGACGGAAATACTGCCCCATCACTTCCATCAGTTGCGCAGTGGTGGGAGTAATACCCTGTGATAATTGATTGGTAAGCCATTCACTGCCTACATTAGAAGTGAAAAGTACAATAGCATTCGAAAAATCGCCTTCCTTACCCAAACGATCGTGCAGTTTCCCTTCATCCATAATCTGAAGGAAAATGTCATACACCGACGAATGAGCCTTTTCTATTTCATCAAACAGTACTACGGCATACGGTTGCCGGCGTATCTTATTCACCAATAAGCCGCCTTCTTCGTAACCGACATATCCCGGAGGCGCTCCGTAAAGCAATGCCGCCGAATGTTCTTCCTTAAATTCCGACATGTCGAAACGAATCATCGCTTTTTCCTCATTGAAAAGAACTTCCGCCAACGATTTAGCCAGTTCCGTTTTTCCGGTACCCGTCGGCCCCAGCAGAAAAAAAGAACCGATAGGCTGCCCGGCCTTGTTCAATCCGCTTCGGGATTCCAAAATGGCATCCACAAGCGATTTCAACGCTCCATCCTGCCCTACTACCCTGCGACGAAGCAGGTCTTCCATATTCAACAGGCGTTCTTTTTCCTGCGCCTGCACTTTTCCGATAGGAATTCCGGTTTTGCCCGAAATAACAGCAGCAACTTCGTGCACCTGTATGGTCGTTATTTTCTCTTTTACAAATTCACGTAATGCATCCAGAGCTTTATCAATATATTCAAACAGTTTTGTATCGTCTTCTATTTCTCCGGCATCCGCCTCCTCAGTAATCATTCCCAACAACACAGGGCTAAGTCTGTTTTGCATCGAGAAATAAAGGAAACGGAGATCTTCGAGTTTTTCCTCCCTGCTTTTTTCAAAAGCACCTTCTATAACCGCCAGCTCATTCGTAAAATATGCTATGTCTTTCCGGGCTGTCTCATTTACCATCTTTGTGGCAGACATGGTACGGTCCATCAGGTCGATGGCGGAGTCGGGAAGCCTTCTGTCTTTATCATAACGTTTGGCAAGCCTTACGCATTCTTCAACGGCTTCTTCGGATATATCCAACCCATGAAAATCTTTATAGCGGGGAAGTACCGAATGCATCATCATAATGGCCGACTTTGTATCCGGTTCTTCAATCTGCAATACTTCAAACCGGCGGTTAAAAGCATGGTCGGGTTCTATCAGCTTGCGATATTCGTCTATTGTAGTTGCCCCGATAACCGTCAGGTCTCCTTTCGAAAGTTCCGGTTTCAATATATTGGCAGCGCCGGAATTTCCCTGTTTGGGGTCAAGCAGGATATGTATTTCGTCAATAAAAAGGATCGCATTGTCAATATTGCGGATTTCCCCGGTTATATTTTTCAGGCGGTCTTCTATTTCTCCTTTGTAAGTCGCTCCCGCAATCAAAGCGCCTGTATCGAGTTCATACACGACAGCACCGTCAAGATAAGAAGGAACATTCTTATTGACAATATCATAAGCCAGTCCGTCTACCAAAGCTGTCTTCCCCACCCCCGAATCTCCGATAATCATGACATTGGGTTTGCCATGGCGTCCCAGAATCTCCATCATCATCCGTGTTTCCTTATCGCGGCTGACGACAGGATGAATTTTCCGTTCCACGGCTAAAGCTGTTTTATCCACACAATATTTCAGCAGATTGACCAATGGCGCCCCACCGGCTTCTTCCAACGGAATAAATGAAGAACCTCCGCCGTTAAGCCCTATCTTGGCCTGCGTTTCTTTTTCGTTGAGGTAAAGCTCGAATATCTCGTTCTCTCTTAACGGAAACGACTTCAACCGGTCTGCCGAAAAACCCACACCCGGCTTGGCTAAGGCAGCCAGCACACAGATCGGATTGATTTCGAGCAACCCGAGCTTCAGGCGTACATTATCCGATTCTTCAAATATCGCAGGGATTTTTTCATCAGGTTGTATATCAACGACAACGCCTGCTTTCGGAAATTCATCGATATGCATATCCGCCCATTCTTCGAAATATTCCCAATCCTTATTCATACTCCGAATAAAACTTTGCAGTCCTATTTCTTTATGCATGAGCGCTTTAAGCAAATGCGGCGCCGAATATTGCGCATGATGATATTCACGGGCTACGGCTTGTGCAATACGGACAGCCGTTCTTACCGATTCATTCAGGTTGATAAAGTCCATCTTATTCGTGTATTTTTTATTTTATTATATTGACAACATAGTCGTAATTATTGGGGGAACGCTTGACAAGCCGCGTCCGCAAATCTTTTATCACTTCTTTTTCATTCAGGTAATCCCTGTATTTCTCTTTGGGCTTTATTTGAATTTCCATGACATTAATTAATCCTGTTTTAAATCTATGGCTGATTTTTACACTTTTGGCCACATTTATACTCTCCGCATATTTTCCTACCTCCAAACGGCAATAGCCGATAATATCATACTTTGTCAATATCCGCCCCTTCGATGTCAGAAAAAACCGGTTGATTGCTTCCAAGCTTTCCATATCATAAAAAGTCCTGCCACCGACAACAGGCGTCAGGAAAACAGCTTTATTCCTGTTTAATTCAGAAACTTTGGTCGCCATCATGACAGTACCTTCTTCTAATCCGTTGATCTGTCCGGCTAAAGTAGTCCGGTACGAAACAACCGGAGTCGCCGTATTATCATCTGTCCGGACAGATAACGTTGCCACATCCGCATATTCATTCATCCGGTTGAGATCAAGACGATAACTATCCTGATCCTGAATATCCAATAACAAATTCAATACCTCCTGAATTTTTTCTTCATCAATTTCGGGAAATGCCGGTTTATCATTTTGAATGACATCAATAAAACGTTCTAAATAATCACATATACGTCCGTCATCCATCTTTTTTTTGCGTATGGGAACAACTGTATATGTTCCGTTTCTCTTTTTTGCGGTATCGTAATCGGTAAAAATACCGGAATTTGTATCCGAGACGGATTCAATCTCTAAAAATTCCTCACCTGTTTCCGATGGTAAAGAGAGTGTATCGGAAATGTTTTTCCCGACCGACAAATATTCATTATATCTCCCGTTCAATACCGGAAAAGCATTCAGTACAATAATCATTTTATCTATATCAGCCTCTTCGAATTGCGGAGGAAAAGAAATACTCAACCAATTCTCTTCCGGCAACGAAGCCGGAATATCTTCCGGAATAATCGCCGATAACTCGGAAGGAAAGGTTTTCACGGAAATATCATCTAAACGGATCGCATCGGTTATCGTTCGGTAGTGGGTTTCATAGAAATGAAGTATATCTCTTTCTGTGCCGGTGCATACCGAGTCGGGTGCAACAGGCAGGCCTGCCCGTACATTGAGCCGCTTCCCGGCCATTGACCATTCGGTCGCAGACAATAAATCATAATAATCATGATTATCATTCAAATGAGGAAAATCAATATAAAAAAACAAATTTTCCGGTTGTTTTATTTCCGGATTCGCTTCCAGCCCGATCCAAACCGTATTATATGATGCTTTCTTTTCTGTATCAATCTCCAATGATTTATTTCCATACTCATCAACAGACCATAACGACCGGTTAAAAAAGAGATGTTTTACACTAATGTTATAGAGTGTAATATCAATCGGGGAAGTAAAAACAGGCGGTTTATTTTTACTGTTTTTCAACTGATCCGATAATTCTTTGATACTGAATTCCACTTTCCTGTTTAAATGATACATCGGAATAGCAGGCCTGACCTGCAAAACGCCGTGAGCCGGACGTACATAATTATATCCGGACGGGGAAAGGGTTTCAACCAGTTTCTCCAGGATGGTAGCATCTATATCGCCCAATTTGTTATCTAACAAATATAATTCATTGCATACTTCTTCTATCATCAATTGAAAAAGCGGGTTGATATTATTCGGATTTTTTGTTCCCCATATCATATTCACATAACGGACAATCTCATTGCGTATGGCTTCTTTACTCTTCATCTGTTATTTTAATTTTTTTATCATTAATGAACGATCATGGCAACAACTTCCGGTCTACCCAATAATAAGTCTGCCCGTTTGATTCGAATTTTTCGGCTTTGTTCAAATCGTCCTTCCTGCTTTTGAAATAAAGGATCAGGTCTTCAAGCATCTTATCCGTTACGATCTTTTCATTCATAAGATCTTTTATCTTTATTTTATTCAGAGCCGGCGCAGCCGACGGACTGCCCGTTATCTGCCGTTGCGCTTCTGCCAGAGACATTGATTTGAGTATTTTCCCTTTTTGCTTGCAGCGTTTACAATACTTGATCGTATTCATATACAGGTTTTTCAGATATTTCCTGACCCTGTAAGTGCAGTCATATTCCCCCGCAGAAATCGTGTTTAAATCAGTGTCGGACATCGTATCATTTTTATTATCCACCTGTTCTCTTTTACTGTCCGACTTGATTACCTCAAACAAATCTTCATCACAGTTACAAGGTTTGTCCTTTTGTTTCGGCGCTTCGGCCTGATAAATATATTCCACTTCCTTTTTAGACAGTGCAGCCACAAAATCCTTCAACTCTTCCATTTCACTTTCGGATACCATCAGGCGGTAATCCACATTCCTGTTTAACGAGTCGGTCAATATTATCGGTCCGGTTGCCATGCTCCATGCAGGAATTTCATCCTTAAAGCCTGATATCAGATTCTTGGACGGTATCCTTAATGTATCCAGCCCGAAATATCCGGCAAAATATTTATCGAAACGGGTACGGTTATTGCCTACAGTGTTAAAAGCCCTTGACATATAACGGATAACACTTGCATTATCTTCTTTCATCTGCCGGACAATCGTATCAACATTATTGGTCAGGACATCCAATGACAGGTATTCGCCTTTCGGAGGAAAAAAGATCGCCCCCTGTGTAATACTGTTATCCGGAAAATCGAGGCGGTAACCGTTTTTCGTTTCACCTGTTTCGATATATGAACCGGATTGTTTTATTTGCGCCGGAGATACCAGGATATCACCTTTCGTCTTCTTCATGGTTTCGGCATAAGAGTCGATTATGGTTTCCATATCCAAAACAAAGTTATTGGATGCATTATCATCCACAGCATATACCTGAAACCCGATCAAGCGGCAATTATTGTCCGCAAACTTACTGATCAGGGCCGAATCTGTCATCTCATCAGCATAGCCTGTTTCACCGATCACGACAATCAGGTTCGATTCATCCTTGTATTTACCCGACAGATCTGCAGCTTCGTATATTCCACTCCATGCACGGGTAGGTTTTATCGGGTTCAGCCGGTCTTTATTATCGACTTTCTCCGTCAGGAAATTCACCAGTCCGGAAAAATCGGATGTCAACGGCATGACCACAGGACGCGACAGCCGTTTGCCGGAGTCGTCGATCGTCATGACGCAACCAAAACGGTAAGCATAAGAATCACTCGTCTGTTCAAATAATTGTTGCAGATTCTGGATGGCATTTACGATTTGGGGAAATCGTGCGACGGTATATTCTTTTCCTTCCAAAACAAAAAAGATGTTGATATGTTTCAGGCCGTCAGCTATTTTCTTAAACCTTTCAAGCGATATATGTCCTCCGTTGATATTGATAATATAATTGTTGCCGGTGTCGAAAACGGGCATCGGCAGATGCGCCCTGAATGCGACTAAAGTATCCTTTATACTATATGAAGTTACAGGTGTATATTGGGTCGTCCGGTATTGTTCGGAGAGAAACATACTCACAGCCTGTATATCCTCCGACAAAAATATACAGTTCCGGCCCTCCTGCTTTAACCCTACTTTGCAAGACGACGGCAGTGTAGACATATTGACATGCAGCACCTGCCCGATATCCTTGATCAGAGAGTTGTCAATCCATCCCGGAACATCCTGTTTTACTTCTTCGGGTTTAAGTATCGTCTTTTTCGAAATAAGCGATTTATCTTCTTTTTCGGATTGTTTCATCCGGTAAACGATGCTGTAAGGGGCAACATTTCCCGACGGGGATTCCATTTTCAGGTCTTTGTATACTTTTACCGAATCGGAACCGAAATACATTTCGGCATGATTAACGGGAACGGTATCGGTAAAAATAACCATCATCTTGTCTTTGCGCCCGCCGGCAATGTCAGTTACAGACTGATGATTTAAAAGGAGCTTCGACTTTTGCATCCAACCGTAATATTCGGCTTTTTTATAGTCTAATTTCCCGTTTTTGAGTATGTCGGGAGTATATTTTATCAGTTTCAGGTAATCGCCTTTGGTACCGATAACCAAAAAAGGGTCGAGGAAATCCGCCTCTTTTGCTTTTACTTTTCCGCCGGGATTATTGTATGAAGCATTCTTTTCCCGATCGGAATAGACGACCCACGGACTCTTGTTTATCTCTGTCTTCGGAGCTTTTATCCCTTCTCCGCCACAGTAATTCAAAGAATATTCCCTCGGAATTTTCTTTACCCGGGTAAAACGGTTTACGGGACCACAAGAGCTTAGCATTAATATTCCTGTCAATACACCCGACATAAGGGTTATCTTTACATCTATCGTGTTCGTTCTGTTCATTTTTATGAGCCGGTTTATTCATTATCGGATTGTATGACAATCAATCTCTGTATACACTCTCCGGTTTCGGGGTCGATGTCGACCAGTACATTTTCTATGGAGGTTTTCCCTTTTCCCGTCAACCTCAGGCCCTGACAGTAAGAATAGAAATCATTCTTTTTGGTATTATTGACAATGACCACCACATTCGAATTTTTACATAAATAATTACTCAGTATATAGTTGTAATTCGTATTAAACGGCTTCCGATTGGCAATGGCCTGCAACTTTTCTTTGATGTCGTTGCCGATCAGCGTGGCTACATCGGTGGTGTCATTTTCCATATATTGCGGGTCGATAACAATGGTATGTCTTACCGGATATTTAGTATCTTCGGTCGAAAGCCGCACTTCATACCTGCCCGGGACATCGTATTTGTAGATCACAGTCTGTTCGCGGGCATCGATAGCGCCGGTCTCGCCGAACTCCCAGCGCCATTCTTTGGACGGGCCTACACCACGGAAAACAATATATTCTCCCTGTATGCCTGATGGAGGAGCAACAATTTTGACTAACTCATTTTGTATGTCATCACCTTTTTTTACCCGCACATTGACGATGAACTTTTTTTCGAAGCGTCCGTTTACGGTCAGCCGTATTTGGTATCTGCCCGTTTCAGGATAGGTGTACATCCCTTTTTGCACAGAGGATGTATCCCCGTTGCCGAATTCCCAAAGCCATTCGTCCGCCCCTTTGGTGCTGTCGGCAAAAACGACCGGTATTCCCGCTTCAATATCCGACGGAGAGACTGACGCTTTTACTTCCCTTGTCGTAAGGTATGTACGGACAAAAAAGGCCAAGCCGATACAAACGGCAATAACTCCTATGACAACGTAAATCCGATCATTGAATATTTTGCTTTCCATATTTACATGTAGTTTATTTCTTATTTCCGGTTTATTTCTTTGTATTTTTGAGTTCTTCCTGCTTCTTTTGCAGACCTATTTCGCAATCTTCGAGGTTTTTCTTGAAGATGACGATATTCTGCTGTTTGCTCCACAACTCTTTTTTATCATCGAACCACATGCGGTAAAAGCCGGATATCCGGTCGAATATTTTATATCTGTCGTCGTAACTGTTCTTATCATAGATGCTTTTAATGTCATTCAGGTAAAACTTAATGTCATTTTCCTCATAACCGGCATTGATACCCGGGTCAAAGACTTTTATCTTATTGTATATGGAATCTATGACGACCATTTTGTCGCTTTGCATATCCTGAAAGCCCCTGATACGATCCATCTTGGCGATGGTAAATTCTTTCCGGGCCGTAGTCTTCTCGTCCGAATTATAATAAAACAAGCACAGGCAGCAGACTACCGTCGTTATAACGAACAACAGAGTGACATATACGGATCCGATAATGCATTCCCGCCGGTTCCTGGTCTGTTTTTCTCTTTCTATATTATCCATATCTTCTCCGTTATTTTTTAAGGGTAACACCCCCCAGCGTTACTTTTCGGGAGGTCTGTTTGTTGTTTTCCACGCACTTCATCAAGTCGTTGCGAACGAGATCTTCTTCTATTTTCGCCGTCCGTATCGAATCTTTTATACTCAGAAAAGAGTTTACCCGACTCATCAACAACCGGAACAATTTAACATCTCTGCCGTTCATATCCTCCATCGAGGCAATGATTTCCTGCTTGCGGCGGCTGACCGAATTTTGCAGCGGAACATCATTTTTATCGGTGTTGAACATCGTGGTATACAAATACAGCGTATCAATGCGTCCGGCAAGGTCGACTTGCCGGATGTAGATTTTGTCGTACTCTCCGGTTTTTTCCACGATACGTTGTACTTCTACCCCGGAGGTACGCATGTAAATAAAGTAATAGAATACCCCGACAAATACACAGACGGCTAAACAGCCTGAAAAAAGCCGGTAGCCTTTGTAGATTTCTTTGTGGTTTTGGATTTGCATAATCGTTTCTGTTAATCAGAATTGTGTATAATATTAAAATATCCGTTTTCTATTATTGTTTCAATTTCCTTAGTATAATGCTTTCCAATTTTCATTTTATTAAAGAGTTTTATAAGATCTAAACGCTTAATACCAATAATTAATTTATGCCAAATGAATATTGTCGTCTTTTTCCTTTATGCCATAATCATAAATAGGAATATTATAATCATTATTATAACATTTCTGCCGAGGCGGTCAACAGGGCTATATTTATAATCCGGTATTTATTCCTAAATATGCTTTACGTGTCTTATCCGATAAACGGAACTTGATATCTGCATCCGATAATTTATATTTTACGGAAACGTTCCGGTCAAAAGGAATAACAAGATCAATAAGCTCATTGAGTATCAGCCTGTTTACGGCATTCGATTCAAATAATTTCATTTTCTCCGTACTTAAAGGGCCGATTGATATTACCAGATCCGTATTATCGCCGCTTACCGAATCGCCCAATATTGAATTAATCCCCAATTTCCATGTCCCGAGCGGAATCTTTTTTTCATCCGGCAGTTTCTTTTTCGTTTTCTTTCCTTCCGATATTTGCACCGGACAATCCAGGATGATTTCCATCACCTTTGACATCAACTCCGGACTTTGAGACACTTCCGCCATAACCGGTATGACCCGGATGAAAAGCAACGCCTGTTTCAGGCTCAGGTATCTCAAAATATTCCACCGGTTTATGAATATATCCCTGAGATTCCCGTAAAAACAAGCTTTATCGAATTTTTGCTCGTACATCCGGGCATCTGTCAATACCTGATCTAAAACAATCTCAAAAGGCCGGAAGTATCTTCGGGCAAAAAATTCTTCATCCCTGTGATCCCGGATTTCACGGATAATATCTTCTTTAGTCCTCTGTTTCCCGGCATTATCAGGTAGATGAAATATCCCCTCCGGCAACGAATCATAAATACCGGGACGGTTGGTATAGATATAAAGGTATTCCGTCAGGTCATAGTCCGAGTATCCGGATTCTATTCTGCTGATGTCTTTGGATACATTCCGTTTATCTCCCCGCTCCCGTACAATCAGAATTTTTCCGGCATCCGCCCCGCACTCTATCAATCCGGCTACGACCAATTCCGCCCTGAAATCCGTATCCGGAGTATTGATTAAAGATGAATGATGTAACTTATCTGGTTCCATTTTCAATTAATCAAGGATGGTCCACCCTCCTCTTGTTTTTGAAATTTCCACTTGATTTGACCTTTCGGAAACAACGATATTTTCTTTATGCTGCCCGATGTATTCCAAAGAACCCAGCTTGATCCACAATTCGGAGAGAACATGCAGGAACGATTCGGTCTGTAACATCACCGACCGTATACTGTTATGCTCATAGATGATACCCAGGGTATTGGCAAGAAGCTCTTCGAAAGAACCGGGTGTTACATCGCTCCATTCGTAAAAATATTTCAGCAGTTCCTCTTTTTCGGTTTTATCAATAAAATTCAGGCTGATATAGCACGTATGCGCCAACGTGGAAAAATAACCGGTTATTTCCGCCGGAGTCATTTCCCTTCCCATATTCCTGTATGCATAAAAAACAGAAGCGATGTAACGCATCATGTCTTCACAGACCTCCGCGATATGGACGGCAACAGGCGAGTTTTGTGTCCTGTTCCGCACTTTGCCGATAATAACTTTCGATGCCCGTTCTATATCGTTGAGATATGTCCCGAAACGCTCGTAATAATCCAGTAAATCGGAATGACTGCCCATGCTTGTACAGGGAGGAATATAATTCGTATCCACTTCATAACGCCCGTCTTGCCGGCGCACCCTGCCTATGACCAGATGATGCAACTCCGGTTGTTCATGGTCGATTTTACCTTGAGGGGCCATGGACAACCGGCAGCACTCGATTACACAAGGATGACGGGGCGGTGTTTCTTCGATATCGGGAATGCCTGTCGGAATGCGCTTGAACGGATCGACGGAAAGAATCACATCCCAAAATTGTGTCGTCGTCGATTCCTTATCCTTTTCTTTATCGAATGAATGAGTATAAAGCAGATAATCGGACTGTCCGGGATTAAACGATATTCTGCATCCCGAAGATGTAATTGCATTACAGCACCTCAAACGTATTTCAACTCTTCCCGTAACCTGCTCGCTGATGTCAAATTCAGAAGAATTACCCTGCCGGTCCGTTGCCGGCAATAATCCGTAATTATAAGACGTCAGCCGTGTAAGCTGATTATCGCATAACCGGTCGATAAAATAATCTTCCAGTTGTTGCAAATGTTCAACCCCGACACTCATTCCTTCCACCCAGTTTACCAATTTATGCTCTTCTTTGTTTTGCATATTATGTTTTTTATATCCGGTTATATTTAAATTGTACTAAAACTCAATTTTCAATCCGTTCCTGTTCTCCACGTTGCGCTTCAGTCTGTCTATGTTTCCCCGCCGAGGCGGACATGTTGTCCGTCCTCTTTTTTACTTGAAAAGATTTGCAGTCCGTCAACAAAATTCCTATCCGTTTCCTGTGTGTTCATGGGATTGTTCCTTGTTATTTCGGACAACATGTCCTTCCGAATAACAAAGAACGGACAATATGTCCGCCTTGACAAGGTTTCCGTTATGACAAAAAAAGACCTTCCGATATATTATATCGGTATTTTTCTGCTTCGGAAACGATTTTCAAAAGACGGAACGGAGGGATACCCCGATACTTCGGCAGGGAAAGAGATATCCGCTCCGCATCCGTTCCTGTTTTAATCAGTCGGCCAATTTTGTTCGAATTGGGCGCCTCCGATTTTAAGTACCTGCGCCGAGACCTCGAAGGTAAGAGTCATCGGTTTGTTGCCGATGACATCAATGTCTTCCTCAAAGGAAATAATGTAACCGTTCTCCCACGAAAGTTCTTTCATCTTGGCTTCTTCGTCGCCTTTCTTAAATATGATGCTGCCCGAATTCGGC
>JGI24699J35502_11133579_pt1 | contig 12136 bp, 8 predicted proteins | sample TergutMp193P4_FD_35502 | JGI IMG/M metagenome (IMG submission 35502) | reverse complement strand
ATATTCCTCAATATGATGACGTTTCAGATAAATTGAGTTCGATTGAAAAACAAAATATTGAATTCATCAAAAAGCATGAATGAAAGGTTTGATTGTACATTTTGTTAATTTTTCTAAAAAATGACAATTCTTATTTTAACACGTCTTTGACAATCGCTTGCGCAGCCCGTTCTGAAGCTCCGGGTGCTCCCAGTTGATTAATCATGTCTTCATATCCGGCTTGCAAGGAATCAATATACGATTCATTATACAATAAATCTGTCAATTCGTTTCGAATGTTTTTCTCCGAAAAATGTTCATTAAACAATTCACGAACAAGCGGTCGGTCGGCAATCAGATTGACTAACGAAATATATTTTACCTTGAAAAAATGCCTCCAGATCCATCCGGACAAATGCTTAAACGGCATTTTATAACAAACAGCCTGCGGAACACGCAAAAGTGCGGTTTCCAAAGTAGCGGTGCCGGAAGTAACCAAGGCGGCTTTGGATTGTTGTAACAGATCATAAGTCTGTTCAAAAACCACTGAAGCCGGATGATTTTTCACGAAAGATTGATAAAATTCCGGTCGGATTCCCGGAGCGCCTCCGATAACCGATTGAAAATCCGGAAAAACAGATGTCGCTGCCAGCATAGACGGAAGATTACTCTTGATTTCCTGTTTACGGCTGCCGGGCAACAACGCGATGATCGGTTTTTCGGACAAATGATTTCGACGCGTAAAATCTTCCCCTCTTTTTTCGGTATTTTTCCAATCGGCAATCGCATCAACCGTAGGGTTTCCCACATAAACGACCGGATAAGCTCGGCGTTGATAAAACGAAACTTCAAAGGGAAAAATGCAAAGCATCCGGTCAACATACTTTCGAATTGCTTTTATTCGTCCTCCTTTCCAAGCCCAAATTTTAGGCGAGATGTAATAAACAACCGGTATTTTTGTCCGTTCTTTAACAAATTGAGCAATTTGGAGATTAAACCCCGGATAGTCAACTAAAATCACAACATCGGGTTGATAAGCTGAAATATCATTTTTACAAAAACGCAAATTGTTCAGAATGGTTTTCAAGTGCAATATAACCGGAATAAATCCCATATAAGCCAATTCGCGGTAATGTTTTACTAAAACGCCTCCTTCCGATTGCATCAAATCGCCTCCGAAGAAACGGAAATCGGCTTCTTTGTCAATCCGCTTCAGCGATTTCATCAGGTTCGATGCGTGTAAATCGCCGGAAGCTTCACCGGAAATGAGATAATACTTCATGAATTATGAATTATGAATTATGAATTATGAATTATGAATTATAAATTATAAATTATGAATTAAAAAACAAATTTACAATTTATTTTTAGTAAAATCGAAGAAATATAAAAAAATAAAATTGAACGCTTCTTAAAAAAAACGGAGAAATCTTGTCCGGTTTTCCCAATAAAAGCGTACTTTTGTTGTACAAAAAACCGATAATTCATAATTCATAATTCATAATTAAATTCTATGGAAATCAAAAATTTAGAACCTACGCCGATATGGAGCTTTTTTGATCAAATCACTCAAGTTCCGCGTCCTTCGAAAAAAGAAGAAAAAATCGCTCGTTTTTTGCTTGATTTTGCCGATCAATACGGTTTGAAAGCAACAAAAGATGCAGCGAATAATGTGCTGATTCGAAAACCGGCTACGCCGGGTAAAGAAAATCGGAAAACCGTTATTTTGCAATCGCATATGGATATGGTTTGCGAAAAGAACAGCGACATCCCGTTTCATTTTGAATCGGATCCGATTCAAACCCGGATTGAAAACGGATGGGTAAAAGCCAAAGGAACTACTTTAGGCGCTGACGACGGAATCGGGATGGCAGTCGCCTTAGCGATTTTAACTTCGCACGACATTGAACACGGTCCTATGGTCTGTCTTTTTACGTCAGACGAAGAAACCGGTTTATCCGGCGCTTTTGCGCTGCAAAAAGAATTTCTTACCGGCGACATACTGATTAACTTGGACAGTGAAGAGTGGGGCGAATTTTGCATCGGTTGCGCCGGCGGAAAAAATACGATGGGCGCATTCACTTATCGGAAAACGCTGGTACCGGCCGATTATTTTTGGTTCGAAGTGTGTGTAAGCGGCTTGAACGGAGGCCATTCCGGTAGTGATATTCATGTAGGATTAGGAAACGCTAACCAAATTCTTACGCGCTATCTATGGTCGTTATTACAAGAATGTCCGGTGGTTTTAGCATCCGTTGACGGAGGAAATTTAAGCAATGCCATTGCGCGTGAAGCAAGAGCAACGGCGGGAGTTCCGGTTGCTTTCAAAGAACAAACGCGAGTACGGTTAAACCTGTTGCAAGCGCAGGTTTCTGCGGAATCAGCCAAAGTTGACCCGAACGTTCAGCTCTCCATTCAAACGGTAGAAACGCCTCAAGACTGCATTGATTTTGAAACCGGAACGGCGCTGATTTATGCGCTCTACGCTTTGCCGCACGGAGTCGTCGGAATGAGTCATGAAATTCCGGGCTTGGTTGAGACTTCTACAAATCTGGCGTCGGTAAAAATGAAAGACGATTGCCGAATCATTGTAACCACCAGTCAACGCAGCTCGACGGATTCTTTAAAAACAGACATAGTCAATAAAGTGACGTCCGTATTTCGTTTAGCGGGCGCTGAAGTAACGACAACCGAAGGTTATCCCGGATGGAAACCAAATCCCGATTCCACTGTATTGAAAGTCTCTGAAACGATTTATGAAAAATTATTCCATCAAAAGCCGAAAGTAATTGCAATTCATGCCGGATTGGAATGCGGTTTGTTTTTTGAAAAAAATCCCGGATTAGACATGATTTCCTGCGGCCCGACTATTCTCGGAGCGCATTCTCCGGATGAACGATTAGAAATTGCGACGGTCGAAAAATGGTGGAAATTTTTGGTTGAGTTGTTAAAAGCGATTCCGGCAAAATAAATCCGCCGATAAGCCGTTTAAAAGTTTGTCATTTATAAAAACAGCATGTATAAACCGTATTGGCTTTTTTATCTGTTTATCGTCTTTTTAGCGACAAACTTTTTTTCCTGTAAGGATGATTTTGAGAATTACTCCGATAATCCTCAAGATCTTCTTACTTTTTCCGTTGACACGCTTTCGTTCGATACGGTATTGACTACGGTTAACTCGCCCGTCCTGTCTTTCTGCGTTTATAACAGAAATTCAAAACCTTTACTCATTTCATCGGTTCAATTGGCTGAAGGGACAAACAGTGATTTTAAAATCAATGTGGACGGAATCGCGGGTTCATCTTTTGAAAATGTCGAAATATTAGCGAAAGATAGTTTATATATTTTTGTGGATGTTAAACCGAAAGAAAACGGCGAATATACGCCGACGCTTTTGAATGATTATATCATTTTTGAAACGCATAACATTCAACAGAAAGTCGTTTTGGAAGCCTACGGACAAGATGTTTATACTTGGCGAGGCGCAATTTTATCCGCAGACTCCGTTTTGGATAACCGAAAACCGTATTTAATTTACGATAGTTTGGTTATCGAAAAAGATGTAACGGTTGAAATCGGAGAAGGCTGTGTATTTTACATGTATAACGATGCGCAGCTTATTGTCAATGGAACGATTAAAGTAAAAGGCTCTTTAGAAAAACCGGTTATCTTTCGGGGAAGCCGTACCGATTATATGGTAACCATTCCCTACGATTTGATACCCGGACAATGGGGCGGCATCCGCTTTGCATCGGAAAGTTATGACAATGAATTGGAAAATGTGCGAATACGAAACGGTAAATACGGAATGAATTTGGACGTATGCGATGACCCGCTTCGAAGCAAGCTCTACATGAAAAACGTTGTTCTTACCAATGTTACCGGAACTTTATTGCAAGCGGTCAATTGTAATATTACGGCGGAAAATTGTGAATTTTCGAATGCAAAAGACGTCGTACTGTATTTAATCGGTGGTAAATGCCGGTTTACGCACTGTACGATTGCCAATTATTATCCGTACAATCCCCAATTGGGGTGGATTAATTCCGGTAATGAAACCCTCACCCTCTCGAATACCTTTATGAATTTGAATACGGGAGAACAGGAGTATTATCCGGTGATTAGCGCCGAGTTTTTCAATTCGATTATTTATTCTTCCACTTCTGCTGCTATCAGCATACAAACAATGAGTGCCGATACGATTATTCCTTATTTATTCCAAAACTGTTTGCTTCCCAATAAAGAAACGAACAATCCCCAAGTGGTTGATTGTCTTTTTCAAGTCAATCCCTTATTCCAAAAAACCGATCCGAATGATCCGGTAAAAAACACTTGGTATCCTTCCTTCGATTTTCGCTTGAAGGAAGATTCTCCGGCTAAAGATGCGGCTAATCTTGAAATAGCCGCTCAAATTCCTTACGATTTAAATGGTTTTAATCGGCTTGCCGATGGACATCCGGATTTGGGAGCGTATGAATATTATGAAGAAGAACAATAAACAAATGCTTATGAAACCAAAACTTTTAATCTTTGCGACTTTTATCTTGTTTTATTTTCCGATTTTCGGCCAAACCAATTTCCGGGTTATGTTCTACAATACCGAAAACCTTTTCGATACGATTGATAATCCGAAGAAAAACGATAACGATTTTCTTCCGGAAGGAGCGATGCATTGGACAATAGGACGTTATCAAAATAAACTGAATAATATCGCCAAAGTAATCACTTCCGCCGGGGAATGGAAGACTCCGGCATTGGTAGGACTTTGCGAAGTGGAAAACGACAAAGTAATCAAAGATTTGACTCAAAATTCTCCTTTAAGAAAAATGAACTACCGGTATGTTATTACCAATTCGCCGGATGTACGGGGAATTAATGTGGCCCTGTTATATCAGCGTGAAAAGTTCAAATATTTGGAACATAAGAGCTATATGATCCGGTTTCCTCATAATACCCGAAAATACACGAGGAATATTTTACATGTCACCGGACAAGTTTCCGATCGGGACACTTTGGATGTTTTTGTTTGTCATTTTCCTTCCCGGCGAGGCGGAGAAAAAGAATCGGAACCGGACCGACTGTATGTTGCATCCATTATTAAAGCCAAATCCGACAGTTTGATGCAAATTCGGAAAAACGCTTGCATCGTGATTATGGGCGATTTTAACGACGAACCCTCCGATGCGAGTATTTCCAAGATTCTCAATGCGCAACCGATTTCAAATAATATTAACCGTCAAGATTTGTACAATCTTTTTTCTTCTTTTGAAAAAAGAAAAAATACAGGCAGCTATAAATACCAAAGGCAATGGAATATGTTGGATCAAATCATTGTTTCCGGAAATCTGATTACCGGCGGTCAATCCATTCGGGCGCTTCCGCATACGGCAACTATTTTTTATCGGGACTTTATGACGATTGAAGATAAAACCTACGGGGGAAAACGTCCGAAAAAAACTTACCAAGGTCGTAAACACGAAGGCGGATACAGCGACCATTTTCCCGTTTTGGTTGATTTTGTCATTACCAATCGGCAGTTACCGGACATAAATTGAAAATTTTAACAAACTCTTGATAAAAATCCCCGAAAAATTAAAACATTTTAGCACTTTTACCGTTTTATATATAGTATGAAAATCGGATAATTTTACACAAATGAAAATGAGAACATATCATATCTGTTTATTGTTGCTTGCACTCGTTGTTATTTCGTGCGAAGACAAAAATTCCTATATACTTAAGGGAAATATAAAAGGGTTACAAAATTCGGAAATATATATTGTATCAAGTCCGAATTTACAGGTTGATACGATTCGTACCAAATCCGGCAAATTCACTTATCGAGGCGTATCTCCAACGGTTGAGCCTTTGGTGATTTACATGGAAAATGGAAACGCATGGATGACTCTATGGGTACAAAACGGAGAAAAGTTTTCCGTGACCGGCGATGCAAACTATCCGGAGTTGATTATGGTAAAAGGTGGCGAGATCAACAAATTGTTGTCCGAATTTAAGAATGAAAATTTATCGCTTATCAAAGAAAAATGTGAATTAAGAGATAAATTAAACGCCCGTTCGGAACATCTTGAGGAATCGAGCATAAGTAATGATGCTCAACTTTCTTCTCAAATGAAAAATGTGGACCAAATATTGAAAACCCGGGCGCAGGACTTTATAGAAGCCCATCCGTCTTCAATAGCCGCTTTAGTAATGATTCAAGATTATATTTTGGATATTGAAAACGCTTCCGACATCCGGTCTTTTTTAGATCTTCTCGCCGAAGAAGTGAAGACCAATCCGTTATACGAAAAATTATATACTCGTTGTTTGAAAGACTTACAAACGAAAGTCGGTCAGCCGGCTTTGGATTTTAAGCTTACGGATACGAAAAACGACACGATCAGCTTGGAAACTTTCAAAGGCAAATACCTTATATTGACCTTTGCCACTTCTCAATGCGAATTTTGCAAACCGGAATACGACGAATTACTTGCTATTCAAAACAGTTTTCCGTCAAAAGAATTGGCGCTACTTACAATCGCCTTGGATGAAAACAAAGAAGATTGGATACAATTGGCTCAAAAAGAAGGAATTAATTGGACTCAAGTAATAGATAGCACCGGTTGGGCTTCCGAGATGGCATCGCTTTACAATGTGTTGGTGATACCTTGCAATTATTTAATTGATAAAAACGGGATCATTATCGGATCAAAATTGCGTGCAGAAAATATTCAAACCATACTGAATGAAAAATTAAAAACAAAAAACAACCGATAATTCATAATTCATAATTCATAATTTATAATTAATTCATAATTCAAACCAACCCTTATAGCTATGTTAGTAAAAGTGTATGCGGCCGCCATTCACGGCGTCAATGCCAATATCATCACCATTGAAGTGAATTGCAGCAAAGGAATTAAATTTTTCTTGGTAGGTCTTCCCGATGTCAGCATCAAAGAATCGCATGAACGGATTACGTCCGCTTTAACCGTGAATGGATTTAAATTTCCTCGTAATCAGATTGTAGTCAATATGGCTCCCGCCGACATTCGGAAAGAAGGAGCCGCCTATGATTTACCGCTGGCTATCGGAATTTTAGCCGGCGCCGAAAAAATCAAATCCGAAAAAATCGAAGATTACCTCATGATCGGCGAATTATCATTGGACGGAAGTCTGAAAGCGGTGAAAGGCATTTTACCGATTGCCATTAAAGCAAAAGAAAGCGGATTCAAAGGCATCATTCTTCCGATGTCTAACACCAGAGAAGCGGCGGTGGTAAGCGGATTGGAAGTATATGGCGCAGAAAATATCGTGGACGTTATTCAATTCTTTAATGAAGGAAAAACATTGCAACAGACCATTATTGATCCGCGACAAGAATTTTATGCCAACCAATCGCGAATGGAATGGGATTTTTCGGAAGTAAAAGGGCAGGAGCAGGTAAAAAGGGCCATTGAAGTAGCTTGCGCCGGCGGTCACAACATCATTCTCGTCGGTAGTCCCGGCGCCGGAAAAAGTATGTTAGCCAAACGAATCCCGTCAATTCTTCCGCCTCTGACTTTGAACGAAAGTCTTGAAACAACTAAAATTCATTCGGTTGCGGGAAAAATCAATCACAACGGATCGCTAATCGCTCTTCGACCCTTCCGAAGTCCGCATCATTCCATCTCAATGGTAGCTATGGTCGGCGGCGGCTCCTATCCGCAACCGGGAGAAATCAGCCTTGCGCACAACGGCGTACTGTTTTTGGACGAAATTGCGGAATTTGGCAGGAATGTTCTCGAAGTACTGCGACAACCGCTCGAAGACAGGAAAATAACCATTTCCCGGGCAAAATCTTCCGTCGAATATCCGGCCGGATTTATGCTGGTAGCCTCCATGAATCCCTGTCCCTGCGGAAATTTCAATAATCCGCATAAAGCATGCGTTTGCGCGCCCGCTCAAGTTCAAAAATATTTGAACCGTATTTCCGGTCCTTTAATGGATAGGATTGATATTCAAGTGGAAATTGTTCCGGTCCCGTTTGAAGACATCTCGGATATTCGTCCGGCCGAATCCAGTGAAAGCATTCGAAACCGCGTGATAAAAGCGCGTCAAATTCAAGAAATGCGATTTGCCGAAGAAGAGGGAATCTATTGCAACGCGCAAATGCACACCCGTTTGTTGCACAAACATGCGCAACCCGATCAAGCCGGTTTAATAAAATTAAAAGACGCTATGGAACGCTTGAGTTTATCGGCCCGAGCTTACGACCGCATATTACGTGTAGCGCGAACCATTGCCGATTTGGAAGGATCGGAAAAAGTATTCGGCAGTCACATCGCCGAAGCAATCAGTTATCGGAATTTAGACAGGGAAAACTGGGCCGGGTGATTATTGCAGTTATTTTATATTATCTATCAACCCCTTACAGCCTTGCGCAACCGACCTCCTCAACCTTAGGCAAGGTTGAAGCCCGAAGTTCTATCGGTTGGAAAGGTCGGATACGCAAGGCTGCAAATTGCTGACACATAACATTTTCAATTCATAATTTATAATTTATAATTCATAATTCATAATTCTTAATTTTTATAATGGTATTCATAGGATTCAATCACCCGATCCGCCTGCGTTACCTTGATTAGCCGTCCGAAAGAATCGTAATCATACTTCGTCACCACGCCGCGCGGGTCGGTCATTGACTGAATGCCTACTAAGGGTTTGTAAGTATAGGTAGTGACAAGGGCATTCGGCAGTTGCGTCCGCAGATTATTAATGGTTATCGAATCCGCCGTTGTCAGTTCGTTCTTGGCAGCGATGGTATTCAATGAAGATTCCGCTATCTTGCCCGTTACGTCCGAATAAGCGACGCCTTTAATCTCGGCGATTGGATATTGATAATTATAGCCCCAAAGGTAAACTGCTTTGTCGGCGTTGTCTTTCGAGATGTACAACGGATTTCCGTAAGAATCCCGATTATAAAATTGAATCCTGCTTTCAAGTGGATTATTCCCGACGGAAGAACGAATATATTCCGGTTGAAAAATATTGGTATTCCACTGTTTATAGTCCGTATGCGTGGTACTGCAAAGAGCGGTAACATTATTTGTTACCGTCTTTATCGTATTCTCGATTGTCGGCGCTATTATATTCAATGACAACATGGTTGTGTACGGGGAAACGGTATAATCGTACGGATACTTATTCTCTGCTATGATTTTCTTGTAACCTAAATCCGTTTCTACCCTGTTGGGATATTTATTTTTCCCGTTATCGTAATAATAATCGGTTACGGTTTTGACCTCCTGCCCTTCCCGATAATCGGAAATCTCTTTCTTTTTTATGTTATAACCGCCCGTATATAAATAATAGAAATAGTAGTTAAACACTTCGGAAAATATCACGTTGGGAAAATTATCCATGATGTCCTTACGGTCATTAAATGTAAATTGAATAATTCTCCCTGTATAACCGGAAGTAATACTGCTGTAGGTTGTATAGGGCAGAACTTTAAAATTGTTAAATACGGGATCTTTATAAAATTCATAATAACATTTCTCCCGTTTCTGGATTTGCAAACTTTTATTCAGCCATTCAACCTCGCTCAACAATCCGTTACCCCATCCGCATTTGGTTCGAACATACTTGAAATTACTTTCGGGCCCTCCGCCTACCGTAATAGCCCCGCTCGTTACGGCATATTCATTGGGATTTTCATACGTGTAATGATATACTTTCGCTCCTTCATGATTGCTTTTTTCTCCGAAATATTCCGTTACGGTTTCGTAATGAATATTTTCGGATAATCCCGCCGGAACTTGATTCTGCAAGGTCCTTACTCTGCTTTTTAAATAGGTTTTATACATATAAGCATTAGGACCATCACCACTCATGGCAACATCAAATTGAGCCGTAGCGCCCGGGGTTCTTACATTTTGCATGTCGTAAGGGCTGTTTGCCAAATAACCGTCAACATATTCGTATTCTTTGACGGTACTGTTTCCGACAGCGGGGTCATTCATGATTTTTTGGATACGCATACCGTTTCCCTGACAGGAAGTACACCCGTCAACACTTTGGTCTCCTTTATATTTATTCGATTCCCACACGAAAGTCGTTTTCCCTTTGGTCGGATAAACGATTTGTTGAAGCGTTTGGGCCTGCTGGTAATACGTACTGACTTTATAGGCATTGGGATCTCCGAAGCTGACCATGCCCGGATTGTTAACATTCGCAAAATTGAATGTTCTTTGGGCAACAAGTTTACCGGCATCCACTCCGTTATAATAGCCCCAAAAATCAACGGCGCCGGTATTTCCGCAAAGCAGGGAATTATACGTGAAACCGTATTTTTCAACACTGCTTCCCTGTCCGGGTTCCAGAAAATCCATTGAGTTCAATTGAAGGTAATTTCCGGTTTTCGCCTGATTAAATTTTATCTCCTTTATCAATGCGGATGATTTATTATATATGCTTAGTTTTGTTATATACCGGTTGTTATTAGCTGAATTTATTTCCGAAGTAAAGACAACTTTACCGTCCGGAAAGTCTATTTGTTTCAATATTTTCGCATTATAGCGCGTAAAATAATAACCGTTACCGCTGACCCAACCCGATTCTCTGTAATATGCAACCGGACAAGGCCAGAGAGCGAATCCGTATCCCGTGTAATTTCCCGTAGTTGCACAAGGAATAGGAATGCCATTAATACCGGGATTAATAATATTAGTGGTACAATTATCAACAATTTCAATATACGAAACTTTTTTTGATAAATCATCAACAAGGAACGGATCGCTGTAAGTAAATGTCATTGTTCGGTTTTCCGGAGTGGTTATTTTTTTCAGATACCAACCGGTTCGAGATCCGAATAAGTTACTGTTATCATAAGCATAAAAAGTAGTAGCGCTTTCATATTCTCCGTTCCCGAATTCGAAAATATTTCCGTTATCATCCGTTATCTTAATGGTTTCTATCAGGTTGTTATTTGTAATTACGGTATAGATATAAGGCTTACGGGGATAGTCATATACTTTAAAACTGCCCGACGGTTGTTTATCAATAATAAATCCTCCGTAATTGTTCAAAAAACCGAAACTAAATATATCATATTCAGCATCAATATTATAGACGTAGTCGTAGAATTTGTAAAGATACATGTAGTCGTCATTATTATTTTGATTTATCGTGTTCCCGGACTTTAATTCGGAGGGCCTCGCCGAGGTTTCGTCCGGTTTGTTGTTTATTGTCCTCGTAATAATACCTCCGGCGTCCAGAGTCCACCCGAATCCGACATTACTTATGTCTGTTCCGGGCTTTACGTTGCCTATATGGTATTTTAAAGTCAACGGAATTTCCAGTGTTCCCATTTTAATCGTCTCAAGCGGAATATTTATATCGGGTACTCCCGTACTGTACGACACTGGGTAATCGCCGTATATAGTAAAAGCGGCAGCTTGAGGCGACGGCGGGATGACCGTTGGTACATTAAGAAAATCAGTCGTTTGACTGAACAGAGAAAGTCCCGATGAATAAAAAAACAGGCACGCCATTGTCAATATCCGATTTGTAAGTTTTATTTTTGTTTCCATTTTATTTTTTGTTTTTATTTGTTTTTTGAGATGACAAAGGCTGCAACCGGATTTTTCGTCTGCTCTGCCTTTGATATAAAATATTATTTGTTAATCGGTTGAATAATTATTTCAACCGGCGAGAGGGTGGCCCGCTTTTGAAAAAAGCGAGAGAGTTAAAAGTTATATTTAATAGTTTGTTATTCGTACATTTCTATTATGCGCTTCATTATAAGATCTTTTGGGCAGATTTAGATTGGATTAAATTCAAGATAGCACTAACCAAATAACACAAGATAATCCGCCTCCAAAAAAGTATAAATATTTCGCCGTTTTAGTAATTCCTATTGTTTGTAAAAATAATGAATTACACATTTTTATCTCCAAATATATAAGAATAATCAATAGAGATAAAGTTACTAAACAAACACCTAATTCTAAACGAAAAGAACTCATAAACCATAAATTTATTATTATTACAAAAAACAGAGTTATTAGTAATACTTGTGTTAGTCCCCAATAAAGTCTTTTATTCATCCAAAAACTAAATCCGGTTATTATTAGTAACGAGTATAAAAACAAATTTTTATAACAGGATTCTTTAT
>JGI24699J35502_11133578_pt1 | contig 12136 bp, 11 predicted proteins | sample TergutMp193P4_FD_35502 | JGI IMG/M metagenome (IMG submission 35502) | reverse complement strand
CCACCATCCGGGGTGGGATAATCCGATTTTCATCGGACGAGCCAAAGCAACGGGGAAAGCCTTAGCTCTGACGCTTTGTCACTGATCGATTGCCCCTGGTCAATTCTGTAACTATCACTAGGGTATCATCTTTCTGGAGCGAATGTGCACTTTCCCGCCAAACTCTCAGATCTTTCTTAACAAGTATTTTTAAGAAAACTCTTGTGGGTCAGAAAAGCGAGTCGAGAAGTCCCGACAGGACGCTTCCAGACGAGTTTTGAGTCTTGCCAGCCTGGGTTTTGTTGTCCAGGACCCCACCGAGAAGACCTCCCAGCATGGAACCCAGACCACCCGTACTCGGTGATGAGGGCGTGTTTGTCCCAAACAAACCACCAATGACAGATCCGACGACGTCCGACGATGAGGTCCCCGCCGGTGCGGGAGTTTGTCCCGACATGGCCTTGTTGGCGATGTACGCGATGACGATGGGCGCCAAGATGGGCAGGAGTTTTTGGAGAAGAGACTGATCTGTGCCCGTCTTCTGAGACAATGCCGCAGCGGTTTCGTCACTGGATTCACCCAGAGCGTGTTTGACGATCTTCGCCCCGTCCTTGGTGTCGATCCCCGCCAGATCGACCCCATTGGAGGAGTACGACTGTCCCGCGGTGAGATGTCCCATCAAAGCAGAGGCCAGGGACTGTTCCCCAGTGGTGTTCTGCGCATTGGCCGTCATCCCGCCCAACAGTGACGTGATGACCTCAGTCGATGCTTTCTTCGTCTCTTTCTCGCTGACACCCAGCTGTTGCGCCAATTGCCCCAACGGTACCTGGCTCAAAATATCCGTGATCGCACTCACAATGATCCTTTCTTAATCATCCCGACACATCAAGTGTGCATCATGGTGTCTGATTCGCGCAAGGCTGTCACCATGATGAGACAATTTTGACACATCATGGACACTGACAAGCGGAATCGCTCAGTCGAAAATCGGACCCACAGTCCTGGAACGCTTCAGTTCGAAGAAGCCCGGGTAGGCCATGACGGTGACGACCCCGTCGAAGAGAGCACCAGCCTCTTCACCCTTGGGGGCAGGCGAGATCACAGGTCCGAAGATGGAGACCCCGTCGATGCGGATGACGGGGGTGCCGACATCCATGCCCACCGGGTCCATTCCCTCATGATGGCTGATCCTCAACGCCTCGTCGTACTTCGTCGTCGCGCAGTCATCGGCGATGGTCTGGTCGAAGCCCAGGTCCGTGAGGGCCGCCCGTACTGTTTCGGGGCTGCGGGGCTCATCGTTGAGGTGATAACGGGTTCCCAGAGCTGTGTAGAAGGCGCTCAAACCATCCTGGCCGTACTTCTGCTCCACACCGATGGCGGCGCGAGCGCCGTACCAGGCCTCAGTTTCCATCCGTCTCTTGTAATCCGGGTCCAGTCCCTCGCGGCCTTCGTTGAGGACTGCCAGACTCATGACGTGGAAAACCACGTCGACGTCGCGTACTTTTTCGACTTCGAGCATCCAGCGTGAGGTCATCCACGCCCATGGACACATCGGGTCGAACCAAAAATCAACAGTTTTCATAGAATAACTCAATCACGTCCCCGCGGTTTGGACAATAGCTTCCATGGTGGAAAACGCCTCCTCCATCTGGGCGACGAGAGTGAACTGAGTACGGCAACGGTCAAGGTTGTGGTTCGGTCGGCTGGTTGAGAAGTACGTGTCGGCCTGGAGATAATCGGTGAGGAAACGCATCCCGATCTCATAGGTGATGAGCCTCGCCCCCCACGCCAGCGACTCTTTCTCCCGGGGCGTCATCATGGCCCCAGCCGTACCCAGATAGGCGTTTGCGTACGCCTCGAAGAGGGGCAAACTGAAATGGACCTTCTCCAGATCGGGTTCGTCCTCGGCCGCGGTGCTCGCCCCGTACCGGATGGCGTCGCCGAAATCGAAAGCCAGGAGCCCCGGCATGACCGTGTCGAGGTCGATCACGCAGTCGCGGCCTGAAACAGGATCGATCAGGACGTTGTTGAGTTTGGTGTCGTTGTGGGTGACCCGGCCGGGCAGCTCGCCCGCCTCCCAGGAATCCATCAGCCGCGGGGCCTGTGAGCTCCGGGCCAGGGCGAACTCGATGTCTTTCCCGCAGGTACGAACCCTGTCGGCGCTGTCCTCGTCAACTGCCCGCTCAAGGTCCGCCAAGCGTGTCCGGGTGTCGTGGAAATGAGGGATGGTGGTGGCCAAGCCGGCGACCGGATACCCGTCCAACCGAGAGGCGAACCGGCCAAAACCCCGCCCTGTGGCGGCGAACACCTCCGGGGTCTCGGCTTTCTGGTGGCAGACCATCCCCTCCACGAACAGGTACGCCCTCCAGGCGGACCCGTCCTCACAGGTGTGGAAAGATGAGCCGGACCTCGTTGGAATCACGGTCAGGGTCTCCCGGTCCGGGTCTCCCCCCTCGAGGATGATCTGGCTTCGCAAGTACGTCGTCACGCCCACGATGTTGTCCATCACCGCTCCCGGGTCAGCAAACACATGGGTGTTGATCTGCTGGATCACATAGCGTCTCGAGGCCCCGGTGGCCATCCAGGTGGAGTTGATATGGCCTTCGCCGTACGGGCGGACCGACTCCATGGCGCCGAAGTCGAAGGCTGAGAGCACTTCTGGGAGGGGGGCCATCAACTCCCCCACAGGGGGGTTGGGTACTCACCGCTGGCATGCTTCTCCGCGATCATCTGTGCCACACCAGGCCTGTCTTCCTGGTACGTGACACCGTACCACCGGTCCCAGCTGGCGAGGACCTGGACGTCGGCCCTTCCGGAGTCGATCATGGATTGGACCACGACAGGCAACTGGTATTCGCTCGTCATGGGATCGACGCCCAAATGCTCGTCGAGGAATTCTGGGAATCCTTCTTCGATCGAGTCGAGGAATCCGCGGGTGAACCCCCACAGGTTCATCGACACCGGCGTGCCTTGTGGCAGAGATATCCAGGTTCTCCCCTCGTCTTCGCTGTACGAGGCCCCGTCGCCAGTTTTCACGATTCGTGTCCGCTCGTCGATGCGGATCAAATGCCCCGCCTCGTCGACTTCGCACACCCCGCGGGAGACCGATCCGTGCCGTGTGACAGTGTTCTCAACCCGGTACCCGACCATCGCCCAATGTTCTCGCCTGGTCATCCGCCCGATCGCCGGGTCCGCCAGCCCTTGGACAGATAGGAACTCCGTGAGGACCGCGAAACCCTGCGGCCCATAGTAGTCATCGGCGTTGATCACTGCGAAGGGACCCTGGATCTGACTGCCCGCGGCCAAGACCGCTTGTGCCGTGCCCCATGGCTTGACCCTCCCCTGAGGCGCCTCATAGCCCAGGGGGAGATTTCCCACCTCCTGATAGGCGTACGTCAGCGGCACCTGTTTGCTCACCCGGTCCCCGACCAGGGTCCTGAAATCAGTGGCCATCTCCGGTTTGAGGACCACGACCACATTCTCGAAACCAGCCCGAAGAGCGTCATAGATCGAATACTCCATGATCGCCTCGCCGTCAGGACCCACCGGATCGACCTGCTTCAAACCCCCGTACCGGCTCCCCATCCCCGCTGCCATGATCACCAATGTCAGTTTGTCACTCATGATCCTCCTTTCCATCCCAACCTATCACTAGACCACCGTCTCATTGCCTGACAGAAGAAGGCGATTCAGCGAGTCTGGGGAAGGCAGTCCCTCGCCCGCAGCGATCCGCTGCGACAAAGCTTCATTGATGTGATCCACGGCGAGGCAAACAGCCCCTCTCATCACAGCGTCGTCGCCGAAAAAACCCATGTCCATCTCAGGAGAAATGGGGCACCGATGGGACACCTCGCTTCCGATCAATGAGAGGATGGGGGCTATCCGGTCTCTGGACGGCCCACCGATGAGCACCAGTTCTGGGTCGACGGCCAAGACCATCGCCGAGATGCCGAGCCCGAGAATTCCAGCGATGTCAGCCGCGGAGTCGTGCCCGAACGCAATGGACTCCAATTCTCTCCATCTCAATTCGGGAAGTTCACCGATCAGTCCCACTCCTCCGTGGAATCCCCTCACGATTCGGCCATTGGAGATGACGGCTGCTCCGGTTCGTCGCCCTGAGTAGATGTAGACGAAATCGTCGCAGTCCTTTCCACGGCCCATCCTCTTCTCAGCCAACGCCCCCAGAGCGGAATCACCGCCGACGATCACAGACAACCCCAATTTCTGCTGCAATTCGACGCCCAGATTCCGCCCGATCCAACCGGGCATCCCATGGCCGCCGAAATGGGTGACTTTGCCCCGGTTGATCACTCCGGGTGAGGCTGCGGACACGCACCTGACCGAGGTTGAACCGATGTGCTTCTGACGCACAATGTCTTGGAACAAGCTCACACCGAGCTCTGCTCGTTCGTCTCCGTCCATGCCCTCGCCCACTGGTCGGGTGAGGGTGGCGAGGATGTCACCCTTCAGATCGGCGACGGCGACTCCCACGCGTTCCGAGTCGAATTCGATCGCCCCGACGTACCCCGCTGCAGGGCTCAGGTCGTACCGTGCGGCAGGTCGTCCCAGTCCAGCCACCTCATCCGGGGAGCCCCGCACCAGCCAGTCCGCTTCCATGAGATCACCCAAAATCGATTCGATGGCAGTACGGGACACGCCAATGGCTTGAGCCACCCTGGCAGCGGTGACCGCACCCTCTCCCCGTACGAGATTCAAAGCGTTTAGGCTGTTCAAACCACGAATCAACGCCGGATGGCCGCGTGTCTGGCCGAAGGTCACCACTGGATGAGAATTCATATCTAACACTTTCATTACTTTTTTATTACACGTACTTTATTATCTCATGGATTCGTGCTACGCTCCTGATCAAGCGTACAGGCAGTAGGGACAAACTCAATGATCTGGAGTGCAAGATGTCTTTAAACAATAGTGCCGCGGCAAAGCAGCCCAGGCGTAGAAAATCTCGTCGAGAGAATGATCAGCGTGTGGCGTGGTTCTTCATCGCACCCGTGTTGATCGGCTTCGCCATCTTCTACCTGTATCCCACCGCACGCGGCCTGTGGTGGTCCTTCACTGACTATTCTTTGCTCTCAGCACCCCGCTTCATCGGCGCCGACAACTACGTCGCTGTCATCCATGATTCGGAATTCTGGCATTCCATGCTGGCCACCGGAGAGTACGTGCTGATCAACGTCGGCTCCCAGACAGTCCTCGCCCTCCTCCTCGCCACTCTCATGCATCGTCTGACCCGTTCGGTCATCTTGCGTACGACCTTGTTGGTCCCGTGGCTCGTCCCCAACGTCACCGTCGGCTTGATGTGGTTCTGGCTTCTGGACACCAACCTGGGGTTCATCAACAAGATGCTGGATTCCATGGGATTGGGGCCCATCGGATTCTTCAGCTCCCCGACCTGGGTGATCCCCACGATTTCAATGGTGAACACCTGGGCGTACGTCGGGTACACGGCTTTGCTTCTGTACGCCGGGATGCTGCAGATTCCCCAGGACGTGTACGAGGCGGCCGCCATCGATGGGGCCAGCGAGTGGCATGTCTTCTTGAGGGTGACCCTCCCCCTGCTCAAGCCGGTTCTCGCCCTGGTCCTCGTGGTCTCCCTGATCGGGTCTTTCCAGATCTTCGACACGGTGGCCGCCACCACGCGCGGACAACCCGCCAACGCCAGCCGGGTCATCTACTACTACATCTACCAACAGGCCTTCAATTTCTTCCACATGGGGTACGCCGCCACCATGGCCATTCTGTTGGTCCTCATCCTCGGCGTCCTCACCTTCGTACAACTTTGGTTGCTACGCGCCTCAGAATCGCAACTCGCATGACTAGGACACCGAAAATGACTGTTTCTTCAGATGATCGTCCAGCCAAGAACCGACGCCGTATGAGCACAGGCCGCGTCCTCGGATGGATCGTCCTAGTGGTCGCCCTTGTCGCCACCCTGTTCCCCTTCTGGCTCATGGTGAAAACTGCCCTCACCCCCGCCGCGGATCTGCCCACCTCTTCAGGTCAGTTGTGGCCCGACCATCCCACGACGATCAACTTCGCCCGTACTCTCGGCCTCGTCTCACAGGCAGAAGCCCAAGCCGCAGGCGGTTCCGGAGCCTCGGTCAACTTCATTCTCTATCTGTGGAACTCGATCTGCTACTGCGCCCTGATCGCCTTCTTCCAAACCTTGTTCTGCGCGATGGGAGGCTACGCCTTCGCCCGGTTGAGGTTCCGCGGACGCAACGCCCTGTTCAACATGCTGGTCGCAGCCCTCATGGTGCCCGGCATCTTCACACTTCTACCCAACTTCGTCCTCGTCAGAGATCTCGGCCTGCTCAACACCATCTGGGGAATGGTCGCCCCCAGTTTGTTGATGACCCCCTTCGCTATATTCTTCATGAGACAATTTTTCCTGCCTATCCCCCGCGACGTGGAAGAGGCGGCCATGATCGACGGCGCGGGAAAGATCACCATCTTCGCCAGGGTCGTCCTGCCCATGGCCAAGGGCCCCCTCATCACCATCGGTCTGATCACCGTCGTCTGGGCCTGGAAAGACTTCATGTGGCCCTTGCTGATCGGGCGTGACGAATCCATCCGTACGGTCACAGTGGCCCTCGGGGTCTACCTCCAGCAATCGCCCAACAGACAACCAGACTGGACAGGACTGATGGCCGCCTCCACCATTTCCGTGGTTCCTGTGGTCATCCTGCTGGCCTTCCTCGGCAAGAGGATCGTCGAATCCCTCAACTTCACCGGCATCAAGTAGTCTTCGCCGGCTTCACCCAACCTCACAACAAAGGAGAGAAATGAACACCTCACAAAAGGTACGTCGGGTCCTCATCGGGCTCGTCTGTTCGACCACAATCCTGGCTGGCACCGTAGGCTGCAGCTCAGGAGGCAACGACACCAATGGTGATGTCACCTTGCAATACTGGCTCTGGGACGACACGCAGCTTCCTGCGTACCAGACGTGTGCAGACAATTTCACCGCCGCGAATCCGACCATCAAGGTGAACATCACCCAAACGGCCTGGGGACAGTACTGGACCAACCTTTCCACTCAAGTCGCAGCCGCCAGTGCTCCCGACGTGTGGGTGGATCAGGTGTCGTACTATCCGCAATTCGTCCAGGACAAGCAGATCGAGGATCTCCAGCCGTACATCGACAAAGATCCGTCCTCAGTGGATCTGACCCAGTACGTGTCCGGCCTGACTGACCTGTGGGTCGTCGACGGCGCCCGGTACGGCCTGCCCAAGGACTGGGACACCATCGGTTTGATCATCAACAAGCAGGCTGCCACCGATGCAGGGCTCACCGACGCCGACTTCGAGAACATGACCTGGAACCCGAACGACGGCGGCACTTTCGAGAAGACCATCGCCAAGTTGACGGTTGACAAGTCTGGTCACCATGGCGACGACCCGGCGTTCGACAAGAACAATGTGGCCGTCTACGGCTTCCTGACTGAATGGGCCGACGGCTCCCAGGGACAGAACCTGTGGGGCAATCTCGCTGTCATGAACGGCTTCACCTACGCCGACAAGAACCCCTTCGGCACGACGTTCAACTATGACTCCCCCGCGCTTGAGGCCACCATCTCGTGGATGGTCGGTTTGGCCGACAAGGGGTACGCTCCGCAGTTCGACGTGCAGTCGTCTTTGTCCCGCCTCGACGTTCTCAAGGCTGGCACCGGTGCGATGACGTCGGTCGGCTCGTTCAACCAGATGCTGTACAAGGACGACCCGAGCGCGTACATCTTCGCTCCTCTGCCCATCGGACCTCAGGGCCGCAAGTCTGCCATCAACGGGCTGAGCGACGCGATGTACGCGGGCGGAAAGCATAAGGACCAGGCATTCGAGTGGATCAAGTACCTCGCCTCCCCCGCCTGCCAAGACGTCGTGGGTGACACCGGCGTGATCTTCCCCGCCATCCCCGAAGCCGCTGACCGTTCCGTCGCGGCTCGCGAGGCCGTTGGTTTGGACGCTTCGGTCTTCCTGTCGTACACCAAAGACCCGAACGGCACTTTCTTGCTGCCCATTTCGTACCATGGGACTGAAGTCTCCCAGATCGTGCAAGACGCCATCCAATCCGCCGCCCTGCACACCACTGATCCGGCAACCGCTTTGAAACAGGCCAACGACAAAGTCAACGCCCTGTTCAAGTGACAAGAAAGGTGCTCTAGCCCATGGCCCCCACACACACCGGCCTCATTGAGTTTGACGATCTCACACTGGCGCTGACCTCAAATGGCGCCCCCAGGCGAATCGGTACCGATCGGTACCTGGTTCCGCCAGGAGATCTGACGATCCTCCATCCGTTCAGCGACGCCGAATTCTACCGCCACGGGTGGAATTCATGGAGCCCCACAGGATGGAGGAGACTCGATGAGGCGCCCCTTCGCATCGTCGGCAACCCCGAGCGGCTTCTCACCGCCGACGATGCGAAGAACGACACCCCATGGGCCCATTCGGGCAGCGGGGTTGGAGCCCTGGGCCTGGGTGACGGCCGCATCCTTCTGCTTGGGGCACTCGGTTTGGGTGCCCCAAGGGTGGGGGCCACGACATCGACGCTGTGGGGTACGACAGAAGTGCCTTCTGGCGAATGGTTCCTCGGCCTCGGCGAGGAAGTCGCCCTGTTCCACGAGTACGCCGAGTTGCTGGCGGACCGCCTGGGACGGCGCACCACCCATGCGGGGCGGGTGTGGAGCACCTGGTACTCCTGTTACGAGGACATCGACGAAGACCTTGTGCGCACAATGGTGGAAGACGTGTCCCGCTTCCCCTTCGACGTGATCCAGATCGACGACGGATGGATGAAGTCCGTCGGGGACTGGGAGGCCAACGACAAGTTCTGTTCAGGAATGCCGGCCCTGGCTTCGCTCATCTCCTCGACTGGCGCCCGTGCGGGGCTGTGGCTCGCCCCGTTCATCGCATTGCCCGCCTCCGAATTCGCCCGCCAGCGTACCGACTTGTTGATCTCCACACCTTCCGGTGAGCCGATGATCGCTGGGTACAACTGGGGAGGGCCGTACTTCTGTCTCGACACCACCCAGGAGGAAGTCCAGGATCACATCCGCCGGCTCTTCGAGCGTTTGTGCGGCTGGGGGTTCTCCTATTTCAAGCTTGATTTCATGTACGCTGCAGCTCTGGAGGGAATCCGGCATGTGGACGTCCATCGTGAACAGGCGTACCGTGACGCCGTCGCGCTCATCCGCGAAACCGTGGGCGAGGACGTGTACCTCCTGGGCAGCGGGGTACCGATGATCCCCTCGATAGGGATATTCGACGGGGTCAGAGTCGGTCCCGACGTGGCCGCTTTTTGGGACAACGCCGAACGCCCGGGTGATCCCAGCGGTGTTGGCGCAAAGAATTCTCTGCAAGCTGGTGCTCACCGCTATTGGCTGAAGTCTGTGTACGAGACCGACCCGGACGCTGTCTACTTCCGCAGGCGCCGCAGCCTCCTCGACGAGCGACAACGCCAGGCGGTCCAAGACATGGCCACCATCTTGGGTTTCAAATCGACGTCCGATCCCATTTCCTGGCTCGACGAGGAAGAACGACGCGAGCTTCGCGAATGGCTAGAATCATCTGAGGTGGTTGAACAAGAGGGCCGGTACCTCTTCAGTGTCGACGGCCGCCAGATCGACATGGCGGGGATGCTGATCGACTACGTCCCCTCCCCGAGCACAAATGGGAATTGACGATGACAACGATCGCTGTGATAGGCGCGGGCCAGCGAGGACGCGCGTACGCCGACATCGCACGCGGGTTGGGCGCGCGCGTGGTGGCGGTGGCCGATCCTGATCCGGTGGCCCGTGACGGATTGGCTGCCGGCCATGGATGTGACCACATCTTCACCGACTGGCGGGATCTGTTGGCCGAGGAGCGTCTCGCGGACGCCGTTTTCATTTGCACCCAAGACCAGGACCACGTCGAACCCACGATCGTGGCGGCTGAACGCGGCTACCACATCCTCGTGGAGAAACCCATGGCCACCGACGAGGCTGGAGCGCTGAAAATGGCGGAGGCTGTGAAGAAAGCTGGAGTGATCTCAGGAGTTTGCCATGTGCTGCGCTACACCGCGTACACCCAGAAAGTCAAAGAACTGATCGACGCCGGCGCGATCGGCACCATCGCGACGATTCAGCACCTGGAGCCTGTGGGATGGTGGCATTTCGCCCATTCCTTCGTCCGGGGGAATTGGAGGTCTGAACGCGCGTCCAGCCCCATGCTCGTGGCCAAGGCGGTCCATGACGTCGATTGGGTCATGTACGTGATGGGTGAGCCGGTTCGCCAGGTTTCCTCCTTCGGCACCCTGTTGGAATTCCGGCCCGACAAGAGACCCGAAAAAGCCGCGTCCCGCTGTCTGGATTGCCCCGTACGATTCACCTGCCCGTACGACGCTGTGCGCATCTATCGCAATTTCCTCGACGATCCGGTGTACTCTTCGTGGCCATTGACCGTGTTGTCCCCCGATCCGACCTGGGAGAATCTGGAAGAGGCGTTGCGGAGTGGCCCGTACGGAGAATGTGTCTACTTGGGCTATAACGACGTCGTCGACCACCAGGTGGTGTCACTGGAATTCGCTTCCGGGTCCAACGCCTCCCTCGTGGTCACTGCCTTCACCGAGATGGCCAACCGCAAGACTCGCATTTTCGGCACCCGGGGCTGGCTGGAGGGCGACGGCACCCGCCTGACCCAGTACGACTTCGTCTCCGGCATCTCTCATACTTACGACACCGGGATCCAGGGTTCCAGCGCCGCGTCCGGCCACGGAGGAGGCGACACCGGTCTCGTCAAGGCTTTCCTTGACGCCGTCGTCCACCATGACCAGTCCCTCATCACCTCAGACATCCCCGCCAGTCTCATCACCCTCCAAGCGACCTGGGCCGCCGAGGAATCCCGCCGCCTCGATTGTGTGTGCCGACTGCCCCAGGAGTAGGACCTGAGCATCCGATGAAGGTGACGTCGAAGGCGCAGTCGTCTTGTCACCCTGCCGAAGGCAGGATCTCCGCGGCGCAAACATAGTTGAACTGTTCTCATCATCCAAGACATTTTTGACACTGTTTCTTAACGACCTTACATTTTGGTGTACCGATCCACTGTGGAGGACACGATGTCAACACCTGATACCCAAGAGCAAAAACAGCCGGTCGCCCAGATCAACAATGGTAGTTTCCCTCATCCCCTAGTTTGGGTGCTTGTCAGCATTGCCATCATCCTCACCCTATCTATGGGGGCATTTCCATTCGCCGCCCAGAAATACACAACTGCCTCTGTGAATAATCGTCTCGAGCTGTCAACAGGCACTTCCACACCCTCCCCAGAACCTTCATCCCTCTCCGAACGCACAGATGATCTAGGAATTCGTACCCTTCCCCTCCTTTCCACCGAGGCTAAAGAAGGTTGGGCAAACGATTACACAGGCACTCTCCAAGCTGCCGGACTAAAGATCTTCGGAAACACAAACCAGTGGCAGGCTTTCTTGGATTCAAGCGCTTCATACGCAAAAGCCTGGAGTACTTGGAGCAGCGATGATCCCTTTCCTGATGGTGATCCTGGACCTTACCACCTCGGTGTGCCTGGAGACATGGCAAACACAGCAATTGAAACTCTACGAGCCGAGGATGAACAATCGGTTCTTGACTTGATAGGTCTTCTTGTCACTAGTCTCCAACCCGGATGGAATGGAGACAACAGAGCCACAATGGCAGCAATCTTGGCCCTTTCTGACACTTTGGCTGCTCACTATAAGTCCTGTGACTCCCAACTCACTCGGGCCTATGTGTGGTCGCTCACTTGGCGTGGAGTGGTCGCAGCAAAATCAGTCGGAGGGCCTCCCGCGCACCCGCCAGAGGCCCCCTTTTCAGACGCGCTGGCTGCCTGCCCGAACGACCCAACAGCGCCGATTGAACAATTCAAGTACTTAACTGGCAATCAAGGTTTTGGCTTTATGGAGGTAGCCTCAAGTTGGTGGCAGAATCAGATTTACGCAGAGGACGAGACTTGGCAAGACCTAGTTACCAGTATGGAGAATTTAGTCGCATCATGGCCTGACACTGCGGCTAGTAGAGTGTCCAGTCTAAATTGTTGGATATAGGTGACGAAGTTTCACTCTGGCGTCTTTCGTGGTGAATTGCCAGTCGACTTGTCTCTGGTCG
>JGI24699J35502_11133580_pt1 | contig 12141 bp, 7 predicted proteins | sample TergutMp193P4_FD_35502 | JGI IMG/M metagenome (IMG submission 35502) | reverse complement strand
CCTCGCAGGGCTTCTGGCTCATAAACTTTTCAAGCCACTCTTTAATACCCGTTGATTGGGTTTCAAGATAGCGGCGTTTCAGGTCTTCCAACACGCCGGGGAACTTTGACTGGTACTCAAAACGCCCCGTGCCTTCGCGGTTTTGATAGCGCACTTTGATTTCGTCGCGGCTGCCGTAGAGAATCGCGTCCATTATTTTTTTGGGCAGGCTTTTCAGCGGCGTATCAAGGCTGAACTTGTAATGCTTGGCGAGGCTGGAAAAGCGGCTGTAGTGCCAGGCGCTGTCGGGGTTGTAGGGAACCACCCCGCCCTCGTTAAAGGAAAGGGAACGGTCAGGGATCACCAGATCGGGGTCGAATTCGAGCTTTGCCCCCAAGCCCGTACAACTGGGGCAGGCTCCAAAGGGGTTGTTAAACGAAAAGAGGCGCGGCTGTAATTCGGGAATGGAAACGCCGCAATCCGGGCAGGAATTTTTTTGCGAGAAAAAATGTTCTGAAACTCCGCCTTTGGCGGAGTTTCTTGGGAGTTTGGCTTCGCCAAACTCCATACCCGAATCTTCCACAGACTCTCCCTTATCATCGGGATTCTGGCTCAACACCAATAGCAAACCGTCAGATGTTTGCAGGGCGGTCTCCACCGACTCGGCAAGCCGTGAGCGGATTTCCTTCCCTATCGCCAAACGGTCAACAATAATTTCAATAGTGTGCTTTTTCTGCTTGTCCAGCTTGATACTCTCATCAAGACTGACCGGCACGCCGTCAATCCGCGCGCGGGCGAAACCGGCTTTGCGGGCATCCTCAATAATTTTCTGGTGTTCGCCCTTCTTGCCGCGGATCACCGGCGCAAGAAGCTGTACCCGCGTCCCCTCTCTGAACTGCAAAATCGTCTCGATGATAGAATCCACCGGCTGTTCGCGAATCTCCCTGCCGCAGACCGGGCAATGGGGGACGCCAATCCGCGCGAACAGCAGGCGGTAATAGTCGTAAATTTCGGTAACGGTTCCCACGGTGGAACGGGGGTTGCGGTGGGTGGTTTTCTGCTCAATGGAAATCGCCGGGGAAAGCCCCTCAATGTAATCCAAATCGGGCTTGTCCATGCGCCCCAAAAACTGCCGCGCGTAGGCGGACAGGCTCTCCACATAGCGGCGCTGCCCCTCGGCAAAGATCGTATCAAAGGCAAGCGAACTTTTCCCCGACCCGGAAAGCCCTGAAATGACAATAAGCCGGTCTCTGGGCAGCTCCAGATCGATATTTTTAAGATTATGCTCCCTCGCGCCCTTGATGATGAGTTTGTCCATTTATTATTGAGGATAGCGGTTTTTGGGCTTGGTGGGAAGGGGATATACGGTCTATTACCCAAACAGGCTGGGGATTTCCTTTTGCAGAAAGTCCTTGATTGTCTTTGTGTGACTGAGAACCAGACGCATATCCTCTTCGGAAAGGCTCGTACCCCGATCATAGCGAGGCTGCACAGAAAAATGAGTTATTATTGAGCAAGAGGAAGATATGCTGACAAACGACGACCGGTGTTTTTCCGCAAGGGAACAAAGCTCGTCTAAATCATGAGTATAGGGCGGCTCCTCTCCAAGAATTACCAAAGCGCCTTTCAAGTACTTTTCCGCCGCCTGCTGACAGTGAAAGGCGATGATCTCCGCCGGAATCGGCCTCATGTTTGCGGCGAGATAATCGGCGACCGTTATATCCCGCTCGGCCAGGATTCTCCAGTCCTCCGGCGTGTTCGTTTGTTTAGCCTGCTTATCCATAAATGCGTATACCGTCTCTGTTTACAATCCGCTCCAGCGTTATATCGTCCAAGCGGCTCATAAAGTCTTTTTTCTTCTTTGCGATAATATCAACAGGCATTGACTTTTTACGGGCAATGGCGAAGCGGATTTGCAGGCCCGCGTCAATGTCCCGCAAGGGATTATCGTCCTTCAATACCACATACAGGTCAAGGTCGGAATCTTTGCGGGGCGTACCGTAGGCATAGGAGCCAAAGAGATAAATCTGTTCAACGGGCATGGCGTTGATAATGAGTTCCTTGAGTTTATCCAGTTCCGCCTGAATTGCCGCTTCCATATTGTTATTATAACACATTTTGGGGGGAGCGGCAATGTTAGAATTAAGGAATACGAATAATAACATCTTTTCCAATAAAAGGTGTATTATCCGTATCTGCCCAGCATGGATCAACAGCTATATCGCCGATCTTTGCCCATACATGTTGACCTTTATTCGCCATATCAAACCCGAAGTGTTGTTTTATTTCATAAATTTCCGATTGTACCAATTGATAAAATCCTATTTCAGGATGAAATAAAACAGAGCATTCCACTCCGTCTATTTCCCGGTTTGCTATCCATTGAGATGTATCGAGTTTCCACCAAGACGGAAGATCAATATCAGCACTAGTTATTTTTTTCACCACTTTGTATGATCCAGATTTAATATAACATGGTTGATTTACAGTCACAATTTCTGCTGGGTTTTCTGGGTGTTTTTCGTTCCAAAGAAGAACGAATTTCAAAGCGTAATCACTGCATTGTCCTTCGACTTCGTTCTTACCAACATAATAATTACCAACATTTGGAGCATTAGACTTATAATAAAAACTCTCAGCGGAGATTCTGGCTATTTCGATAATTTCATTTTCAAAATTTCTATCTTCAAATTTTTCCATATAAATCTCCCCTCCCCCGTTACCGCACCTGAGCCCTTAAACTAGGGGCGCAGGACACGGAAGCCCAGATGGAAGAGCCGGAAGTTCGGATAGGCGCCAATCCGGTACGCGGAACGGGCGAGCACCGCCGGATAGAACCAACTGCCGCCGCGATACACGCGGAAAGACCCCGAGGAAGCGCCCACTGGGTCAGTCTGTGCACCGCTTGGATAATTTCCGTACCAATCCCAGCACCACTCCCATACGTTACCGTGCATATCGTATAAGCCCCACGCGTTGGCGGACTTTTGTCCTACCGGATGTGTCGTACTTCCGCTGTTGTCGCTATACCATCCCGTATTATTGGTTATACTCGCTCCGGTGTTGTACGCAGTCGTCGTCCCCGCGCGGCAGGCATATTCCCATTCCGCTTCCGTCGGTAAACGGTAGCCATTCACGTTGCGGTTCCATGTTACTACCCATTTAACATCATCAAGATTATGTGTGTTGTTTGTATCTTTTCGGCTCTTGTCTATGGTATACGCCGGAGTCAGCCCTTCCTTCCTGCTCCGCGCATTACAGTATTCTATCGCGTCATACCAGCTTACCTTTTCCACCGGCAGATTATCCCCTTTGAAGTTGCTGGGGTTTGTTCCCATCACTTCCTGATATTCCTTCTGCGTTACCTCATACTTCCCCATGTAAAAAGAACCGACCGTTACCTGCCGTTGCGGACCTTCATTATCTCCACGTCTCGGCTCGTTGGCGGGGCTGCCCATCGTAAAGGTCCCACCTTGGATGCGCACCATGTTAACCGGCGCGGGCGGGTTCACGGGCGGCGCTACGGGTTGTACTACCGGAGCGGGCTGCGGCGTAGGCGTGGAATTTGCGGGACGTGAGCCGAGATAGGCTTTACCAAAATACTGGCTATATATTGCCGGTATCTGCTTTCTGCTGCTCGCCTGGGAAACAGCGGCTCCGGTATTATCAAATATTTCTTTGACATCAAGCCCCGGAGCTTTAAGCTGTTTTAAAAGCTGTTCCGTAAACAGGCCGTTCCTGCCCGTGCCGTCCGCCGCGGTAGAACCCGCACTGGTGGCAAACACAATAATACTATCCGCAGGCTGGTTCGCCACTACGGTAAGGCCCCGGCTGCCGGAACGCGCCCAGCTAAAAGGATTATCGCGGCACGCGTCCAGCACCACCACGTTAAGTTCGTTTCCCGCGTCGTTCAATTCGCCCAGCATTTCCTGCAGCGAAACAGTGCGGTTGCGTAAAAAGTTCTCGCTGGGTATATTGGCGTCTACCGGTATCAAAAAGTTTTCGCCGGCGGACTGCACCCCATGTCCCGCGTAAAACAAAAAGCCGTAGGAATTGCGCGATGCGCCGAGCCGCCTTTTCAACTGCATGATCGCGTTTACCATTTGATCCTGCGTCCCATTCAGCACCTTGTCAACGGTAAACCCCAGCCCTTGCAGGGCCACCGCCATGTCATTGGCATCATTCACCGGATTGTTGAGTTTGGTGGTGTTGGTATAATTCCCGTTGCCTATCACCAGCGCGAATTTTTGCTGGGCAAAAACACCCGCCGCCGCAAAAACAAGCAAAACAACAAGCAGCTTCTTCATAACAAACTCTCCCCCTTAAAACCCGTTTACCTGCCCGGCAGTATTGAGTACACAATCTGCCCTGTCGCGCCGCGCGGGGCTACCGAAAGACCCCTGCTGCTGCTGCGTAAAACGGTCTGTGTATGTTCAATGTAGTCTTTACTGATACTACGGGAGCTGTACTGGTCATCGGGTATATCCATGGGGCCGGTGGAAGCATATACCAGTATCCGTTCCTCGCCATAGGGCGCGTGGAGCACGAATCGGGTGCCTTCGGGAATGATCCGCGTTGTACCGGCTTTCAAAAAGTTTTTGTCCCGCTCCCACCTGTTGGGATAAATAACCTGCATATTGTTGTCTATGTCTAAATGGTACACCACAAAATAGCAGTCCGCGTTGGCGCTTAAAGTGATTTGCAATTCTTCGTTATCGTAGTACATAGTTTTGTTGGCGGAAACATTGAGTTGGAAGTCATTTTGTTTCCCCTTAAACGGTTCCAGTATTTTTTCCCGCTCGTCCAGCCGTTGTACGGTAATATTGGGGTTTACCAGACTTATCAAAACGGGATCGCTCCCATTGAGCATATAACTTTTGCTCCCCTGTAGTTCCCCGGTTTCTACATTCACCGCCCGCAGTGAAAGGCGGTAGGCTTCCTGTAACGGTTCCACCCCCGCGAAAATAATGGTCTGCCAGCCCAAATTGTGACCAATTTTTGCCGTGGTATCGTCGTTAAAATTCAAGTTGGTTTGGATATTCTGTTCGGCCAAAATACGCTCAAAATCAAGGCGGCTTATCATACGCAGTTTTGTATTGTTCAACAGCGAGCCGGTAAGCTCGTCGGCGGCATAATTACCCAGCCTCTGCGCCGGGGCTTCCGTAACGGCGACAACGGTAAGCGTACCGTCCGGCAGCCGTCCCGCTATATAGGTAGAAAAATCCCCCAACGCCGCGTCAAGATTTACCGCGCCTGCTGTTTGCTCCGCTTGGGTGTTTTCCTGCGGCGGCTCCACGCGGGTAGCGCACGAAAGCGCCCCTATACACAGCAATGTCAGTAATGCGGGTAATCGGCTCACAACAACTCCTTTTTGTCACCGATGGTATGGTAAAAATTATATCTTCCGGCAAAAAAGGTTTCAAGGGTACAGATAATTCAATTTTCCAATATCGTAATCTCAACCCGGCGGTTTTTGCGGCGGCCTTCTTCGGTGCGGTTGTCGGCCAGGGGTTTGTCGGCGCCGTAGCCGCGCACTACTACGCGGTCGGGCGTACGGGCTTTTTGGTTGATGATGTGGTCGGCGACAACGGCGGCGCGTTCCGCCGAAAGCTGTTTGCGGCCCTCGGCGGTTCCGGCAAGGGCGGTGTGGCCGCCGACCAGTATATCCCGCTCCTGATAGCGGCGCAGGATGTCAACAACCTTGTCGAGTTTTTCCCGTTCGCCGGGCAGCATAATGGCGGTATCCGCCTGAAACTGGATATTATCCATGCTGATCGTTATGCCCTCGTCCTCGACCCGCACGGTTACATCGGGAATATTCAGGCGCTCAATGTCTTCCGCTATCTCTTCCGCTATTTTTTCCTTGTCCATGCGGGTCGATTCAACGATCTCCGCCTCGGCGCTGCCCCGGTATTCTATCGTCCTGCCGTCTGAAAACTCAAATATATAGCGAAAGTTTTCGTTGTAAGCGACGGCCTGTCCCTGTTCAAGGTCCCAGTACACCACCTGATCCGACGTTCCCTCTATCTTTCGGGGCCATACTCTGCCGCGAACCGCGCGGGGCTGCGACTGCACCTTATAATTGACCGAGAACGCCGGGTACGTTTTTCCCTTCCATTCGCGTTCCCCCAGATACACATAGTTGGCGGTAAAGGGAATACGGTACGGCTCCGGTATGCCGAAGCTGTCGCGGAAATCGTGCACCTCGTGCCCTTCGTACGTCCACTTTTCTCCGGGATTTATGGCTTTATCGGGAAAAACCGGCACGTCGCGCACCACGGGCATAAAGTATTTTTTATCGATGGTGACGCGTCCCCGGCGATCCCGTTCAAATTCGGATTCGTACTCCCGCGCCCACTGGTAGCTCATGCCCACATCGGACGACGGCCTGTCCATGCGGGACACCGCCCGCTCCGAAGTTTGGAAAGTCGCGCGGTGCGTTCCTTTCCCGTCTTTTTCATCGGTCACTTCAACGGCAATCCGGTTGAGAATTTCCGCCTGATGACTGAGCCGGTTATTAACCAGCACATCTTCGGTTACGGTGGAAAGGATGCGGTAACGGTCGCCTTTGCGGTGTTTATACAGAAAATCATCGGCGCCCGCATGGGGGGCGTTTAGAAAAACAAGCAGCGCTGCTGCCGGTAAAAAAAGATTATGTACTATAAAGCGTGTTTTCTTCATTCTCATTAAAAAAATAGTGGGGCTTACTACCATGTTAACATGATAATAAACCCCACTACGAATTAACCGAAAACCCTAAAATATAAAGGGTTTAGGCTCCACAGGGGCCACCGGTTTCTTCGCTGCGGGTTTTTTCTTGGCCGCAGGTTTTTTTGCTGCGGGTTTTTTCTTCGCCGCAGGTTTCTTCTTGGCTGCGGGTTTTTTCTTCGCCGCAACTTTCTTCTTGGCTGCGGGTTTTTTCTTCGCCGCAGTTTTCTTCTTGGCTGCGGGTTTTTTCTTCGCCCCAGCTTTCTTCTTGGCTGCGGGTTTCTTCTTCGCCGCAACTTTCTTCTTGGCTGCGGGTTTTTTCTTCGCCGCAGTCTTCTTCTTCGCCCCAGCCTTCTTGGCTGCGGGTTTCTTCTTCGCCGCGGGTTTCTTCTTTGCCGCGGTCTTCTTGACAGCTTCTGCCATCTTCTTCTCCTCCCTTCCTGGTTTCTGACTGCCTTTCACCTTGGCAGAGGCGGGTGCTCCAGTCTTCGCTGATTCCCCTCCCTTTACATTCCAACTGGAATTATTTATAACCGCTTGTGCGCCGGCCAAACGGGCCAGCGGCACGCGGAATGGTGAACATGATACATAGCTTAACCCCGCTCTATAGCAGAAGTCAATAGTAGCGGGATCTCCGCCGTGTTCTCCGCAGATACCGATCTTGAGTTCGGGTTTTACAGCGCGCCCCATATTGATCGCAACCTGCATCAGCGTACCAACGCCGTCTTCGTCGATGGTCGCGAACGGATCCACTGCAAGCACGTTCTTCTCGAGGTATACCGGCAGGAACGAGGCGATGTCATCGCGGCTGAACGCGAAGGTCATCTGGGTCAGATCGTTGGTGCCAAAGCTGAAGAAATCCGCGTAATGCGCGATATGTTCGGCGCGGAGCGCGGCGCGGGGCACTTCGATCATCGTGCCGATCTTTATCGGAATGCTCACTTTTGCGTCGCCAAACACCTTTTTGAGGATTTTTTCCGCGTTGGGGCGGAGCAGTTTCAGTTCGCGGGCCGTTACGACAATGGGGATCATTATTTCGGGATGCACGGGGATATTCTCTTTGACGCAGTCAACCGCCGCGTGGGCGATAGCCTCAACCTGCATATCGTAGATTTCGGGGTAGGTAATGGCAAGGCGGCATCCCCGGTGGCCGAGCATGGGGTTGGATTCAACGAGCTTGTCTATCTTGGGCTGCAGCGCGTCGGCGCTGATACCGAGATATTGGGCAAGTTCTTCAACTTCCGGCCTGGTATGGGGGACAAATTCATGGAGAGGGGGATCGAGCAGCCGGATCGTTACCGGGCGGCCTTCCATCGCCTTGAAAATGCCGTGGAAATCTTTTTTCTGCAGGGGAAGTATCTCTTTGAGCCGTTTCTTGCGCTCTTCTTCGCTGTCGGCGACGATCATCGCGCGGAAATGGATAAGTTTTTCCTTATCAAAGAACATATGCTCGGTACGGCACAGCCCGATACCCTGAGCGCCGAATTCAAAGGCGCGCTTGGCGTCTTCCGGCTGATCGGCGTTGGTTCTGATTTCAAAACCCTTGATCTTGCCGCGCACCGCCTGCGCGCGTATTTCATCGCACCATTTAAGGAAGGTATTCATGTCTTTTGATACGGCGGCCGCGACCAGGGGCAGTTTGCCTTCGTATACCGCGCCGGAAGAACCGTCAATGGTAAGCCAATCGCCTTCATGGAACGTTTTACTGCCGATAACCACCGTATTGCCCTGCACCGAAGCGCCTTTCGCGCCGGCGACGCAGGGGGTTCCCATGCCGCGGGCAACGACCGCCGCGTGGCTGGTCATGCCGCCGGTGGAGGTGAGTATGCCCTGTGAAGCCACCATGCCGCCGATGTCTTCGGGGCTGGTTTCTTTGCGCACCAGCAGGACTTTTTCGCCTTTCGCGTGCCAGGCTTCCGCGTCTTTCGCGGAAAAGACGATTTTTCCCGTGGCCGCGCCGGGAGAGGCGTTGAGGCCCTTGGTTATGACCGTTGACTGCTTTGCCGCGGCGGGATCGATCATCGGGTGGAGAAGCTGATCGAGATGGCCGGGCGTTACCCGTGAAATAGCGGTTTTCTTGTCGATAAGGCCCTCGCTGACCATATCTACCGCGCATTTGACCGCGGCGGTTCCGGCGCGCTTGCCGTTGCGGGTCTGCAGGAGGAACAGTTTGCCCTGCTGTACGGTGAATTCCAGGTCCTGCATATCCTTAAAGTGCTTTTCAAGTTTATTCTTGATACCGACAAGCTGTTTGTAAATAACCGGATTTTGTTTTGACAGTGAGGCGATTCGTTCGGGCGTCCTGATACCGGCGACGACGTCTTCGCCCTGGGCGTTCATCAGGTACTCGCCGTAGAATTCGTTGATGCCGGTACTGGGATCGCGGCTAAAGCATACGCCCGTGCCGGAATCCTCGCCAAAGTTGCCAAAGACCATCGACTGCACGTTAACCGCCGTCCCTTTCAGGCCGCGTATATCGTTGAGCTGACGGTATTTGATGGCGCGTTCGTTGTTCCACGAGCCGAAAACGGCGTTAATCGCGCCCCAGAGCTGATCCAGCGGAACCTGGGGGAAATCCTTGCCGGTATGCTGTTTGACGATTTTTTTGTATTCTCCGACGAGTTTTTCAAGATCGGCGGCGCCGAGGCCGGTATCAAGCTCAACATTTTTTGATTTTTTAATGGAAGCAATGGCTTCTTCGAACAGATCGTGTTCGACGCCCATAACGACGTCTCCGTACATTTGGATGAAGCGGCGGTAGGCGTCCCACGCAAAACGGGGGTTGCCGGTCTTTTTCGCCAGACCATGCACCGCTTTATCGTTTATGCCGAGGTTGAGGATCGTATCCATCATGCCGGGCATGGAAGCCGCGGCGCCGGAACGAACCGAAACCAGCAGGGGATCTACCGGATCGCCCAATCTCTTTTTCATCACCTTTTCAAGCTGTTTAAGCCCCGCTTCGACCTCTTCTTTAACACCGGCGGGGTACTTTTGATTGTTTTGATAATACGCGGCGCAGACTTCAGTAGAGATGGTAAACCCCGGCGGAACCGGTATTCCCAGATTGGTCATCTCCGCAAGATTGGCGCCCTTGCCGCCCAACAGTTCTCTCATCTTGGCATCGCCGTCGGCTTTGCCTTCTCCAAAAAAATAAACGTTCTTTTGCTTCGCCATGTTCCCTCCATTCTATCAGCGCTCGTCAAAAAATGCAAGCGCTGTTTCTTTATCATACCACAATCGACAAAAATGTAAAGACCCTATATGCTTATATTATGAACTATTTTGATCTTCCTGTCTACAAAAATCATCAAAAAATTTTATCGGCGCTTGAAGAGAATCAAGTGGTCGTTGTGGAGAGTCCGACCGGTTCCGGCAAGACCACACAGCTCCCGGTGATACTGCATGAGGCGGGCTATTCGCAGCGCGGGATCATCGGCGTGACCCAGCCGCGCCGTATAGCGGCGGTATCGGTGAGCGAATTCATCGCCCGGCAGATGAATACGGTCATACCGGGGTTGGTTGGCTACAAAATGCGCTTTGAGGATCGCACCAATCATCAGACCAAAATCAAGATATTGACCGACGGAATGCTGCTTCAAGAGATGAAATTAGACCCTTGGCTCTCCAAATACAGCGTTATTGTCGTGGATGAGGCCCATGAACGCAGTCTTACCATTGATTTTATCCTTGGATTGCTCAAACGGGTGCTGGAAAGCCGCCATGACTTCAAAGTTATCATTTCTTCCGCGACAATAAACGCCGAAGTGTTCTCCGAATACTATGGCGAGTGCCCGGTGGTGAAGATCGACGCCCAGCGCTTCCCCGTAACATTGATCTATGAGCCTCCGATAGCGGGGAGCAGGGAAGAAAAAAGAGAGAAAAGAGAAGATAAAAGAGGGAGCAGAGAGCGGGACAATGAGCGGCAGGGACGTGGAGGCGGTTCCGACAACGCGATGGAGGCGGTTTTGATGAAGGCCGAGGCGATAACCGCGCGTTTTATCGCCGAAAAGCGCGAGGGGGACATTTTAGTGTTCCTTTCCGGCGAAAAAATGATCAAAGAGTGCATGAAGCGGCTTGCCATGAGTTCGGTGGGCGGCTCGCTGCATCTGATACCGTTGTACGGAAGATTGGGCAAAGAGGAACAGGAGCGGGTGTTTGAGGCCGCTCCGCGCGGCAAAACCAAGGTCGTGGTCGCCACCAACATCGCCGAGACCTCGGTCACGATTGACGGCATCACCGCGGTGATTGATTCGGGTCTTTCAAAGCTCAACTGGTACAATCCGCGCAGTTTTACCTCCAGTTTAATCGAAGCGCCCATCTCCAAAGCGTCCGCAAACCAGCGCAAAGGGCGCGCCGGACGCACCCGCGAGGGCGTTTGCTACCGCTTGTACACCCGAGGCGACTTTGAAAACCGCCCCCTCTTTACCACCGAGGAGATTTTTCGCACCGATCTTTCAGAGGTAATCCTGCGCATGGCGGACTTGGGAATCACTAATTTTGAAGATTTTGACTTTATCTCCGTACCGGAACGGGAGGGCCTCATCGCCGGCATTGAAACCCTCAATCTGCTTGACGCGCTGGAGCCCGACCGCACCCTTTCCAACGTCGGCAAGCTGATGACCGAGTTCCCCCTCGCCCCCCGCCAATCGCGCATCATCGTTGAGGCGATACTGCGCTACCCCGGCGTGATGAGGGAGACGGTTATCGCCGCGGCGTTTTTATCCACACAAAGCCCCTATTTGCTGCCGCCCGGCGAGGAAACCGACGCCCGCAAAGCGCACCACCGCTTCCGCGACGACCACGGCGACTTTGTTTCGTACCTTAAACTGTTCGCCGCCTACACCGATTCGACCAACAAGGTCAAATTCTGCGAGAACAACTACCTTGACGACCGCGCGATGGCGGAAATCGCCAACGTGACCGCCCAGCTTGAAGAAATCCTCGCCAACCTGAAAATTCCCGCGCTTTCCGGCGGCAATGTGAGCGACTACCTCTGCTGCATCGGCCGGGGAATGATACAGTTCGTCTGTGTCCGCGAGGGGCAGGGACGCAATACCAGCTACCGCAGCCTGACTGCCGATAAAATCATTATTCACCCTGGCTCGGTCATGTTCCACACCGACCCGCAGTTCATTGTAGCGGGCGAAATTGTCCGTACCAGCAGAATGTACGCCATGTCCGTCTCGCCGCTGTCGCGGGAAATCCTCAATCGAATCCGCCCCGGCCTGTTCGCCGAAGAGCAGCACGCAAGCGACGGCCGCGCAAAGTCCGGGCAGCGCACCAGACCCGCCCTCAAGGAAGCGCGGGACTTTACCAACAACATCAAAATCGCCAGCGAGGTGTTTGAAATCAAGACGGTCAAGGGAAAAAAGACCGCCATACTGCCCTGGGAAAAACTCGCGCTCATACGCGACTCTATTCCCGCGGAAACCGTCTACAAGGGGTTAAAGGGCT
>JGI24699J35502_11133581_pt1 | contig 12150 bp, 9 predicted proteins | sample TergutMp193P4_FD_35502 | JGI IMG/M metagenome (IMG submission 35502) | reverse complement strand
ATGAACCCTATGGAACTTACCCAGGGCCACTTAACCGAATGGGTACAGACGGCGATTAAGGCGGAACGTGAAGCGGCGGGACTGGACGCTTCCAACGGCAAGCCGGAAATGAAACAGGGCGAACTGAATTTTATATCGGACTTTCAGGGACTGAAAAAAAAAGATGAAAGAAAAATGAAAAAAGCGGAATTAAGAGGATAGAGAGGGAAATGAGCAATGGGAATGAGCGTGATGTTTAAGCCTACTCATATTCAACGTAAAGCGCTTTCTCTTCTGAAAAGCGGGGCTAAACATATTTTGCTGTTTGGCGGTTCACGTTCTGGAAAAACGACCGTATTAGTAATGGCGATCATCTTCCGTGCTTTGATGTATGCAGGTAGCCGTCATTTAATTTGTCGTTACCGTGCTAAAGACGCTCGCTCCTCGGTACTGCGGGAGACCTTAATTCCGTGGCTTGACAGGACGGTAGGTAAAGGCGGCTATAACTATTTGGCGCATGAAAGTATGATCACTCTTTTCAACGGCTCGGAGATTTGGATTGGCGGGTTGGGAGACAGAGAGCAAGCGGACAAAATTTTAGGGCATGAATATACCACTATCTATTTCAATGAGATTTCACAGTTAAGTTATGCGGCGGTTACTACGGCTTATTCCCGATTGGCTATGCGGATACAGGGTTGTAAGAATTTGTTTTTGTATGACTGCAATCCGGGCAGCCCTCTTCATTGGGCTTATAAGATTTTTGTTTTGAAGCGGGCATTTCTTACAAGCGAACCGCTTGAGAAACCTGAACTGTACGCTTCAATGCTTCTTAATCCGCAAGATAATCAAGAAAATTTACCGGAAGATTATATCGCTGATATTCTTGACGTTTTACCGGAGAAGCAAAAAGCCCGCTTTCGTGACGGGCTTTGGGTAAAAGCGGAAGGTGTTATCTATGACAAGTTTGATGAAACGATGATTGTCAAGGTTGCCAACCTTCCTCAACGCTTTGACCGTTACGCTGCCGGACAGGATTTCGGCTTAAACATTACCAACGTGAAGATTGGCTGGCTGGGCGATGCGGTGTATGTCCTCGATGATTATGGCGCGTTTAACATGACCACAAAAAGTTTTAACGCGGAACTGGAAGCCCGCCTCTGGTTTGACTGCCCTGATGGTGCGCCTCCAGAGGAGGCGATGGGCTTGCCGGTATACTGCGATCCCGCTGGAGGGGAGCGTATTCAGGAAATTAATGGTGGGACGAAGGCAAATAATTCAGTTGAAAGCGGCATTGATTTCATTAACGCCAAAATTGAACGTGGGCAATTTTTTGTGTGTGAACGCTGTACCGGCGTACTTTCAGAGATTTGGGATTACTGCCGTGATGAAGCGGGGCAGATTGTGAAGGTGAACGACCATTTTATGGACGCTCTGCGTTACGCGATTTTTTCTGACGTGCAGTATGGGGTAATTCTGTCATGAATATATTCAAGCGGTTATTACCTTTTCAAAAACAAAAAAATGACAATGGCTATGATAATAACCGATTTTCCTTGACTAATGATGACTTTTTTAGTAATGTTAATATAAGCCCCTTTAATGACACTTTTCTTTGCAACGCATGGGTAAACATTGCGGTTAATATCTTAATTCGCAATGTTGCCCGTGCGGATTTCGTTCTCGAAAGAGAAGGGGTTGAAGTAAAAAACGGTCCCCTCTTTGCGTTATTCCACAGGCCGAATGAACACCTAAGCCGATATGATTTGTGGAAAGAAACTGCCGCATGGTGGCTTTTAGAGGGCGAGGCGTTTTGGTGGTTCGGGCCTGACTATGGCGGCGGGCTGCCAAAACAACTGTATATTCTTAACCCCCAGAAACTCCAACTTGAGGGAGAGGGGTTGGATATGCAAGGTGGTGTCACAAACAAAAAGCGGCGCTGGTTTTACCATGTCGGCTCTGAATTAGTACCTATCTTATCTGATGAGTTAATCCATTTTAAGGACTGGAACCCGTGGAACTCGCTGCGGGGCGTTAATCCTCTTGTTTCCCTAGCCCTCGAACTTGAGCAGGACTACTACGCCAATAAGGGTAATTCAACCTTACTGAAAAATAACGCTGTACCCCAGGGACTATTAAAAACCGATCAGGTTTTGAGGCCGGAGGAAGCGGACGCTATCGAACGGCGTTGGGAGAACAAATATGGGCAGGTAAAGGCGGGCCGTAAGATTGCGGTATTGGGTAAAGGAACCAGTTTTGAAGCGTTAAGTTTTAATCCTGATGTGGTAAAGCTCTTTGAATTAAAGAGGTGGAACCTCTACACCATTCTCGCCAAATTTGGAATTCCCCCTCGTGTCGCAAACATTTCTGACAAGTCAACGGCGTTGAGCGGCAAGGACACTAAAGAGCAACACTCGGCGTTTTGGCAATATACCCTTATTCCGCTGTTACGGCAATTTGAACAAATACTTGAAAGCCAATTTTTTATTCGTTTTGGTTTGAAAGAGACCGGAAAATTTGATTTGTGGGATATACCCGAATTGCAGGAAAATGAGGACGCTCAAAGTAACAGGGATATTGCGGAAATAAACGCCGGACTTAAAACAATAAACGATGTCCTAAAAGAACGTGGCAAAGAGCCTAAACCGTGGGGGGATATTTGGTATCGTCCTAAAAATTTTATACCGGTAAATGAAGGCGGCGCGGCAAGTGGGAATTAACAGCGTTATTATTGCAACTAACGCCTCTTTCCTTGCTGACACATTGCGGGAAAAACTGAGGGACGCTTCCTTCAAAGTTTATATTGCCACCAATGATGAAGAATTGACGGAAAAAATCAAGGCGGTTTTTCCCCGGTATATTTTTGTAGAAAATTGTTTTCACGGGTTTGGGACTGACGTATTTATTCAAAAGATTGTCAAGCGTAACCGGAATGTGCATATTGCGGTGTGGGCGGCTTCGGAAGTTAAACCTGTTACCGCCGCTCGTTTTATTGTGGCGGGTGCGGAAAGTTTTTTCTCTCTGAGGGATACATACCAGAATATAGAAAACATTTTGTACCGGATTGCGGGCGGGCGTTGCTACTATCCTGTTGATGTGGAAGCGGCTCTGGATAAGGACAGCGCATATCCGGTTATTGAGGGGGAACTGACTACAAGGGAAATTGAAATTACCAAAATGTTGATTTCTGGAAAAACCAACAGGCAAATTGGCGTTAACCTGTCGCTCAATGAGAACACGGTTAAATTTCATAAAAGAAACATTTGCAGGAAATTAGGCGGCGATAAGACCATAGACATTATGCGTAATGGGATAATTCGGGGAATTATTCAAATGGAGGATATTTATTAATGAGGAATGAAAAGAGAAAAAATTATTAAGCGGGGGTAAATATGATTATCAGGACTAAGGGCGGAGAGTATCAGGCGGCGAATACAAACGTGTTATTTGATTTCTTAGGTATTAACAAGGAAGCGGCGGGGCTTCAAAAAGTAACCGCCGATGTTGAACTTATCGCTTCTGTGCCATTTCAACTAACGAAAGAAATGGAAGCGGGTAATAATTTTCCATGGACGCTTTCAACCTTTGACCTTGACCGATTTGGCGAGCGGATTGACCCGCAGGGCTGGGATTTTAAGCGGTTTATCAATAATCCGGTTGTGGAATGGGCGCATAGATACGATGTTCCGGCTATCGGCAAAATTGACGGCTTGACTGTTGATGATGAAGGTCTGCATGGACTGGTTATCTTCAACGATAAATCGTTTGATCCTTTCGGGTGGGCTATCGGACAGCGGGTACAGGCGGGGGTTATCCGGGCGGGTTTGGTGGGCTTTCGGGTTATCGAGATTGAAATTCCGTCTAAAGATGAAAACAAAGACGGTACAACGCTGATTTTTCGCAAGCAAGAATTACTTGAATTTTCGATTTGCAATGTACCAGCAAACCCTTTCGCATTAGTAAAGAAAATTAACAATGAAAAGAGCGATAATGCTTCCCTTTTTTGGGGGAGTTTAATCAATAATTTGTAGGGAGATGTCAGGAACCGTTGGTTCCTGTTTGATTAAATCTGCGGCTATTCAGCCGCATAAGAGAGAGGTTATTCTATGGACGAATTGTTAAAGGCTATCAAACAAAAATTAGCCGACATGAAGAAAATCGAGAGTACCGGGTTTACGGACCCGGCGAAGGCGGCGGAGTATTTCAAGGATAAAGAAATTCTCCTAGAGGAAATGGCGAAAACGCTTGAGACCGTTACTTCTAACCAGTCAACGCAGATTACGGCGTTGGAAGGGACTATCAAGAGTTTGCGGGAAGAACTGAAAACGCAGATAAAGTACCCGAAGGAATTAACCCGCCGTGAATTGCTTTACAATCTCGGCAAGGGTATTTCGGCGGCATGGTCTGGCAATCACAAGGTACTGGCGGATTTGGCGTTTTCACCTAACCTGAAAAGCGAAAACTGGACTAACCCGAAAGATGTGTCCTGGGGTGAAAAGGGTTGGCAAGTAAGCAAGGCGGTACTCGGTGAGCCTATGGGTAACATGGCGACTAACGAGCAGTATTTGATTAACCCGATTTATGAAACGGAGATTATGTCCGATGTTGCCAAAAAATCGGTGATGATGAGCCTTGTCCGCCATCGTCCGATGTTGGGGCCTTCTATCTTCCTGCCTACCAGAGACCGGGGCGGGGTTCAGTTGAACTGGCTCACCGCTTACGGGCAGAAAATTGAGGGTAGCAAGCCGAAGGGTACGGAACGTGTCGAGCTTAAAGCCTACACTTTGGCGGGGTACATTCCGTGGTTCGATGAATTCGAGGAAGATGTCTTTGTCGATTTAGGGGCTATGTTCATTGACGAGTTTATTGAAACCTATGGGCAAGAGTTTGACCGCCAATGCCTGTTAGCTGACGATGATCCGTTTACCGGGGCGATGGCGTGTAGCGATGTAACCGAAGTTGCCATTAAGGGGGATACTATTGACGATCTGACTTGGAAGGACTTTAGAGACGCTGTGTACAAAGTACCGGCAGAAGAGCGGAAAGACTGTTCGTGGTTCCTCAATGAAACGGTGCTGAACCATATCGCCAACATTGAGGACACAACAGGCCGTCCAATTTGGTGGCGGCCTACAGAGGCTATGCCGGGGTGGTTAGACCTCTATCCCTACCAGGAAGTTTCGATACTTTCGCAAATTGCGGACATCGGGGCGAATGAAATCTTTGCGATTTTTATGAACCCCAAAAGAATACAGCATGGCAACAGGCGGGGTATCGAACTGAAAAAATTTGACGCTACTACAGAGAGTCTCGAATATGGGGAACTGTTTTTACGGTTCCGCAAGCGAGACGGGTTTCTGGTTACAAGGCCGAAAAACAACATGGTGGTTTTGAAAACAAAATCATCATAGAATTTGTTATTTGAAAAAAACATCGGCGGCGGTTATCGGCTAGCAGTGTCAGGGAAGGAAAAAATATTTTGATATGTTTTGCCGTCCGGGGTGCGGGGGCTTCGGACGGCGTTTTTTAAGTATAAATACTATTTGTTGATAGACAGATCATGGAAGAACCTTGACACAAGCCGAGAAAAATTCATAGAAGCGCCAGCGAAGAAAGGCGGTACATAGTGAGAAAACTGCGGCGTAACCTCTTACACGATAGTGAACCATGAGGCACAGGTGTTGCTCCGTAACTTTTAAATTTCGACACCGCTTGCTTCCCCTTCATGGCTAATAGGTTGAATATTTAATCTGATAAATCGCTAAGGGCAAGACTGTAGACTTATTGATAAGAGATAGGAAAAAAAGTACCAAGCACCCCCGCAGTTACTTTTTGACCAAGTATGAGATACTTGATACCTGTATTTGTTTCTAAATTTGTAAATCGTTACTCCTATCATTTTTCATTACCTTTGGAATAACTTTTAGTTGCACTAGTTTTTTTACCAAATATTCTACCGCTGTTAAATGCGCCAGCTATTTGGGGACCAAATATGGTAGAAAATAATTGAAAGATAATTAGTAAAAATGAGTATTCAGAAATTAGTGAAATAGGAATCATAAATAATAACAGCATATGTGCGATAGGAAGGGCTTTACCTTGAAATTTGATACTTAGATCATCAATAAACAACTCAAGATTTGTTTGATCGTTGGCATTTCTAACCGTTTTGTGTTCAATTATGAGACACAATCCAATAATGAAAGTAAAAACTAGACCGGTAAACAATCCCAATAAATTAAGAATTTCTTTCGAAATGTATAATTCTTTAAATACATACGATAAGCTGAAACAAATTATAATTATCGAAATAAACATCATTAATACCTGTGTTTTTGATAGTTCAAGTTGCTTAGATAAATGCGTAATAACGACATAAGAATAATATACACCAGCTAAAGGAAAATAAATCTTGTTATAAATACTGGTTTTATCTGAATTCTGTAAAAAAAGATTTAAGCCATAAGCGCATATTGATAACAGAATTATGGATGAAATGATTTTAAAGTATTTGTTACCCTTAACAAATTCAATTTTATAAAACAAAAATAATGTTATTACTATTAAAATAGCTAATAATATACGCAAAGCGACATAAGGTAAAGGTCTAGTGATAATTTGTACTATATCCACAAAATGAACATCCCAAAATAATAGGAAAAGGGTCAAAGAAGAAATCACTAAAAAAGAACATTCATAAATTATAACATTATTCAATGCATTTGAAATAATGGAATACAAAACAATAAACATGAATAATACAAATATCAAATAAACATATTTGTTATATAACAATCGCAATGGTATTATTTCACCGGCAATTCCGTTTTTGTAATAAGAAAAATCAAGAGCGCTTATTTTAAATGGAATTGCCGGATTGCTCCACATAATATATTGCTCATCATCTGATTTGTCGTTATTGATTACTACAGGATACTCAAGAAATGCCGTTGCCTTAAAGAAACTCGGCATTATTATTTCACAGGTATAATTCACGTTTTGATTGATTCCACCATATCTATATGAATAAGTACCATATTTATCAGAGTAAGAAAAAAAATCTTTAACCAGATATTCTAAATTGAATTCCGTCAAATCTTCATCGCAGGCAAATTGCAGAAAGCATGAATTTTTCCAGGAAGTTTCTATCTTTTTTAGATCCAACTTATTATTCTCTTTATCAGTTAAAGAATACAATACTATATCATCTATATTATATGGCAGAAAAATAAATACATCCTTTTCATTTTCAGGGCGGCGAATAAAATAACGCTCAATAATTTGAACATTCATATTGGTATCTATTTTAATAGTTGTTTTGTCCAGAATACCCATTGGATTATTATTCCTCATCTCATTTATCATCAATGCTATAGTTCGGGATAATTCAATATCTTGATTGTTTGCTAAACGCAGGGGCGCAATTTTTTGAGAATATAATAATTCTGCATCAGTGATGTTTTTCATTTTAATATATAGCAGTATCAAAGCCATTACCGAACGAGCGTCTCTTTTCCCTCTTTGTATGTAAGAAAATATTTGTTTTTCTTTGTTTTCCGCATATTCTTTTGGTAAAGAAAAATATGGTGTTTCCAGATCAATTAATGGATCGTTATCAAGATTATTGACTGATTCAATTACATGATTAAATAAATCTATTATATTGCGATTATCCTTTATCCCATAGATAAGATTGAGCAATAAGTAACAATAGTTGAAATAGAAATCTTTTATTCTGGAAACTAAAAGCTGCTGATTTGCAATCTGGACTTCACTATCGGCATGGCTGTTTAATACTCTATTACTTGCATTTTTAATATCCAAAAAGTCATTGTTGATATTGTTCAGCAATTCTTTTATTCGTCCATTCTGTTCTATAGATTCATGTGAAATACTACTTTGCCATTTATCAACGACCATATAAAAAAATTGAATGCTTGCTTCCAATTCATTTTTATCATCTATTGAAGAGTTAATTTTATCAAGTGAATTATTTAATTCAGCATAACATGGATATAGAATATTTTTTACTAGAATATTTAATTCATCATATTCTGATATGTCAAATTTATAGAAATCATTTTCCTTATATACAAGAACATCTTTTGAAGCGTCTTTCTCATTCATTGTAGCATATATAAGATTTGCGAGAATAGTTTGAAAAAAAGAAGAACCAAGCGGAATTAAAATAGCAAAACCAAGTAAAAATGCAATGACCTTTAAATATTCTCTGTTTGCTTTCATATCTTATCATCCTTACTAATAATTGCCTGTTTTACCATTACGGTATTATTGAACAACCAACACGACACATACTGAAAGGTAAAACAGACAATTCTTTCAGATTTTCAGGCATCAATGCCACAACTTTTGATACTGCCTATTGAAATCATAGTCTGACTATTCCAGTTTGTCTAGTGTTCGCATCCATGTCTGCACGACAAACGTATGAACATACGGATAGGCATTTTTATGGGAATTTTATACCATTTCGATAGCCGCATAACCTCCCATAACGGCAAAAACGTAAAATCACTGTTATGGGCACTCAAAGTCACGCCGAATCACTATTGAGGACATGCAAAATTCCCTAGATTCTAGGAATAAGGTGTCAATCAGTACCCTCATTTTCGTTCGTATGTTTGTCGTGCCTCCTTAGCGTCTGGCGTATACCTTGACAATACCTCCATTATGCTTATACTTTAAGTACTTGGGTATATTTGGGCGGCGAATAGCCGTTACAGACCCGGGGAGCCGCCGGGCCTAAAGGCCCGGTTTTTTCATTTTAGCCCTTCTACTGTCCAATAAACCATTTTTCCGGTGTGTTTGAAGTATACCCAGATTAAGCCCGATTTTTATTGCCTTTGCCCCTGATTGAGCCTGAAAGTTTGCGGACTACTGTTCTGTGGGAAAAGGAAGGGTCGATTTGCAGGAATACGTTTTCCGCCTTTGCTCTGGCTTCTTTGTATTTTTCCTTTATCTTTCTTTCGTTGCCGGAAACGGTTTTGAAATCCATGATGAGGCCGTCCACAATAGCGTCCGGGTGTTTGGTTTTGTGGGGGGCCGAATTCGGGCAATAAATAAACCGTATGGCCCAGAGCCGCCAAAGTACGGGCCTGCGATAATTCTTGCCCAAGTATTTCTGACTGTCTATCGCTCCGGGGGGTGCGGGAAGCGGCCATGAAACTATGTTGATCTATGCCTATCCATTGCTCGTTGGGAAACAAGCAGAAAGCCAAAACCTGAGAAGTATCCATAAGACAAACATCCCTTGTGTTTTTGCTATGGTCAAGTGGTTTTTTGTTAAAAGTATCTGCATGGTTTATTAGGAGTTGCGGAAAAAGACTAAAAGGTATATAGTTGTTTATGGAGAGAGAGAATGATGAACCAATTAACGATGAATGAAGCAAATATACTTAAGTTGCTTGAAAAAATGGGGAAAAGACATAGAGAGCCAATTTGGACAATGCATTTGCTAGATTGCTTACGAAAAGAATACAGCATGAATAAAGAAGAAGCCTGTAATTCATTGAACCATTTAGAAGAAATGGATTACCTTGAAGTCGATGATAGATATGTCTCGTTGACAGAGCAATACGACAAGAAATTGTATGGTAAAAGAGGGGAAACAATGGATGAGAATTATACAATAGAGCAGAAAAAAGAAGCAAGATTTAGAATGATGGAAAAAATTTATAACGAATATGGAAGGTCTGAAAATACCCCCTTTGATGTTGAACAAATTGGAGAAGAATTGAATTTACCTATAGAATTAACACATATTACAGCAAATTATTTGGTTGGTGAAAGGCTAATAGAATATATAGCAGTAGGTGGTATAGCAAAGATAACGCACTATGGAATTAAGCAATACGAAAATGCGTTAGCAGAGCCAGAAAAGCCAAGTAAACATTTTCCAGCCCCTAAAATATTTCAAACTATTCTTGTGGCAAAAGAAATTAAGAATATACAAATCCAGCAAGACACAACTAACTCAAAACAAGAAATGAATAAAAACGGCAATTATGATGATATAAAGGTGTGGATACAAAAGTTAGAAGACGCACTAATTAAAGAAAATGAGAAAGAAAAACTGGAAGAATTGAGGGAAGATATAGAACTTATAAGAACAAATATCTCTTCCGAAAAACCAAATAAAAAATATATTGGGCTTGCACTTGAAGTAATAAAGGGCGTTTTAATTGGATTAGCGTCAAACGCTATATTCCATGAACTGCTAAAGCAAATGCCTCATTTAATACCGTAAAATTATTCTTCTTCATTAACGCTTTTGTACAAAAGTAATCTGAGGCTGGATTTTTTTTAATTCCTCATTATATTTATTTATGGCTTCAAGTAAAGCGGTATTGTCAAATTTAAATGTAAATTGTTTTTTTCGATATTTTTGAAGAAAGACTGCCTGTCAATGCTGGTAACTAAATGATTGTAAAATTCTTTGATTTTATCAAATAAATATATGATAAATTGGAAATTTTGTAGCCTTTTGGCTTGAGAAAAAATAATTTTATAGTCTGTGGTAAAAATAGACTTATCAAGGAAAAAATTAAAATGTGCTGTGTTCATATATCTAAAGTCTTCAAAAATATTTTTAATTTCATCTAAAGATTTTTCTATGGTTTTTATGGGAAAGGGATTATTCACAAACATATCGCGAAAGGATTGGGGTAGCATATTGTATAATTCTTTTATATCATGTGTTTTTGGTATATCGTCCTCATTTAATAATATACTTTTCATTCCTAATTCAATACATAAAGCGACTTGACTAAGAAAATTTGCATATTGAGGAACTGTTATAATATCATTCTTTAAGTATTCCGCTTCGAGTATCTGCAAATTTTCATTAGCGCCAAAGAAGCCTAATACAATTTTCATTATATTGTCGTCAGTTCTTGGAATTTTATTCTTCATAAATAATTCCTTTTCAGGTATTCTAAAGTTATTTCATGGTTGGTCTGTATATAAGGTTTTTGGGGGCACAATTTGTGATCACCTCGGTAAATTCGTTATTTTTATTTCTTGCCTCTCAATTTTAGCAGCCCTTCCAATTGGTCTAAAGCGTAATCCTGAAAGTTTAACGGCAATTTGTTGAAAATGCTGACTAATCTGGTAATTTTTACATCGGGGGTTTTTTGAAAAATTTCACCTTTCCCTTCTTTTAACCATGTTTCGCTGATTCCGAAAACCATAGAACAAAGTTTGACTATTCTGTCATTTGCTTTTCGGGTTTCGTTTTCAACACCAGCAAGATAGGTATTTGAGATACATATTGCGGCGGCAAAGTCTTTTTGGGACATTTTGAGGGTTTTTCTGGCTTCTTTTATCCGCTGGTTTATGGTCATCTGGGTAAAGTCTATCAATAAATGGATATGCATAACAAGGATGATTTTTAATATTTTGGTATTGACATTTTACATAGCGTATTATATTATTACTCTATGGGTATTATAGACCTAAAGAATGATGATCTGGTGAAACTTCTTGAGGGAATGTCTTTATTAGAGGAGCGAGACCAAGAGCGGATTATCAGGGCGGTTGATACTCTGGACTTTACGGATAAGAAGGTTAAATTGGTAGGTTTGCTGTAATGAAGTGGGGTAAATGGCAAAAAATGAACAATGAGCAATGAAAAGAGAAAAAATCTAAACCTTTCCTATAGAAAAAAGTTCTGTATGCGTAATTTCCATTTTTGAAAAAGCAAACAGCTTTTTCCCCAAGTCTTTAAGAGAAGCACCTATATGGTATACGGTATTGTCGATAATCAAAAATCGGTCGTGGAAAGTATCGGATGTTTTGATATGAATTTGCTCATATTGTGTATTATGCTTTTTTAGGTCTAATTGTAATTGAGCGGATATTCGTTTCGTATAAATCTGTGCGCTGACTTTTGATTGTCGTTTTGACAGCAAAAGTAAAACGCTTTCGTCTATATAATTATCAATTAAAACTATTGATTTCTTTGCGTGTTTTATTAAATTGGAAGCGAAAATATAAGCGTCAAAAATTTGCCCTTCAAAAAATATTCCTTGCACCGGAGGTAATGCCGTTTTTACGAAAAAATCAATCTTTTCTTCGGTTTTGGTTACACGGTTTTCTAAACGCTCAAACCTTTTATTGACGGCATAGCCCTTCATTACATATTGTTTTAAG
>JGI24699J35502_11133582_pt1 | contig 12191 bp, 6 predicted proteins | sample TergutMp193P4_FD_35502 | JGI IMG/M metagenome (IMG submission 35502) | reverse complement strand
CCCGCGCGCCCCGCCCGGCCCGCCTGCTGCCACCAACTCATTAGGGTGCCCGGCCAACCCGCAATCAGCACGGCGTCCAAGCCGCTAATGTCCACGCCGAGTTCCAGCGCATTGGTGGTGGCCAGCCCCAATACCTCGCCGGTACGCACTTGTCGCTCTAGTTCGCGGCGTTCCTCGGGCAGGTAACCGCCCCGGTAGGCGGCCACCTTTTCCGCTAAGTTGTCTCTCGGTTGCTGCTTGCGACCGCGCTGTTTCGGGTTGCGAAGGCGCTCGCGGGTGGTGGTCGCAACGGTTTCAGTGGCTCGCCTTGACCTAGTAAACGCGAGGGTGCGGGCGTTGGCTATGACTAAGTCGGTCAGCAATTCGGCGGCTTCAGCAGTGGCTGTCCGCCGTTGCGGGCGTGGCGCATGGCTTGGTTCTTGGGTGAGTTCGGCTACGATCGCCGTCTGGTCGCTACTTGGGTCGAATGGGTCGGGTAGGGCCCACGGGTCAATCAAGAATCCGTCCGTAACCTCTGCGCTAGTTGTCGCTACTAGGTTGGGGATTTCTGGCGGCTGCCACAGCGCAACCGTCTTTTTCCCGGCGGGGGAGGCATCCGCTACCACGGCAATGACATCAGTTTCCGGCACCCCGATTAGCCGCGCCGCGGATTGCGCGGGGGTGGCGGACGTGGCGCTGGCGACGGCGAAAATCGGCCAATGCACTGAGTCCCCAGTCGCAGTGGTGCCAGTTTCAGGTGGATTGCCTTGGTTTTCGGAACTTAACCGGGGCGAATGATGGAGGGCTATTCCGGGTTGGTAACTTTCCGAAATGCGGCACAGGCGCCGGATAACTTGGGAAACGTGTGCGCCAAATACGCCGCGATATGAATGGCCTTCATCAATTATTACTAACCGGAGTTTCTTAAGGAAATGTGCCCAGCGCCGATGATTAGGCAGCATCGAATAGTGTACAAAGTCGGGATTAGTGCAGACTATTTGGGCATGCTCTTGAATGAACCGCCGTTCGGTGCTGGGAGTATCACCGTCGCACGTGGCGGCTAGGAGGTGGCCGAAACCCTCAATTGAAGCTAGGAGCTTACGCAAGGCATGCAACTGGTCAGCCGCCAGCGCCTTGGTGGGCGAAAGATAGAGCACCGTGCCACCATCGGCGGCAAAATGCAGCGCGGGCAGCCAAAACGCCAACGATTTCCCAGACCCAGTGCCGGTTGCTAAGGCAGTATGCTGCCCCGCCCAAAGCGCATCGGCGGCCAGTTGTTGATGCTGCCACGGTAGTTCAACGCCCAACCGTTCATAACCGGCGATCACCTGTGGGCGAGCCCACTGCGGCCAGTCGCCATGCTGGCCCGTCCGGGCGGGCAGCGTCCGCGCTTCCGTCAACCGCTCGGCACGCCCTTTACCGTTTAACAGCGCCCGCAAATACGAATTCACTGAACTAGCCCGGTAACATATTCACGATAAGGTGATGCTCAATCCGATATTTCATCATGCAACGACCTTTGTAAAGCTTGCGCTAAAACGCGGGTTAAATACCACGGATCAACCACCGAGCACATTTCTCGTGCGGAATGCATAGATAAAATAGGCACCCCACAATCAACAGTACGTAACCCTAATCGGGCCGCCGTAATTGGCCCAGTAGTAGAACCACATGGAATATCATTATTAGACACGTAATCTTGATGCGGTACCCCAGCTTGCTCACAAGCCACATTCCACCAAGCAGCGCTTAACGCGTCAGTGGCATAACGTTGATTGGCGTTTATCTTAAGAATTGGGCCGCCGCCCACTAATGGTTGATCGTGCGGATCATGGCGCTCTGGATAATTAGGGTGAACACCATGGCCCACATCAGTAGAAATATGCCAAGACCCAGCCAAATTGCGTAAGCGTTCCTCTGCGTGGCCGCCCAAAGCTGCTTCAATCCGCCGTAATACGTGTTCTAAGAAAGTACCGCCCGCCCCCGAATGGGTATTAGAGCCGATTTCCTCGTGGTCAAATGCGGCAACCATTGTGATAGTTTCGGTGTTTTCCGCTGGCGTATTTAGTAACGCGGTAACTGCACAGTGGGTACCTAAGCAGTTATCTAAGCGACCCGAGGCAAATAAAGTGTCATCATTGCCAAAAACACGTGGCAATTGCGTGTCAGCCGTTACTACGTCATAACCGACAATGTCCTCTGGGTCAATTGGTTCCCCATGTTCATGGACGTTGCTCAATAAGGAAAGTACTCGGGCATCTTGCCCGCCACCTAATCCCCAGATTGGTTGCATGTGTTTTTGCTTATCCAATACCAGCTTATCATTGGCTTCGCGGTCAAGATGAATTGCCAATTGCGGAATCCGCAGCATTGGCCCCGTCCGCACTAAATGCGTCGTGCCGTCTTTAGTAACTACCCGCCCAGCTAACTCAAGTTCCCGGTCTAACCAAGAATTCAGTAATGGACTGCCATAAACCTCTACCCCGGCTTGTAAAAACCCGGAATTCTCAAATGTAGCGTGCGGCTTTAGCTTAAAACCCGGTGAGTCCGTATGCGTGCTAATAATAGTAAACGGCGTCTCAGCGCCGGCCTGCTTGGGTAGCTGAAATAAAATCGCGGAGCCATCCCGCTCCACCACATAGCGGCTGCCGGGCACTAACTCCCAATGGGCAGTTTCGTCCAGTATGTGGGCACCTGCGGCCTTCGCGCGGGCGGCGATTTCGGCGGCGGCATGGTAAGACGACGGTGCTGCGGCCACAAAGGCGGCTAGGTCGGCAATATGCGCCAACGCTTCGGGGGGTGGCGCCGCGATTTCCGTTACCCCGCCCGTTTCTTGAGCGTCTGCGTGGTGGGCGGGGGGCGCGGAAGCAGCGGAGGCGAGCTCCGGGACGGATGTTGCGTTATCGGTTGCGACCATACGCATATCTTTCAGCATGGCACGGACATTTTCGGCGCCAGCGACATTCAGCGACACCAAAAGCGACACCGCTAGCCACCTACATCGGATAAATGTCCGTGGGTTATGTCTAAGGTTAGCTCATGGCTCGGAGTCACCAGATTGAGGTGCAGCGCCCTCTTGCCCCAGTGGAGGGGTCGGGGGGCTATTTCCGCAGCCTTGTTGCCAAGCCGCCCGCAGTTTCGTCCGGGTCGCAGCCCCGTGTGGTGCCACGGTTGCTCGCCGCGCTGGTCACGGTTCTCGGGGCCGTGGGTGTCCATATGATGTGGGAGTTTTTCGTGAATACGGCGGTCGGCCAGCGGATTGACCGTGCTGCATTTGAGGGCGCTGCCGCATTTGAGCAGGGCAGGCTGTGGCAGGTGGCTGAGCCGGTGCTCAATGTGGTGTCGTATGCCCTAGTTATAGGTGGGGCGGTGGTGGCCGTGCTAATCGCGGTGCTACGGCGGCGGGTGCTGTTAGCTATTCAGATGTTTGTGCTGGTAGGGGCCGCTAATCTCACTACACAATTGGTGAAATACTGGTATCCAAGGCCAAGCCTTTCGCCCGGCTGGGCTGGTTACAGCAACTCGCTCCCGTCGGGTCATACCACGGTGGCGGCATCGGTTTCTGCTGCGATGTTGTTGGCGGCGCCCCGGCGGTGGCGTCCATTAGTGGCGGTGCTGGGGGCTGGGTGGACGATTGTGATGGGGTTATCGACGATGGTTGGGCGCTGGCATAGGCCGGCAGACGTAGTGGCCGCAGTATTTGTGGTGGTGGCATGGGCGGCAGTAATCTGTGCCATTACGTCGGCGCGCACGCTTGACCGGCCCGATGGTGAGGCCAGCGACGAATTTCGGCTTGGCTATCCGGGGGGCTCGCACCGCCTGTTCAACCCAGCCGCCGCAGTGGGGGTAGTGCCCAGAGCTAGTTGGTTAGTGGCCAGTTTTTTGGCCTTGCTTGGCGGCATTTGTACGTTGATTTGGATATTTGTTATATTCAGGTTGCTTGACGCCAACCCGGATATGTCGTCTTATTATGTTACCGCGTATGGTGGCGGGGCCGCTGGTGTGGTAGGAGTGACTTTGTTATGTTTCGCGATGCTGCTGGTGCTAAGGCAAGCAACTGGAGCACCAGCCCCACCGCCAAGCTGAGGTTTGCTAAGCCATAGTAAACCTCTGCCAAATAGTTGAAAGTGAGCAAGGTAATGACCCGGAAACTCGTAATCGTCGAGTCGCCAACTAAGGCACGCAAAATTGCGGGCTACCTCGGCGCCGATTATGAGGTGGAGGCCAGCGTTGGCCACATCAGGGATTTACCTCAACCCAGTGAATTACCAGCCGAAGTGAAAAAGGGGCCTTATGGCCGGTTCGCAGTAGACGTTGATAATGGTTTTGACCCCTATTACATGGTGAATGCAGATAAGAAAGCGAAAGTTCGCGAGCTAAAGCAAGCCTTAAAGAACGCCGACGAGTTATACCTTGCTACTGATGAGGATCGCGAGGGGGAGGCGATTGCTTGGCACTTGCTGGAGGAACTGAAACCAAAAGTGCCCGTCCGACGGATGGTGTTCCACGAAATCACCAAAGAGGCAATCACTCGGGCACTCGAAAATACCCGTGATATTGATACCGCGATGGTGGATGCGCAAGAAACCCGCCGGATTCTCGACCGCCTTTATGGCTGGGAAATCTCGCCCGTCTTGTGGCGTAAGGTGCGCAGCGGGCTATCTGCCGGGCGCGTGCAATCAGTGGCAACGCGCTTGATCGTTGACCGGGAACGGGCTCGGATTGCGTTTGTTTCCGCTGCTTATTGGGATGTTGTCGGACAATTTAGCGAACTTGCTGGCGATATTACTAGCAACGCTGCCGTACCATTTGGGGCGAAACTAACGGCCATCGGGGATGGGCGGATTGCGACCGGGCGGGATTTCACCGCCCAAGGGGTACTCGCCAATCCGGGGGCCGTACACCTCTCCGAATTTGGTGCTGAAGCAGTGGTGGCTGGCTTAACCGGGGCCACCTTTGAGGTGGTTGGGGTAGATGAGAAGCCTTTTACTCGCAAACCTGCACCCCCCTTTACCACGTCAACCTTGCAACAAGAGGCTGGCCGTAAACTCCGCATGGGTGCCAGACACGCGATGCGAGTGGCGCAATCACTCTACGAAAACGGTTACATCACTTACATGCGCACCGACTCGGTGGCGTTGAGCACCGAGGCAGTGACGGCAGCCCGGAAACAAGCGGTTGAGTTATATGGTGGAGACGCCATTACTGCCGCCCCTCGCGTCTATGCTTCGAAATCGAAAGGCGCGCAAGAGGCCCACGAGGCTATCCGGCCTGCCGGTGACTACTTTAGAACCCCTAGCCAAGTAGCCGGGGAATTGCATGGCGACCAGTTCAAGTTATACGAGTTGATTTGGAAGCGCACTATTGCGTCCCAAATGGCCGACGCGAAAGGGCTGACAGCCTCGCTAAAAATCGGCGCACTGATTTCTGAGGCGGGTGGCGCTTTTGCTGGGCAGCAAGCGGTATTTAGTGCTACGGGTTCCGTTATCACGTTCCGAGGCTTTTTAGCGGCTTATGAGGAAGGCCGTGATGCGGGGGACATGGATGGCCCAGCTGGTTTGGATGGCGAAGGCGCCAGCAAGCGCGAGGTGCAGTTGCCCAAGTTAGCGGTTGGGCAGGCGTTGGACGGATCGGGTTTACGGGCAGATGGCCACCGGACTAACCCACCCGCGCGGTTCACGGAGGCTTCGCTGGTCAAGGCGCTAGAGGAATTAGGCATTGGTCGGCCTTCTACCTATGCGGCCACCATTTCGACCATTCAAGACCGCGGCTATGTACAAAACGTCGGCCAAGCTTTGGTACCAACTTGGCTCTCATTTGCGGTGACCAAACTGCTAGAAAACCATTTTGATTGGCTGGTAGACTACGATTTCACCGCTAAAATGGAATCCGATCTTGACGATATCGCTAATGGTGATCGCGATCGGCAAAAATGGCTGGAACTATTCTATTTCGGCGATGGCACGGAAACTCGGCGGGGGATAAAGGATCGGGTGGAAAACCTACCCGAAATAGACCCGGTGCTCATAAACTCGGTGCATCTTGGCGAGGATATCCGCTTACGGGTGGGGCGCTTTGGCCCATACGTAGAGGATTTAGCTGCCCCGCTAAAAGACGGTGAGGCACCCCCACGGGCGTCAGTGCCGCTGGAACTCGCGCCGGACGAATTGACGGTGGAGCGGGCGCGGGAACTGCTGGCGGCTGGCACCGACGATGGGCGGTCATTAGGCATTGACCCGGCCACCGGCGTAGAGATTGTGGTGCGCGCTGGGCGGTTTGGGCCATATGTAACCGAGGTACTCCCGGAACCCGAACTTGATCCAACCCTGTCAGCGGCCGCAAAAAAGAAGGCATTAGCCGCATTGCCGAAACCACGCACGGCGTCCCTATTTGGTTCGATGACGATGGATGGCGTCTCCCTAGAGGATGCATTGATGTTGATGTCGCTACCTCGGCTGATCGGAACCGACCCAGAAACGGGGGCGGAAATCACCGCCCAGAATGGCCGTTACGGCCCATACATCAAACGCGGTACCGATTCGCGTACTATTGCGGGCGAGGAATTGCTCTTTTCGATGACGTTACCCGAGGCGTTGGCGATATTCGCCGAGCCAAAACAGCGTCGGGGTGCACGGGCAGCAGCAGCCCCGCTGCGCGAGTTAGGCATGGATCCCGAGAGCGAAAAGCCTATCGTCATAAAGGACGGTCGGTTTGGCCCATATTTGACCGACGGTATAACCAACCGAACAGTGCCCCGCGAACTCAGCATCGAGCTAATAACGCCCGAACAAGCTATTAACTTATTGGCCGAAAAGCGGGCGGCTGGCCCGGCGCCCAAACGGGGGCGGGCGGCGAAATCTGCCCCGGCAGGTAAGGCAACTAAGCGTCCGGCGGCAAAAACTAAAGCCGCTGGCGCTGCTAAAGCCGCTGGCGCTGCTAAAGGCAACGCCGGGCTAGAGGCGATGACGGTAGCCCAATTGCGCGAAATAGCCCAAGGCGCCCATCAATTATCCGTCCCGGCGCGCGCTAAAAAAGCAGATATTATTGCAGCTATTCAGGCCGCCACTGATGGGGGACAGGGCTAACGTGGCTGCGAAATGGCTTGCAATCTACGTCGGGGCAAGGGTTCGGCATGGCCACTAAACCGAACCCCTCGCTGGCAAACCCGCGTGGTTACTTCATCACCTTGGAAGGCGGCGATGGCGCGGGAAAATCCACCCAAGCAGCGATATTGGCAGCTTGGATCAGTAGCGAATATGGCCGCGAGGTAGTGCGCACCTACGAACCGGGTGACTCCAAACTCGGCCAACAGTTGCGTCACCTCATCCAACACGGTGACGATATGGATGAGCGCACAGAAGCGTTGCTGTTCGCGGCAGACCGCGCTCATCACGTCGCAACCGTCATCCGGCCTGCTTTAGCGCGCGGTGCCGTGGTTATTTGCGACCGCTACATTGACTCATCGGTAGCTTACCAAGGGGCGGGCCGGGCGCTGCACCCGCAGCAGGTAGCTGACCTGTCGAAGTGGGCGACCGCTGGCCTGCAACCCGACGTCACCATTCTGTTCGACATCGCACCGGAGCAAGCGGTGGCACGGTTAACCGGAACCAAAGACCGGATCGAAGGCGCTGGTCTCGAGTTTCAACGCCGGGTACGGGCGGGGTATTCGGAATTGGTGACTGCTAATCCAAGCCGCTGGCTGGTTATCCCAGCCACTGGCAGCATCAACACGGTAGCTGGCTTAGCGCAAGCAGCACTTAAGCCACGGCTCGATGGTCTGTTCGGACAATCGCCAGTAAGCTAGAAAGCAAGGACAAAGGGGGTGAACAGGTGACGTCGAACGTGTGGGAAGCTGTCATCGGGCAAGCTGCTGCCGTCCAGCAACTAAAACACGCCGCTGCTGACCCGCAAGCGCTCACCCACGCTTGGCTGATTGTCGGGCCTCCGGGTTCGGGGCGCTCCACCGCCGCCCGCGCTTTCGCTGCGACCCTAGAGTGTGACACGCGGACGGGTTGCGGGCACTGCGAAAACTGCCGAATGGTTAGCAGTGGCACCCACCCCGACGTCAAGATAATCGCCACCGACAAAGTCATCATCACTAGGGAACAAGTGAAGGATTTGGTAGCCGAAGCTGTCTCGCGGCCAAGTGTTGGGCGATATCGTATTTTTATCATCGAGGATGCGGATCGGATGGTGCAAGCCACCGGAAATGTGTTGCTTAAAGCCATTGAGGAGCCGGCTGCCACTACCATTTGGTTGCTTTGTGCGCCCACTGCCCAAGACGTCATCCCCACGATTAGATCGCGATGTCGCACGGTACGTTTGCAGGTGCCAAAGGCGGATGATGTCGCAGCGTTGCTGATGCGCGAGGGCGTTGACCCGCAAACTGCGGCGAGTGCCGCGCGCACAGCGCAATCGCATATTGGTATGGCACGCTGGTTGGCTACCGACCCGGAGGCGCTCAACCGCCGCCAAGCCGTCTTTGACATGCTGGCCGCGATGCGTTCGGTGCCTGCCGCGACCATTCAAGCGACCGCGCTTGTTGACGCCGCCAAAGCTGAAGCCGCTGCGGCCACTACCGCGCTTGACGCTAGCGAGCAGCAAGGGTTACGCATCGCCCTCGGTTTGACGCCTACTGAAGCCATCCCCATGAAGCTCCGCACCCAGTTTAAGGAGCTAGAGGAGGATCAAAAACGGCGCGGCAAGCGGCAAGAACGCGATGTGTTACACCGAACTTGTACCGATATTTTGTCATTGCTGCGAGATGTCTTAGTGGTGCAGTTTGCCGCAGACGCCACCGCCGTCAATGCGGCCAGCCCAAGCGCAGCCACACTGGCCGGGCAGTTGGCAACGCGATTGACCCCTGCTGATGTCCTAGCCCGCGTTGAGGCGGTGCAAACTGCGCAGACTAGGCTGGCCGCCAATGTGCCGCCGCAGTTGGCCATGGAGGCGATGCTTTTGGCGCTGCAATGGTGACAGGCGTTGGTGTATTTATGGTGTAGTTGCTGGGCCTCGCGCCCCGTCCGTTGACTAGGCCAAGTAACTTATTCGCGTAAACGTAGTTTCCGTACCTTAACCCCGTAAATTAGTCCCGTAACTTATTCCCCTAGGCCCGGCACGCTAGCTAGGCTAAACCGAAACTGTCAGTAGGCAGGGTAGATTGAAATAATGGTTTGGTTTGGTCGGCCAGCGGCTGCACTCACAAGGTTGCGCAAGCAAGTAAGGCCCGCACTCGCTGCGGTGGCCGCGATTGGCATCTTGGCGCAAACCGCAGCCTGCACGCCAGATCCGAGCAGCCCGGCAGATGCCGAAGCGACAGCGCTCGCCGATGCTCCCACTGCCACGCCTACAGATGGGGCACCCCTTGATAATCCACAAGCTCCCGGTGGCCAAGCACCTCTAGAACTGCCTGCGGATATCCCGGCGGAGTTTGCGCAGTGGTACGAGCAGGTAATCAGCTGGGAAACCTGCGACGGCACTTGGCTGTGCGCCACGGTGGCAGCGCCCTTAAGTTGGGCCGACCCAGAAGCCGGGGAAATCGTGTTGGCGCTCAAAATGCAGCCAGCGACCGACACTAAAATCGGCACGTTGTTGACCAATCCGGGCGGCCCCGGCGGGTCTGGCATTGACTTTATCGGCTCCGCGTATGGGTCAATGGGAGCGCCCGTACGGCAACACTTTGATGTGCTTGGCTTCGACCCGCGTGGGGTGGGAGCATCTACGCCGGTTCGATGCTTTGATGACGCCGAAAAAGACTACTTTTTGAGCGTTGACTTTCCCGATGGCGAGGCTGGCCGCGAGGCGGTTAAGGCCGCTAATGCGGCTTGGGGGGAGGCGTGTGCTGAGAATACTGGACCGCTTTTCGGTAATATTGATACCCAATCAGCGGCCCGCGATATGGACTTAATCCGACATCTGGTTGGCGATCCGGTGTTAAACTATTTGGGCTTTTCTTATGGCACGTTATTAGGGGCCACTTATGCTGGCCTATTCCCAAACCGGGTGGGCCGGTTAGTGCTTGATGGTGCCATTGATATTACCTTAAGTTTTGATGAATCATCTTTGGGACAGGCTATTGGTTTCGAGAACGCCATGCGCGCCTATGTTGCCGATTGTCAAAGTGGGGCCAATTGCCCACTCACCGGCACTGTTGACGACGGAATGGCGCAAATCGGGGCCTTGTTTGAGCAGGCTTATCAAAACCCGTTACCCACAGGTTCCACGCGTCGGCTGACCCGCACTTTAGCTACTTATGGGGTAGTTATTGCCCTTTATGATGATGCAGCGTGGCCGCTTTTAACCCAGGCTTTACGCCTCGCGATTGAGCAAGGGAATGGGCAGTTGCTATTGTTCTTAGCCGACTTCTACAATGATCGAAATGAGGACGGTACATTTAGCACTAATAGCACCGAAGCATTTATTGGCGTTACTTGCCTTGATGATCGCGGCACTATAGACCCAGCGGAAATGGATCGCAACAATGAGGTTTTGCTGCACGCGGCGCCGACGGTCGGGTTCTTTTTCCGCGATGGTGGGTTATCGTGTTGGGATTGGCCTTATCCGGTGGTGGAGCGGGTTTTCGACATTCACGCGCCCGGCACCCCGCCCATCTTGGTGATTGGCACCACTGGCGACCCGGCGACGCCGTATGAACAGGCGATTGCCTTGGCCAACACTCTTGAGGGTGGCGTGCTGCTCACCTACGTTGGGGAAGGGCACGTGGCGTATTTGCGCTCCAACGCCTGTATAATGGATACCGTTGATGCGTTCTTGGTGGCAGGGGAGGTGCCGCCGGCAGGCAAGGAGTGTTAGGACGGCGTTTTCATCGTTGCCAAAAAGCGCTCTAATTTGCGTTTTTTCCCTATTATCGGGTAGCGTTATGCAGTTAGTTGGTTTGGTTAGCTTATCGACCAACTGCCATCGCATCGTCACCGGCTCGCATCCGTGAGCCGGTACGGAGCAAGCCGCCCTAGCTCAGTCGGCAGAGCGATTCACTCGTAATGAATAGGTCGCGGGTTCGATTCCCGCGGGCGGCTCACTTCGTGACGCCGACCGGGGGAATCGTGTTGGTTTGGCGCGCCGGTGGCGCGACCTGCGGGCGGCTCACTTCGTGGCACCGACCGGGGGAATCGTGTTGGTTTGGCGCGCCGGTGGCGCGACCTGCGGGCGGCTCACTTCGTTAAGCCAACTTGGGAGGGGCAAGATGACAACGGCGCACCGATCGTCTCTCCACGACGGGATCAAACGGTACGCCGCGCTGGATTGTGGCACCAATACGATTCGCCTGTACGTGGCCGATGTCGCGCCCGACGGCGAAGTGACGCGGGTGCTAAGGCAAACGGAAATCGTCCGGCTGGGGCAGGGGGTAGATGAAACTGGTGAGCTGCATCCAGATGCCTTAGCACGCACTCTTGCAGCCGCAGAAAAATACGGCCAAGAACTGAGACGCCTCAAGCCGGATGCCATCCGGTTCGTGGCGACATCAGCGAGCCGCGATGCCCGCAACGGCCACCTATTCACCGAGGGAATCAAGGCTGCGATTGGCGTCGAACCCGAAGTCATCACCGGCGACGAGGAAGCGGCGTTAGCGTTCGCTGGTGCGACGGCTTGGCTCACCGACAAGCATCCGGGACCATACTTGGTGGTCGATCTCGGTGGCGGCTCGACCGAACTCGTTCTGGGCGAGAGCGGCCCCCCAACGGCCAAGGCAATCACACCGCAAGTAATAGCCGCCTATTCCATGGATGTCGGGTCGGTGCGCCTCACGGAGCGGCGACTCAAATCCGACCCACCAACGGCCAGCGAAGTCGAAAAGGCCAGAGCAGACACCGACGCCATGATTCAGCGCGCGCGAGCCATCGTGCCAATCGAAAAAACCCGCATCATCGTGGGCGTCGCTGGCACCGTCACCACTCTCGCCGCCTACCATCTGGGACTGAAAACGTACAGCGCCGAGGCCGTCAACGGCTTGGCTTTAACCCCGGCACAGATCGAAGCGGACTGCCAACAGATGATCGAGATGTCTAAGCAGCAACGCCTCAGCTTGGGCATCATGCAGCCGGGCCGGGCGGACATCATCGGGGCTGGCGCAGTCATTTGGTCAGAAGTCATCCGCCAAGTCACAGCCGCTGTAGTAAAGGCCGGTAATCCACCGCCGCTGGTGGTGGCGAGCGACTTTGACATGCTGGATGGCATTGTGGCAGGTTTGGCGG
>JGI24699J35502_11133583_pt1 | contig 12195 bp, 6 predicted proteins | sample TergutMp193P4_FD_35502 | JGI IMG/M metagenome (IMG submission 35502) | reverse complement strand
GGATCAAGGAATCACTGGGCTATCTAAGCCCAACAAAGTACAGGCAAAGCCTTGGCTTGACAGCCTAGGCGAGTCCAAGAAAACGTCCGCACCCCCTTACCTGGGACTTCCGGTACCATTGGTATAAGGTCTGGCGCGACGGGTAACCAAGCTCAGTGATCGTTTTAGTGAAAGCGAGCTCATTCTTATTTAGTAAATCAAGCGCTGCTTTTCGTTCATTTTGAGTGAACACGGACATCCTCCTGTTTCAATCCCTGTCCAGGATTTTGTCCGCACCCCCGTACCTGAGGGAGCCGGCCGTCCGCTCGGTGGGCGCAAGACCCACGCCTCGCTCGGACGGCCGGCTACACCAACAATCGGGACGCTACCTGAGGGTTACGATTTACCATCTTTTCAGCATTCCTCAACTATTAGTTTATCAAACTGATAGAAATCAATTTCTCCGAAAAATCTATCTCGTATACTATACATAATTACATATTCACCGGGTTTTACGCACTCAAACTCAAAAATCCGACTTTTGTTCTGCTCTGCATGTAGGCAGCTACCATTATAATAGACCCACCATTGGAACGAAGGCTCATAGTCATAGTTAAGATCAATCGAAAAGCGATACCGACCGCTGCCGATTTCTTCAACACCTCGCCGCAAAACACGGCAGGTATGTAAGGCGTCATAGATTTTTTTCGCCTCTATGCCTGTTTCAGTTGAACGGAAATCCCCCAATATGCCCTTTACCTTTTCACCGTTCTGATTTGCGACATAAAGCAGTACCGTGAAATCCTGATTCCCTTTATGCGTGTATGTTAACGTTCGCTCAGCCGAGTAAGGGTACTTCAGGATCTCGTCCTTCGTGTATACGTAAAACGCAAATATCCTGTCTTCCTGCTGGCGGAGAATATCTATAGTCAATATATTCTTTTTACATGTCACTTTTGCTCCATTGAAGCTTACAGGCACTACCTCTTCAATGGGCACTATAGTTTCATCGGGCTCAATTACTATTGCATCCGGCAAAAGATTTATCTCGCAGTTTTTTGCATTGTTTCGCCTTATTTCAACTACGGTAATAAACTGAACCGTATCACCCCTCATACTATATTCCAAGGTCTTTGACTCTTCGCAACTTCCAAAACCGGTTGAAAGATAGCTGAAAGGACGCGTTTTACCACCCTCTAAAACGTTCAAGTCATCAACAGGCTGCAGTTGCCTGACAACAGCAGAGTATCGAGAATCCCCTATTTTAAGTTCCACCCGGTTCTTTCCGCTTGTCGGCAAGAGGGACACATAGTTCGAAAGATTAAAATATTGAACGTAAGTTTGCTCCTCTGTAGAATGTATCTCGTCTCTGATTATTATGATATCTCTGTTTCTTATATAGTAAACATGCCTATAGATGGAGGTATCCTGGTACACCCTAGCGCTTGCCATTGCATAATCGTAATGTGCGCCTCTTGCAAACTGTTGTATTTTGAACTGCTCTCCATTGCCTCCCGCAATTGAATAATCCTTACCTCTGATCCCAACAGTCGAATGGGCAGGAATAGACTCCATATAGTCTTTGAACTTATCTTTTGGCATATACCCGCACATGCCCGAGTCGACAAAGATATCAAATCCTTTACTATAAAGACATATAGACAAGTCGTCTCGATGTTTATGAACTCTGGTTGTGTACCCTGCTTTAAAAGAAAGCCAGGTCGCATTTTTGTAGTCCCTCCCTCTTTTAAAATGCTCTCTGAAGAAAACATAGCCTGAGGGGAAAAATACTGAAAGCTGCTTCGGCTTTACCCCGTCCTTACCTTGATGGTAAACGTATTGCAGTCGCCGATCGTCAATAAAAATATCATCTTTTGCCAAAGGCTTTTTAATTGTGCCGTTTTGTTCGTTTTGAGGGGTCGGTATACCTTTGCTGTCGCCAAATAGAGGCCGATAGTTATCCGGTTTTAGGGCATACACAACATATTCAGCTGATTTAATCAAGCGGTCATATAAAGCTTTATGGTATTCATGTCCTATGTGTTCCAGCACGTAGTAGCAGCCCAGCAGTAAATTCACGACACTAAAATGATAATCCATGCTATTCTCTTTATGTACTCCGTCATTGGCAAAGGCATATTCGACCTGCGTCTTTAACCGATTGACGACATACTCAATATCCTCTTGCCTCGTGGGATCGTTAAGGAAAGACAGGCCGATCAGGGCGGCTTTGTCAACAATGATCCCGTGGTTGTGGTTTTTCTGATAATAGGTATCCCCCAAGAGCTTTTCGACCGAGTCCTCTATGAGCTCAACAAGATAACCTTCGGAATCCAGCAGATAGTGCGCCTTTTTTGCCACATAATAAAGGTATACAAGGTTTTCTATTCTTTCCGCTATAGCATGATCATTGTTGGTCATGCCGTACAACTCCTTGTGCCGGGTAAAGTATTGGTAGAACGAACATACGAAATCTTCCGCCAGCTCAAGGTAGTGGCTCTTTGGATTGTATTCATAGGCTTTTGCAAGCAAATATACATGCCTCAGTCCCAGCAAATACAGAGAAAATGTGTTTGAGTTATCCGTCGTGGTCATTCCCCAGTCGAACAGGTCAACCTTGTGGGGATTGTACCTTAAAGTTTCGAAACTATCATATCCGACCGTCAATTTGCCACCAAGCAGCTCATCGGCGTATAAGATAATCTGTTCGGGCGTATACCTAGATACGAATGCTTCCTTAAAATGATCTATTTCCGCAATAGAGTAATCGTACATTTAAATCGCCCCCACCTTCTTGTGGATACCCATGCCTTCTGAATTAGCAAATGTCTTTTCATCCGTTATTTTAATTAAGCGCTTATGCTCGTATCCAGATAAAACGCTGCGAGGATTTACCTTGGCGATGATTTCTGTTCCAGATGCCAAGTAATCTGCAAGCTTTGAAGGCAAATAGGGATTAATTTCCCCTTCAAAGTCTATGTCATTAAGGTACAAATAGTCCATTTTTGAAGCGAGATTTAAAAACTCTAGATGCCCGACGGCTTGATTGATCCTTACCCTATCGCTAGCAAAGGATTTGAGTTTATCTGGTTCCGGCAGAAAGAGATGCAACACAACATCTTTGTTGTCAAGAAGGCCGAACATGCCTGATTGATCCCGATTTGGATAAAATGTACCAAAGTAGCCGATATTGATTTTATTTTCTTCCATCGCATACTCGCAGTTAATTATGGAGCAAAAGCCACTGTCAATAATCGGGTGATGTAAAACTAACGACTTTTTCATAACCCTGTCCTGCAACTGTATGTCTTCGATATAGGACACCATATACTCCCTTTGATTACTGTTTGTAAATACTATAACGTCTGCAGTCTGAAAAACCTGCATCTCGCAGTCCTTCCAGAAGGTGTTTAGAAAAGCCTCATCACCAGTATATTCCTTCGCTGTCGGCCGCTCCTTGTTATCGGTCCCCATATAAATGGGGTCTGACAGTTCCGCATACCAAACTGTATCTGGGTATTTTTCTTTATATTTATAGGCGGCAATATGTGAGCCAGCATACATCGACCTTGAATAGATATATCCAGCCCTAGTATCCTTCATCTCCTCGAAGGCGTTACAGCCAAATTGGTACTGTGATTTTTCATTGAACCAAGCAGGGCCTGGCAACACAATTCGATTATTTGTAACAAATGCCGTATAAAACATGTCAAACAAAATGTCTTTTTTTCGGCAGTTCGACATATCCTTGGAAATCACATCCCACCTGATAATCTTATTTTCGAGGCTGTTTATCTCACTAAGCCTTTTAGCGGCGACATAAGCCGAGGAATCTGAAGAAGGCGAAAAATTATGACAGAACGCAATTCCTTGAACCTGGGAAAATCGTCCTTTATTCAGAAAAAAACAATCGGATCGGCTTACGATATCGAGCGCTTCACTCTGTTTCTCAGGATTTAAAGTGTCAAAGTATTCGATCATTATTTGTGTTTGCGATTTGACCTTGTTTAACAAAAATTTTTTTTGAACTACCGTCAACCCCGGGTCATAGATCTTATTTGCGATATAGTCTATGACGTCAATCCTGTCCTCTATCAGAAACGAAAACCGTTTCTCTTCAGTTGGTCTGCTCATGCTGTTCTCAAGGACTCTTCTTACTAACGCTTCTTTGCCGTTGCTGTCGCAACAATATATAAAACCTTGCAGCCTACGGAAGTTATCCGCCCAAAAGCGAATGTCCTCGGTATGCATTACCTGCTCGTCGAAAGCCGAGAAACTATCCCTAATCAAGTCGATCCTGTAAAGCTTCGCCCATGCAGATGAAAACAGACTGCCTACAGCCAAATAATCATCCGTCTTGCCACCGCCGCATATTTTGCTGAGCTCTCTATTTATGTATGTGTTCGGGTCAATTCCTGTCTCATATTCATCCACCAGACGCCCGCAAACAATAGTTATATCCTCATCAATATGAGAGGCTAACTCTTCAAGGTAGCCTTCGGTAAAATAGTCATCATCGTCCAAAAAAGTAATATAATCCATGCTCGCGGACAAAAGGCCTTTGTTTCTTCCGGACGAAAGCCCAGGGGTTTCCGTATAAATTACCTTGATTCTCTTGTTGGAAAAATACTTTCGCCGCAACTTTTTATAATAACCGTAGTTACTTCCATTGACAGATATAATGATTTCGATTTTTTCTTCATCAAGAGTCTGTCCTAAAACTGAGTTAAGACATGCTTCGAAGAAGGGCTGCTCCTTGTATGTCGGGATAATAACGCTTATTCCTTTAAATGCTGCCGGGGATTTTACCGGAGCCGCTGCCAGGGATTTTACCGGAGCCGTTGCCGGGGATTTTACGCGCTTTTTCTTGCTGAAGTCTCTTTTTATGAATTTCAAAAATTTGAAAAAATAGCTAAAAATCTTAAAAGGATGTTTTGCGATATCACTCAGCGCAGCTCCCGCTTTGTACCTCCTTGATGTCTTTATTTTTTTATAAAGGTTTTGATATTTCAGAGACTCCGCTTCGTATGTTTTCCTTTTCGACTCGGCCTCACGTACTTTATTCTTCAACACCATGGTCGTATCTTCCAGAGCCTTGATTGTTGCATTTCGATCAACAATTGTGGCCTCCTGAGCCTTAACCGCAGTGCTTTGAGCCACGATCGTCTCTTCCTGGGCCTTAGCCGCAGTGCTTTGAGCCACGATCGTTTCTTCCTGGGCCTTAGCCACGGCCTCTTGGGCCTTGATTGTGGCTTCCCGATCAACAATTGTGGCCTCCTGAGCCTTGATCATACCTTCCTGAGCTTTGACTTTGTTCGTTAGGTCATTTATCGTATCTGTTTTACTATTTTCAGTTTTCCGCAGTTGAAGTGTTTCTTCACCAAGCTGCAGTAAAGTCTGCTTTTGTTCCTCCTTGCTTTCTAACAACTCGTCGATATTTGCTTTCAGAGTCAATGTTTCGTTCTCAAAGAGGCGGCAATTAGCTATCGATTCGACCAGAATGTCCTTTAAATCAGCATCTTTCTTTTTTTGCCCCGATACAAAATCCTTTTTTTCTTTTTTCTCAAAAGACAAGACATTGAAAAAACAGGCTAAATCTTCAGCCGACAGGTTATCGCCGATTACAAGAATATTACCGTCATCGCTTAACAGAGTACTGGCTTTGGCATATATGGCTTTAGTGTATGTTTTTTCGGGGTCGACAATAATTATTGTATCAAATTCAAGACAAGCGAAATCGAAAGCCTGAAAATCCCCCAAAATATAGTTGATCTTTCTTCTGATAGATCGATCTTCAATAAACAAGGCTCTGTTTGCCTCATTGATGCGCTGTTCATCACTATCGAGCAAAGTCACCTCGCCGCAATCTGAGGCTAGCATAAGCCCTATTTGATTGGAAACGGCTCCAAGATAGAGTACTTTATCCCCTATAAAGCTTTGTCGCGTATATGCGAGTATTATTTCTTTTACCATACTCTCAGTCATTGATTATCTCCGTCAGCACGAACCTATCAGAAACTTATCATGAAACCATGGTCGCTGTTGAAAGCAACTGGTTCGGTCTTATATGTTTGACCATATGTGTGTAGACCGCAATGGTTAACATATGGTAATGCCTATAGCCAAAAATCAGCGATCACAGCTTTTCCTCCTTAAGGGAAGTCCTCTCAACGCTTCGACGATGCGCTCCGATGCTGTGCCGTCTCCGTAGGGGTTTTTTGCCTGCGCCATCGCCTCGTACGTCTTTTGGTTGTTCAAAACGGACTCTATGGCTTCCCTCACTTGTTTGTAGTTGTTCCCTGCAAGCTTCACTGTTCCTGCCTCGATTGCTTCCGGGCGCTCGGTGGTGTCACGGAGAACGAGCACGGGCTTCCCAAGAGCCGGCGCTTCTTCCTGCACTCCGCCTGAATCAGAAAGCAAGAGGTGTGCCCGGCTCATGAGATTTGAAAATGCTTCGTATGAAAGGGGCGCAATAAGCTGGATGTTTTCTACCCCTTCAAAAGCTTCGCGAGCGGCGTTTTGCACTTTCGGATTCGGGTGTACAGGAAAGACGATTTCATATTCTGGTTTATTGCCTACTGTATCCTTAATTGCCGAAAATATCTCCCGCATAGGAGTTCCCCAATTCTCCCTTCTGTGACAGGTCAGAAGGATCAATTTTTTCCCGCTTATCCTATCGACAGCAAGGGCATCTGGATCGAACTCATATTCCTCATTGACAATCATATGCAAAGCATCGATAACCGTATTGCCCGTCACGAATATCGTTTGTCCGGGCACCCCCTCGTGCATCAGGTTCTGCTTATTCAGGCTGGTAGGCGCAAAATGCAGGCTCGCAAGATCCGTGGTTATCTTCCTATTCATCTCTTCGGGAAAAGGGGAATAGATATTACCCGATCTAAGCCCTGCCTCAATGTGCCCTACTGGCACTTGGTTATAGAATGCAGAGAGTGCTGCTGCAAGCGTAGTTGTTGTGTCGCCATGAACAAGCATGATATCGAAGTCGGCCTCTTTGAGGATGGCCGACATGCCCTCCAAGACTCTGCTGGTGATCTGCTCAAGCGACTGTCCTGCACTCATGATATCCAAATCGTAATTGGGGACGATATCGAACAACTCAAGAACTTGGTCAAGCATTTCGCGATGCTGGGCCGTAACTGCCACCTTGACATCAAAGTCATCCTGAGATTCAAGCGCCTTCACGACAGGAGCCATCTTAATGGCTTCTGGCCTCGTCCCAAAGACTACTAAGACCCTCCTATTCACTAGCTCTCCCTGTAATGCCATTCCCGAGGCAGACATAAGACAATCCTGCCTCGCACACTTCAGCTTCATCGAAGTAATTCTTCGTGTCGATAAGCATCTTGCCTCTCATAAGGCCAGACACTCTCGGCAAGTCAATATCTGAGAAAACAGAATGTCCGACACACAAGACAAGGGTATCGGCTCCTTTCGCGGCCTCATAGACGTCTATAGCATAATCAGGGTTATAGGGCTCAACGATTACGACATCAAATCCGCGGGCTGCCAAATTCTCGTATAATGTAAGGATCGGGCTTTCGCGCATGTCGTCTATGTCGGGCTTATAGGTAGCGCCCAGTAAAACAACTTTCCCGCCAGCCGCCGTATGTGTCGCTACAAGGTTTGCCGTATGAAAGGGCATGCCGTCATTTGTTTCGCGTGCAAGCCTGATAATGTTCGCAAGCTCGGGCTGTGCTTCTACAATGAACCAAGGATCAACGGCTAGACAGTGTCCGCCTACTCCTGGGCCCGGCTGGTGTATGTTTACGCGCGGGTGCTTGTTGGCAAGCCGGATCACTTCCCAGGCGTCGATCTCAAGTTTTTCGCACAAAAGGGCGAGTTCGTTGGCGAGGGCAATGTTTACGTCTCGATACGTGTTTTCCATCAGCTTGCACATCTCGGCCGTTGTCGCCGAAGTCAGAAACATATCGCCTTGGACAAAAGCCGCATACAGGTCTCGGGCCGCCACGCCTGACTCCTTGTCAATACCCCCTATGATGCGATTGTTATGTACGAGTTCATAGAGGATTTGCCCAGGTAAAACACGTTCAGGGCAATGAGCCACCAAGAAATCTTTTCCAGCCACAAGGCCGCTTTTCTCTAATTCAGGAACGAGGATATCTTCAGTGCAGCGTGGAGGCACTGTGCTCTCCAGCACGACCAAATTTCCCGGTTTCAACACTTCGGATATTGCCTGAGCAGCACTTTTGACATAGCTGAGATCTGCTTTTTTGTCCTTGGTTATCGGGGTTGGTACCGCAATGATAAAGTTATCGCTCTCAATTGGTTTTGTGATCGCATGCAGATTCCCCGTAGCATGCACCTTTTGAGCAACCTCTTCAAGCCCGGGCTCTACAATATGCGTTTTGCCTTGATTGATCGTGTCGCAGACACTTTGAGACGTATCAACACCGCAAACCTGTTTTCCGTTTTGTGCAAAGATCAAGGCTGTCGGTAGCCCTATATAGCCTAGGCCGACCACGGACACTTCCATCATATGCCTCTTTTCCCTGAGGATCCCGTTTTGTGGGAACCAAAGAACTTTAATATCCATATATTTGATTTATATCACTAATATGCTGCGATGTTCCGCCCCAGGAATGGAGCGTTGCAGTTGTTGTTATTGTAGCATTGAAGACCTTCCGCCACGAAGAACTTTTAATAATAATGAGCCCCAAGGGTGGTTTCTTGCTCCAAATAACCATGTCCTTCTTGCTGTTGCTAATGGCCGAAAAAGACATGGACAGAAATTTTAACATTAAGGGGATAGGAGCGTTTACACTTTTCAGTTGCCTTGACAAAGAACAGCCTCCTTTTAAGTATAGACTAGGACAATAATGCTTTTTTGGCGGACTTCAGTGCATGCTTCGCCAGCCGCCACGGTGAAGTAAGAAAGTATCCCAAGCGAAAAGCGTTGGAACGTTGAAGTCGGCCTAGTTTATCCTGCAAAGCGTTGGCTTTTTTCCTTTCTGATCGAAATTGACCGCTTACTTTAATGAAGCTCAAGGTCAACGTAATTGCTGTTTGCTCATCAATCGGCAGTGCAGCTATCCCCGCACGGATTTCTTCTTCGCTCAAGCTGTCCAACACGCCCCCTGCTGCTTGCCCTAGCATCGCCTGATACTGCATGATCGCCTCTATGGAATCGGCATCTGCGGCATCCAGGCCTATTGGGTCGTTGCAGGACTCATAGATACAGACCAAATACCCATAGACATTCTTCCAATCGGCCTTTGAGGTCATAGTGGAATTAGGCCGCAGACGGCGGAGGTAGAGCGGCTCGCTCAGCACACTGGCACGTCTGGCGGACATAAAACACCGAAAGGTGAACAGGTTGTCCTCGTGAATGATCCCAGGATAAAATGTGATCTGGTTTTCTTCGAGAAAAGCGCGGCGGAACAGCTGCAGAACAACACCTGGTCTGAAGTCGCCGTTCTCCCTTAACCGCAAAAACAGCTCCGGCCCGTTGGAGACTGACTCATAACTCCTTTTATAACGATAATTGGTGAGAAACTGGGGATATGCCCGAAAAAGCTCAACGGGGTCATAGAAGGCCTCCCCTCCGAAGAACAAGACATCTAAGTTATCGCTCTTCGCCTCGCAATACAAATGCTCTAAGGCGCACCATGCAAAAAGGTCGTCGCTGTCCAGAAATGCGACATACTCCCCCTGCGCCACACGCAAGCCCTTATTGCGTGCAATGGATTGGCCAGCATTTGCCTGCGATAAAAGCTGGATGCGGCCGTCTTCTTGCTGCAGTTGCTCCACAATGGCTTCGGAGCCGTCGGTAGAGCCATCGTCAATGCATATGATTTCAATGTCTTGCAGGGACTGGCGCATCACCGAGCGCAAGCATTCCTCTATGTAGCGTTCTACGTTGTAGATTGGAATGATCACCGAGACTCTCACGGAGCCCTCTGCCGCTGATGGGTCGAATGCCTTGGGCTCTGTTGCGTGCCGCTCGTCTTTTCGCAAGTCCGGCTCATACCCAGCCAGATCCTTCGGCGTTTTTTCTAGAAGGAAAACCATCTGCTCGTAATTGGCGCGATTGGGAAAGAACTTTTTAGGATATCGTAAGACCCCTAGATCCTTGAAGATCCCGTCCTTCAGCCTTAAGGCGACCTGGAGCCATGCGTTTTTTGATTTCTGGGTGTTCAGATTATATATGCACATGTCCAAGGCCACCGAGGCAAAGCCTTTTTCGAACTTCTTGAAAAGCTTATGCTCCGTAAGCCCCTGCCTGAGCGACACCAACGCCTCATAAAAACAGAAAGGGCTGTCGGCATTGGTTTCCTGCAGGCTTACGGCGGTCCCCCTGCGGTAGTTCACCAAGGGGCGGTCGACGACCGTGACACGCTGTGCCAGGGCGATAGCCATGAAGACAAAATACACGTCGTTGCTGCGCGGCAGGTCCTGGAACCTTATGCCCTCCCTCGCGATATACTCAGTGCGAAACATCTTGTTCCATGGCGCCGGGTTGGTAAAACGGAAAGCGTTCTCAGGGTATTTCTGGGGGGAAAAGGGGACCTCCGGCGGCAGGCAGCCCAGATCCAAATAATGGCCCGCCGAGACCAGCCTCTGGGCAGCCATGTCGTAGACACGGCCCCCGCATACGCATATATCGGCCTCGTCCTCTTCGCATTGGGAATACATCTTTTCGAGCGCGTCCGGCTCGAAGAGGTCGTCCGCGTCCCAGAAGACCATATACCTCCCCTGCGCCTCGCCGATGCCCAGGTTCCGGGCCACGCCGGCAAACTGCGTGCTTTCCTGCGCAAGGACACGCACGCGGCTATCCCGTTTTTTGTATTCCTCCAAAATCCCCAAGGAGCTGTCCTCGGAAGCATCGTCTATGCAGATGACCTCGATCTCCTTCAAAGTCTGCTCTAATACGCTGTCAAGGCATTCCCGCAAATAGCGCTCTGAGTTGTATACCGGCATCACGATTGAGACTTTTAGCATAGTTTGAAGCATTCTTTCCTTAGTTCTTAGCTTGTTCATTTTTGCTACATTTTAAATAAGTTTAATATCAATAGATAGGCTGTCGAAATTTCCCATAAAAACCTGACGGTGAAAGGCGGCCGTTTTTTTAAAGTATAGGCTTAGTTAAAGATGGGCCTTTGCCTCGATTTGATGCAATTGCGCCGTAAATGCATCGGGAATTCCTGCTCTATGCTATGATTTCCTTTTGCATGCACCATATGCAGGCCGCTTTTGAACGGAGGCGGGGACGACAGCATGGTTGGCCGAACGGGAGATCAGCGTAGGGACGGCCAGCCAACACGAAGGTAAGGCAGTATGGCGACAACCACTCTGAACAAAGACAGGGCTCGACGGAACTGGTTCATTGTCTCGTCTTTGGTCTCAAAGGACTTCAAGCTGAAATACCGTCGCAGTGTCCTCGGCGTGCTGTGGTCTGTGCTCAATCCTTTGCTGATGATGGTCGTCCTCACGGCGGTCTTCAGTTTTATGTTCAAGTTCCCCATCGAGAACTTCCCCCTTTACCTTATCCTGGGCCAGACCCTCTATACCTTTATGAGCGACGCCACCCAAAGCGCCATGGGATCGATCATCTCTTCGGCATCCCTGATCAAGAAGATCCGTATCGAAAAGATGCTCTTCCCTATCTCGAAGGTGCTGTTCAGCCTGCTTAACTTTGCTATCTCCCTTATTGCCGTCGTTGCGGTGATGGTGTTCTTCCATATCGCCCCCACCCTGAACCTGCTTTTCCTCCCCCTGCTGCTCATCTATGTCTTTGCCTTCAGCCTTGGCCTTGGCCTGCTCCTTGCTGCCCTGGCGGTCTTTTTCAGGGACATTATCCATATCTGGGGGGTCTTCATAATGGCCTGGATGTATGCCACGCCCCTCTTCTATCCTGTGGAGGCCTTGCTTCCGTGGATGATGCGGGTCATGGAGTTCAACCCCATGTATTACTATGTCACCTATTTCCGCGAGATCGCCCTGTGGGGCACCACGCCCAGCCTCTTCGAGAACCTTGCCTGCCTGCTGTTCGCGGTGGGTGCACTGATCGTCGGGGTGCTGGTGTTCCGGAAGACCGAGAAACGGTTCATTCTCTATGTCTAGCTTAGAGACAACCAGATCAGGAAGGTGGTTATGCCTGAGACCGTAAACACATCCGTCCTCGACCAAGAAGAGGCCTACGAAGCCGAAGACCGCCATGACACCATGGTCAAGGTG
>JGI24699J35502_11133584_pt1 | contig 12246 bp, 11 predicted proteins | sample TergutMp193P4_FD_35502 | JGI IMG/M metagenome (IMG submission 35502) | reverse complement strand
CAAATTGCCCGATTCACGCCCCGTACGAAACGGGCGGGGCGCGAATCGGGGGTTGAAACGTTTCATTACCCCGATTCGCGCCCCGCTGGAGATCCTGACTGCCGTCAGGATGACAAAAGGGACGGCAGGGCGTGAAAGGAATGCCCGGAAGACACTCCTACCGTTTTACTGGTGACGAGATTTGTACCGCCCCAGGAAGTCGTCGCGGAAGGAGTCGAAGTCGCCCGTGCCGATGGAGTCGCGGATCCGGTCCACCAAACGCACATGAAAACGTTCATTGTGGATGGTCATCAGGGTGTAGAGGAGCAGTTCCTTGGAGCGGGCCAGATGGTGGAGGTACGCCCTGGTGTGGTGGGTACAGGTGTAACAGTCGCAGCCCTCCTCCAGGGGTGTGAAACTCTTCTTGCTGGGGAGGGTGTCCACGTTGTACCAGCCGTCCGCGGTGTAGACGCGTCCGTTGCGGGCGGTACGGGAGGGGTTCACACAGTCGAAGGTGTCGGCGCCGGCTTCGATGGCGGCGAACAGGTCCTCCGGCTCGGAGATGCCGAGAAGATGCCGTGGTTTGTCGCCAGGCAATTCCTCATTGACCCAGCGGCAGATGACTCCCAGGTTCTCCTTCTCCAACGCGCCCCCGATTCCGAATCCGTCGAAGACCTGACCGTCCGCTTCAGCCCGGGCCAGGTCGGCGGCTGCTTTTCTGCGGAGATCCTCGTACTGGGCCCCCTGGACCACACCGAACAATGCTTGGTACGGCTTGCCGGCCCGGACCTGCGTCAACCGGCGATGCTCGGCCAGGCAGCGGAGCGCCCAGGCGTATGTGCGCTCCAGGGAGGACTCCTGATAGGCGCGGGTGTTCATCAAGGTGGTGCACTCGTCGAAGGCGAACATGATGTCGGCACCCAGTTGGTGCTGGATCTGCATGGAGACCTCGGGGGTGAAGCGATGCCGGGAACCGTCGCGATAGGAACGGAAATTCACCCCGTCGTCGTCGACGACAGCCAATCGGTCTTTGCCTTTGGCGATCACATCGTCACTTGCCAACCCGGAAGTGGACATGGCCAGTACCTTTTTGAACCCCGCGCCCTGGCTCAGAACCTGGAAACCTCCGGAGTCGGTGACGGTCGGTCCCGGCCATCCCATGAAGGCCCCCACTCCCCCGGCTTCGTCGACAATATCGGCGCCGGGCTGGAGGTAGAGATGATAGGCGTTGGCCAGTACGGCCTGGGCGCCCAACTCGGCCACTTCCCGGGGCAACAGGGCCTTGACGGTGGCCTGTGTTCCCACAACGATGAAGGCGGGTGTGTGGATGGGACCGTGCGGGGTGCGGATCACCCCGGTACGGCCGAGACGGCCTGGGATGAAGGTCCCGGGGGTGAAGGAGAAAGACGGCGGGATGACAGGGTCGGTCATTCGGCTCCCCTTCCGGCGAGGTCGGCGAGAAGACGGACCTGGGTCACGGCGATTGCCCCGGCTGTGGAGGTGCGAAGGACGGTGTGTCCCATGAGATAGGCCGTGCTCCCGGCCTCTTCCAGGGCGAGGACCTCTTCGCCGGTGAGTCCGCCCTCGGGTCCGATCACGATCAGAACCTTTCCGGCTGACGGTACGGGACAGGACGAGATCGGCCGGTCGGACTGCTCATGCATGACGATCACACAGTCGTACGCCGACGCACAGCTCACGAGATCGGGTAGGCCGGCGTACGGCGCGATCACAGGAAAACACAGACGCCGGGACTGTTTGGATGCCTCCCGGGCGGCTCCCACCCATTTGGCGTAAGCCTTCTGGCCGCGTTCCCCGCTCCATCGCACCTGGGAACGCGCACCCGCCCAGGGGATGATCTCGTCCGCCCCGGCCTCGGTCATCAGGTCCACTGCCAATTCGGCCCGGTCCTGTTTGGGAAGAGCCTGCGCAACGGTGACCCACAACTGAGGAGATTCAGGCGTCAGAACGGCATCGACCTCAACGGTCACCAGGGATTTCGACACATCGCAGATCCGACCCATGACACCGCGGCCCCGGCCATCCGTGAGCGTCACCGACTCCCCGAGGCTCAACCGCCGTACCACTGCGGCATGATGGGCCTCCGCCCCGGTGAGCGAAACCCTGTCCCCCAGTGACACGGGATCGGGCAGGTCGGCGATGAAGAAGCCGTCGCTCACGAGAAAGCCTCTTTGAGCTTGCCGAAGAAGCCTTTGTCGTGTTTCCCGGCCTGCCCGGATGTCAGGGACGACATGGGCTCCACGGCATCCTCTCCTCGTGCCTTCGCCAGCAGCGACAACAATTCTCGCTGGGTGTCGTCGAGCCCGGTCGGCGTGGAGACGACGACGGTGATGGCCAGATCTCCGCGCCCCCGGCCCCTCAGTTTGGGCACACCCTTGTTCTTCACCTGGATGCGGGTGCCCGTCTGGGTTCCGGGCGCGATGGAAACGACGATGACCGCATCGGCCGGATCGGCCTCCTCCCTTTCCGCGTCGAGGGTCTGGACGGGCAGGTCCACGCCCAATGCTGCCTGGGTCATCGGCACCTCGAGGGTCGCCTCGAGGTCGTCGCCGTGACGGGTGAAAACCTTGTGCGCGGCCACGGTGATTTCGACGTACAGGTCCCCCGCGGGCCCTCCGCCCGTGCCGACGTCGCCCTGGGACTCCAACCGGATCCGATTCCCCGTCGTGACACCGGCCGGCACCTTGATCGACATGGTCCTCTTCGCCCTCACACGCCCTTCGCCGTAGCAATCGTGACAGGGATGCTCGATGACGGTCCCGTACCCCCGGCATTGCGGACACGGCGAAGAGGTACGGATGTCGCCGATGAAGGAACGTTGGACGGAGACGACCTCGCCCCTTCCCTGACAGGTACGGCAGGTGACCGGTTTCGTGCCGTCGGCCGCACCTGACCCCGCACAGGCGGTGCATACCACCAATGATTCGATGGTCATTTCCCGGGTCACGCCGAAAGCCGCTTCCACAAGGGAGACTGTGAGCCTCTCCAGGCGGTCCTGGCCGCGGGCCACACGGGATCGGGGGCCCCTGGAACTCATGGATCCGCCGAACATGGCGTCCACGATGGTGGTGAAGTCGAATCCCCCGCCGAAACCGGAGAACCCGGGCATCCCGCCGGACATGGGATCGCCGCCCCGGTCGTACACGCTTCTCTTCTGGGGATCCGACAAGACCTCGTACGCCTCGCCGATCTGCTTGAACTTCTCCGCCGAACTCTCCTCGGGGGCCACGTCGGGATGATATTTCATCGCGAGCTTGCGGTAGGCCTTCTTGATCTCCTCATCGGAGGCGTCCCTGGGCACGCCAAGTACAGAATAGTAATCGGTTGTCATATCATCCTTCAGCCAGAATACGGCTCACATAGCGGGCGACGGCGCGTACTGACGCCATCGTCGAGGGGTAGTCCATTCGGGTCGGGCCGACGACCCCCAAGCCGGCCCACGTCTCGTCCACTCCGTACCCGCTGGCGACCACGGAGGCGGACGAAAGATTGACGTACTGGTTCTCCTGGCCGATGTGCACGGTGACGTCGGCTGACGCCTCCCCCAGGAGCTTGAGCAAGACCACCTGCTCCTCCAGGGTGTCCAGGACCGGGCGGATCGAGGTCTCGAACTCGTCGGAGAACTGAGAGAGGTTGTTGATCCCGGCCACGACGATCTTGGTCGGCTGGTCACAGGCCAGGATGTCGAGGATCCCCGCGACGATCCCCGAGGCGACCGGACGGACGTCCAGGGCGAGGGTGGAGGGGAAATCGGCGAGGACTTCGGCGGCTTTGCGCGGCCCCAGCCCGGCCAGAACCTCGTTGAGACGGTTCCTTAACAACGACAGTTCATCATCGTCCAGGGATCCGAAATCGATGGTGCGCTGCGAGACCTTTCCGAGGGAATTGACCAGGATCAGAAGACCCCGCGAATCGTGCAGAGGCACGATGTCGACCCGGCGCACGACCGCGGCATTCATGGCGGGGTACTGCATGATCGCCACCTGGGAGGTGACCTGGGCGAGGAGGCGGACGGTGCGGGTCACGATGTCGTCGATGTCGACTGCCCCGGAAAGGAAAGCTGTGATCGCCCTCTTCTCAGCGTTGCTCAGGGGCTTCATCGCCGCCAACCTGTCGACGAAGAAACGGTATCCCTTGTCAGTCGGAATTCTGCCCGCGGACGTGTGAGGCTGGGTGATGTACCCCTCATCCTCCAACGCCGCCATGTCGTTGCGTACCGTCGCGGAACTCACATCCAAGTGATGCCTCTCCACGATGGCCCTCGACCCCACCGGCTCACGTGAACGCACATAGTCGGTGACAATGGCCCTCAACACAGCCAATTTGCGGTCATCGAGCATCTCCACCTCCTATAGATCTCTAGCACTCTCGATCCCTGAGTGCTAGTTTACCGCGAGGAAGGCCGAGAGCATATTCGAACTTGTTCGATGCAGGCCGAGGCCGACGAAGCGGTTGAGGGGCGCAGCCCCGAGCACCGCGAGGAAGGCCGAGAGCATATTCGAACTTGTTCGATGCAGGCCGAGGCCGACGAAGCGGTTGAGGGGCGCAGCCCCGAGCACTACACTGCGTGAACAGCCGAATGCCCAACCCATCGACTACTCTTGAAACATGGAATTCACTCAGGTGCGCCCCGGAATCTTCACCACAGTTCTGCAGGAGGAGGATGCCACGGCCACGGTCATCGTCGGCGAATCCCAGTGTTTGCTGGTGGACACGGGGTCCACCCCTGTGCGCGGGGCCCAGATCAGACATGCCATCGCCGATGTCACCGGCCAGCCTTTACAGACGGTCGTTCTCACGCACGGACACTGGGACCACGCTTTCGGGCTCAATGCTTTCGCCGACCTCGACACCATCGGCGGCGAGATGCTCCCCCAGGACATCCGGTGCCGGGAGAATCTCCATTGGGCCGCGAACCACGGGATCGACATGGACGAAGTCGGGTTGCCCGCTACGCTGCTCTCTTTGATCGCGGTACGAAACCTCGGCGGGCTCACTGCGGAGATCGCCGATTTCACCCCGGCTCACACGCGGTCCGACCTCGTCATCGCCATCCCCGAACGCCGCGTCCTCATCGTCGGCGACCTCGTGGAGACCGGTCCCCCCCACTTCGATGAGACCTCCTGTCTAGACGGATGGGTGAAGTCCCTCGACGCCTTGTACTCCCTTCTGCGTGAAGACACCCTGGTCGTCCTCGGTCACGGCGGAGTCGTGGGTCCCGGCGAGGTGGCCCATTTCCGTACCGGCCTCGCTGCGATCTGGGACCAGGCCGAATGGTGCTTCCGCCAGGACGTTCCCCTGGACCAGGCGTACGGCTATGACGAGCTTCAGTGGCCCTGGGACCGTGCGACCGTTGAGACGGGCATCGGTTTGGCCTATGCAGAATTGGCCCTGCGTCCGCCCGTACCCCCCACACCCGGGCCGTTCCTGAATCTGGAACCGCGCTAACCAGATGTGTGCGAACCTGGAAGCGGCTCATCGGCCAGCGCCTCGTCCCGTTCGCGCACAGGGGAGCTGATGCTGCGGGCCCTCCTCACGCGATGGGCGATCTCGACCACGGCGGCCCCGCATCCTCCGATGACGATGGCCGTGAGCCACTCCCCCACGGGCAGACTCAGTTCGAAGAACGCGCGGGCGCCGGGGAAGAAGAAGGCGCAGAAGGCCAGACCGGCCATGACGGAGATAGTGAGAATCTTCCACCAGTTCCACGGCCGGGCCAGGACGCCCAACAACCAGAAATTCACAATGAACAAAACCACGAGGGCGAGCGTGCTGCGCTGGGCAGGGGTGCCCTCTCCCCATGTGAAAGCGAGGAAGGTCGCCAATCCTGCGGCGATCCCCGAGGGGATTGACAGGAACAGGACGCGACTCAAGAATCCCGGGACGTACTTCCTCTTGTTCGGGCCGAGGGCCAGGATGGCGGCGGGCGCCCCGATGGTCAGCATCGACAGGAGGGTCATGTGGCGAGGCAGGAAGGGGAAGGAGACCCCCAGGATCGCCGTGGAGACGATCAGGCAGGCGGCCATCACGTTCTTCGTCACGAACAGGGAGGCCACCCGCTCCACGTTGCCGATGAGGCGCCGGCCCTCCGCGAGGACTTTCGGCATGTGGGAGAAACGGGAGTCCAGCAGGACGATCTGTGCGACGGCTTTGGTGGCCTGCGCGCCGTTGCCCATCGCGATCCCGATGTCGGCGTCTTTGAGGGCGAGGATGTCGTTGACCCCGTCGCCGGTCATGGCCACGGTGTGCCCGTTGAGCTTCAGGGCGTCCACGATGAGCCTCTTCTTCTCCGGGGTGACGCGGCCGAAAACAACGATCGGCTCCACGACCTTCGCCAGTTCCTCCGCCGTGTCCGGGAGGGCACGGGCGTCGACTACCGTACCATACCCCTTGTCGAGATGCTCGTCATTTTTCTCGTCTGACAAGTCGTGACAGGGGGACGGTTCTTCTGTCACACCCGTGTGACGGAAGAACCGTCCCCCTGTCACAGCACAGTCGAGACCGACTCGGCGGGCGACGGCGGCGACAGTGACAGGATTGTCTCCGGAGATCACCTTCACATCGACGTCCTGGTCTTTGAAGTATGCCAGGGTCTCGGCCGCGTCGGGACGCAGAGCCTCGCTCAACTCCACCAGGGCGGCTGGCTGGACACACCCCCAGTCGTCGAGGGAGCCGACCCGGGCGAGGACGACCACCCGTACTCCGGACTCGGCCATCGGTGTGATCCTCGCCTGAAGGGCTTCATCGTTCCCGGCCACGATCTCCGGGGCTCCGAAGACCCAGGAAGAGCCGTCGTCCAGGGTCACAGCGGAGTACTTGCGGGCCGAGGAGAAGGGGACACGGACGACGACTCCATGGGTGCTGGGACCCACCTTCGCGGCGATGGCCCGCGCAGTGGCATTGGGCGTGGGGTCATGGGCGAAGGCCCCGAGGGCGTCCATCGTTCGGGCCTCGTCCCCGCCATCCAGAATCTCACAGCGGTCGAAAACGATCTCGCCCTGGGTGAGAGTGCCGGTCTTGTCCAGGCAGATCACATCCACCCGGGCCAGGCCCTCGACGGCGGGAAGCTCCTGGACCAGAGCCTGTTGGCGAGTCAATTGCAAAGCGGCGAGTAGGAACGCCAGTGTGGTCAGCAGGACCAGGCCTTCGGGGACCAGAGCCACCAATCCGCCCACCGATCTCAGGACGAGACTGCGCCATTGGGCCTTCGCCTCGGCCCAGGTGCCATGGTCGAGACTCCTGTACTGGGCGATGATCGAGACGGGGAACATGACCACGACGACCCAGGTGATCCACCTCAGAAGTGTGTTCGTGGAGGCCTGCACCTCGGAGTACGCCCTTTTATAGACCTTCGCCTCACGGGAGAGCTTCTGCGCGGTGGCTTCCTCGCCGACGACGGCTGCGCGGAAGTACCCCGATCCGGCGACCACGGCCGTACCGGAGAAGACCTGGTCGCCCGCCGCCTTCTCCACGGCATCGGATTCCCCGGTCAGGTTGGATTCGTCGACCTCGAGGTTGTCGGTGGTCACCAGCGGACCGTCAGCGGGTATCTGGTCGCCCGGGGACAGACAGATCAGATCGTCCTGGACAACCTCGCCGATATCAATCGTTTCCTGTTTGCCGTCGCGTACGACGGCGGCTCTGGGGGCATGGAGGACGGCCAGGGAGTCGAGCTTGTGCTTGGCGTACCATTCCTGCCCGATCCCCAACACGGAGTTGAGGACGAGTGCTATCCCAAACAGGCCGTCGATGTAGGACCCGGTCAGGATGACAAGGACGAACAGTGCGCCGAGCAGCGCGTTGAAACGTGTGAAGACATTGGCTTTGACGATCTGGGACAAGGACCGGGAGGTGACCTGCGCGACCGCGTTGGTTCTGCCGTCTGCGCGTCGGGCGTCGACCTCGGCACGTGTCAACCCCTGAGTCACGTAGTCCGGAGATATGTCCACACAGACGATCCTATGCGAGTACCGAGCCTCGCGTCACCTCGATCCCCCCTGAGAAATCCCCCATCTGACTCCGGTGGCCTCACCGGGCGGGATGACCTGGCACGATGGTGGGAAATTGCGCCCGGGAATGAGAGGTGTGACAGAAGAACCGTCCCCGTGTCACACCCGAGAACCGCCCCCGTGTCACACCCGTGTCATAGGATGTCGGTCCAGACAAGGCCGTGTCCGGCGAGGGAGCGGGCGGCGTCCAACACCGTTTCCTGGGGAGCGCGGTGGGTCCAACCCAGGAGGGATTCGGCCTTCTTCGTGGTGTGGGAGTACTTCCGCCGCACCATGGGAGGCAGCTGTCGAAACGGCGGGACGATGGACAAGACGTCGATCATCCAGGCCGGGAAAGTCTTGGTGGGGATCTTGGAGTCGGTGAAATTCTCCCGGAACAGCTTCGCCACCTCCGACAACGTGAGGGTGGAACCGGCGGCGAGGAAACGTTCCCCGATGGCCACGTCGTTTTCAAAGGCGAGTCGGTGCAACACCGCCAGATCGCGTACATCGGTGATGTCCAGAGGCGTGTCGGCGATTGCGGGCACCGTCCCGTTGAGGAGCCGCAGCAGCAGTTCATTCGAACTGATGACGTCCTTCCTCATGACCGGCCCGAAAATCGTCCCCGGCAGGATCGTGGTCAGTTCCATGTCATCGTCGTGTGCGAAATCCCAGGCCGCCCTTTCCGCGGCCACCTTCGATTTCCGGTACGGGTTGAGCTCGTCGTTGTCCGGGTCGGACCAGAACGTCTCGTCGAGGACGACCGCGCCCACGGACACTTTGGGGATGCACGTCCCCGCCGACGAGGTCATCACCACTCGTTCGACCCCTGCGTCATGGGCCGCCCGGAGGACATTCAACGTACCTCCTTTGGCGACCCGGGTCAGCGCTTCGACGGACTCTGAGCCGTTTCCAACCGGTGAGGCCACATGGATCACGCCATCGGCCCCCGAGAAACCCTGCGTCCATCCGTCCGCGGCGGTCAGATCGGCTTCGAAACCGGTCAAGCGGGAAAGGGCCTCATCATCGACCCATCCGTGCAACCCCTCTGTGAGCGCCTCCAGTTTGCCGAGGTTTCGCACACTCGCACGTACGGCGTACCCATGACTCAGAAACTCTGCGACGACGAATCCGGCGACATATCCCGTACCGCCCGTGATAGCAACTGTGGCCATTCATGCCCTCCTTGGATACCCGCGTCGTCCCCACCCATGCGACACATATATACAACAGACTACCAATCTGCACCTCTTGTCGGAATGCTGTTCGCTAGAATTCAGACCACGGTCTGATGACAGCTATCATTGATTTGCTGGAACTGTGGAAGATATCATGTAGGCTATCGTCATGGAGGAATCAAGCGCACTGAGGATGAGACGGCGGCTGTCCGTCTATGCCGCGCTGGCATTGTCACTGTCGACTGCGACAGGACTGGCGATCCTTGTCAAGAACTCCCTCCTCGCCGGTACGGCTGTGGCTTCGCTGACCGTCCTGCTCGCGGTGGCTGTGGTGGCCGTCGCGGCATTGATCGCTCAGAAACACATGAAGCGCGCAGGGTTGGCGGTCCAGATCGGCGTCATCGTGGTGGCTGTTGTGGGGTGTTTCGCCGTCCTGGTCCCACAGATCGCGCAGGCGGAACTCTATTACCCGAATCAGGATCCGGCAGCGTCCGCTGCTCTGGCGAGCAACCCGACGATGGAGCAGGTGAACATCTCCGGCATGTACTCGGGCTGGTTCGTCCACAACGCCGACGGCCCCGCCCCGCTCGTCATCTTCTTCGGCGGCAATGGCAATTGCGCATCCAGAATGGTCTCCGACTTCGACCATTTGGGCTACTGGGACATGACAGGCGGTGCCAACTTCATGACGATCGACTACCCGGGTTATGGCCAAAGCCAGGGGCGCCCGTCGCAGAACTCGATCTTCGCCATGGCGAGGACGGCCTACGACTATGCCGCGTCACGCTCCGACGTCGACCCGGCGCGGATCGTCGTGGAGGGGTACAGTCTGGGGACCGGCCCCGCCACGTACCTCGCCTCCCAGCGCAACGTGGCAGGCTTGGTGCTGATCGCCCCATACGACAACGGCGTCAGCCTGTACAACTCGCAATTCGACATCTTCCACGGCCCGCTGACCCTGCTCGTCACCCAACGGTTCGATTCCGCGGCATACGCCACCCAGGTCGCTGTTCCACCGCTCATCATCACGAGCACGAGCGACACGACGATCCGTTCCGCCCTGTCAGAAACGTTGGCGGCTCATTTCCCCCAATCGACTGACATCCACCTGCTTTCCGGCCTGGGCCATGAGGATTATTTCAACAGTTCTGAGGTACGCGCCCTGATCGGCGCCTATGTCGGGGGGATGGTCTCATGATCAGGACATGGCGCGGAGTCATTGTGACAACATCCATCTTCGGATTTCTCTCCATCGCCTTCGTGTTCGCCGTTGTGGGCATGGGCGGTGCCGGTTGGGCGCTGATCACCGTCCCGCCTCTCATCGCCTTCGCCGTCTTCCTGATTCTGGACAGGTTCGTGGAGCGGACCCAGTTCCGTCTGTTCTGCCAGGCCGCGGTCTGGATCGTCCTTTTCGCAGCGACGCTGGTCATTCTCCTCCTCGTCTGAGCAAGCTCAGCGTCCTCTTCCGACAGGCGGTCGGAGCCGGCGAGGAGGTTCAGCGCAGGCTGGCTTTCCAGGGGCGCTGCTTGGTGGTCAGGCGGACGGCCTCGATGGTGACGCCGAGAGTCGTGAGGAAGATCGCCATGCGGACATTCAATCCATTGTCAGTTTGGTGAAAGATGGCGAGGCCGGGGAGGTCGTCCACGTCGTTCGACAGGTCGTAGGAATCGGGGCGGGAGTCCCGGGGAAGGGGATGCATGAGGATCGCGTCGAGATTGTCGGCTCGCGTCAGGATCGCCCTGTTGAGCAGGTCCCCGTGGGCTGCGGCGCCGGCCAGTTCCTCGGTCATACGCTCGCGTTGGACGCGGGTGGCATAGATCACGTCGGCGCCGCGTACGGCATCCACGACGTCGTCCATGACTCTCACCGTATGGCCGCGGGCGATCACGTACTGTTCGATTTCGGGGGGAAGCTCCAGACCGCCCGGTGCGAACAGGGTGAAGGTGAGGGAGTCGTGCAGGCTCATCAGTTTCATCAGGGAGTGGACGGTACGCCCGAACTTGAGGTCGCCGAGGATGGCGATGTGACATCCATCCACATTCTTTCCCCTTGTCATCAGCTCCTTTTCCAGGGTGTACACATCCAGGAGGGCCTGGGAGGGATGTTCCCCGGCGCCGTCGCCCGCGTTGATCACGGGTACGGTGGACGCGGCGGCGAACTGGGCGACTGACCCCTCGTCGGGATGGCGGACGACCAGCACGTCGGAATAGCCGGAGACCACCCGCGAGGTGTCGGCGATGGATTCCCCCTTCGCCATCGACGAGAAAGTGAACCCGGTCGTGGTGGTCACCTCACCGCCCAGGCGCAGGAAGGCCGATTCGAAGCTGAGCCGGGTACGGGTGCTCGGCTCGAAGAAGAGGGAGCCCAGCATGGCGCCGTCGAGCACCGTGCACACTGCCTGTCTCTTGGCGATGGGATCGACCGCGTCCGCCAGGTCGAACAAGGCTCGGAGATTCTCCCGGTTGAACTGGGAAACAGACAGCAGATGACGCCCCTGCTCGAACAGCGGCAGATCCTGGATTGTGTGTTCGTACTCCATGCCCTTACCCTATCGCCCACCCGGTGCGTCTGGAACCCCGCTGTCCCGCCCTCCTTCTCACTCATCTGTAGATCTTTTCATCCCTCCTCATCCAGATCCTCGGGTTGGACGAAATCGATGAGACGTTCCACCTCGGTGACGAAGGGGCGGTCGAGATCCTCCCAGGTCTTCACGTTGGAGAGGATGCGGCGCCAGGCCCGGGCTATGTCGGCACTCGTCCGACAGTCCCATCCCAGCCCTTCGCAGATCCCACGCTTCCAGTCCGTGCCCTTCTCCACTTCGGGCCAGGCGGAGATTCCCAGGGCGCGGGGACGCACGGCCTGCCAGATGTCCACATATCGATGTCCGGTGACGAGGACGTACTCGGCGTACTCCCCCTTCGTCACCTCGCCCACGATCCGGGTCTCCTTCGTCCCCTGAATCAGATGGTCCACCAGCACCCCGAGGCGGCGATCCTCGCTGGGGGCGAACTCCTCCACCCGCTCCGCCAGATGGTCGATCCCGCCCAGAGGCTCCACGACGATCCCGAGATACCGCAGGT
>JGI24699J35502_11133585_pt1 | contig 12254 bp, 16 predicted proteins | sample TergutMp193P4_FD_35502 | JGI IMG/M metagenome (IMG submission 35502) | reverse complement strand
CGGAAAACGTGCAGCATTAACCGCCCCATGTTGGCCGGGAATTTGCAGCATATTCGATTCCACTGTTACCGGCGGGCGAAACATCGTGCCCTTTTCAATAATCCAGTCCGTTAGCGGCTGGCCGTTAATCAAATAATTCATCAGCTATTACCAACCTAATGCTGCCGCGAATTGTAGAGTCTTGTTTTGGGTGACCGAAGCAGGCTCCGCGATCGGGTTAGTGATGTAGTAATTCACCACCGTGCCCGGCTGTGCACCGCTTACTCCCCTCGGGGGGTGGTTGTCGGTGCCGAGGATGCCGCCCGAAGCGAGCGGCACTAATTGCTTCCCGAACCGCTTAGCGACTTCCTCAAGAATCTCTAAGTTCCGTAAACGCATAGACGGTTTACCCGAGATGTAGGCTTCCCACCCGGTTTCGGGTTCACCCCAAAGGATGTTCGCCCCACCCTTAACGATCTGCGGAATCCGCGCGGCAGTGTTGATGCCGCCAGCAGCGAACCTTTTGACGATCCCGCCGTCCGCTCGCCGCATCATCGCTGCCGCCGCCGACGGGCCACCGCCAGAGTATTGGACGGGAATCGTGATCGACTGGTGGCGAAGATTATCGATTTGGCTGTTAATCGCATCGATACCTACGGATTGGAATTGGATTTCTTTGCGAGCTGGCATGGCGTTAATTTTGTCGGTCACGCCTTGCAATTGGTCACGCGAGTATCCGGCCTTTAGGGCCAGACCTTGGAAGTCTTCCCGCGCGACCCCGGCCTTAGCGGCGAGTAACACTAATTTGTCTATCGTCATCCCACCCTGGTAGGCGGTACGGAATAGCTCGTTTTGGGTGGCGTTCAACGTCTGGTTATATGCGGTTGTTTTCGCCATCGTGTTCTGTACCGCGTTGGCCTTTTGCTCTGCCGCCAGCTTAGATTGCGCCATCCCCTCAATAAACTTCCGGGCTGCCTCATCGTTAGCTTTCGCATTAGTTTGCGTGTCCGCGCTGTTGGCTTGCAGACCCTTCGAATAATTCAGAGTCTTGTTCGTCAGCTCTTCGACCACTTCTGTGCCGAGTCCGAGGGTTTCCGACCATTCGGCAATTTTGGTGCGAGATTCTGCAGTGGTTCGGGTTGCCTGGATGGTGTTACCGTCAGCGTAGGCGATAGCGTTACCGTATTCGCCGCTTGCGTCGGCTGCCGCTAACACTGCTCTGGTCGCTTCCCATTGGGTGGTGGTCGCTTCAATCGAGTCCGCGCCATGCTGTTTGACGGCTTCGGTGTGGGCGCGGACCGCTTTTTCTGCCCGCATCGTCGCTTCTTCGGCCCTAATTTTAGCTTCCAGCTGCGTGACCTCGACACCGTTCAGCCGGTCTTGCGCAGCTTTCGCCTCGTCCAAAGCCGCCGCCAGGTCGGACACCGCTCGCGCATACCGTTGGGTCGCCGTTAACGTAGACTCGTAGACGGCTTGGGCTTCTTGAATTTTGCGGATATTCGGGTCGATCGCATCAATGAGGTTTTCGTAGGCTGCGATTTGGGCGCGGGTCGCATTGTTACCATCATCGGTGGAGGTAGTGGCCGCTACCATCGCTTGCGTATACTGATTCTGGCCTTGCGTCAGGCCAGTGATCGTGGATGCGGCGGCGTTAATGTTTTGGCCGTACCCGATGGTCATCGTCGAGTACTCTTGAGCTACGGGCGTAGCGGCAGCGAGTTTCGTTTTCAGGTCGCCTAACTTCTGCTGCCAGTTTTCAAGCAGTCGAACCTGAGCGCCCATATCGCCGGACGATAGCACTTCTAGGACTCGACCCCAGTCGTCGCCGATGGTGGCTAGAGATAGCGACCAGTCGTTGCCAGCCTTTTTGGCGTCGTCGAATTGTCTAATCCAATGGTCTGCCCACTGGGTTTGCGACAGTTCGCCGCCCGCCGCCCGGATAGTGCCAGCCAGGTCGAGGACGGACTGCTGCCACTCCTGCTGCGTCCGTTTCGCTTCACCAATCTTGTTGACAATCGCCGAAATACCAGCAGTGACCGCCGCGACAGCTAACCCAATACCAGTGCTAATAAGCGCGGTTTTCATTGCGGCGCCTAAAACTTTTATGCCCGATCCCAAGGCGCTGACGGCCACTTGGGTGGCGATAGCTTTCTGAGACATCCCACCCATGGCATCACTCATGGCCCGGTTCGCGGCCACTTGTTCCATGATTGATTTCTTGACCGAATCGAACACGGGGCTGAGCTTGACCCCTACCGCATGCAGTCCAACCATGGCGGCGACAGCAGTGAGGACGGGGGTTGGGATTTTGGTGAGTACCGTCGCTAGGGCGCCCACACCTGTGACGATGGGGCCGATGACGGGTGTGGCCGCTGCGAGACCTCTACCGAATATGGTTAGACCAGACGAGGCGACTTCACCTAGTTTGGTGCCGATAGCCTGCACCGCCGGAGCTAGCCGGGACAGCAGGTCGGTGGACAGGGTTCCGGCTTGTTTCGCGATATTACCGAGCGGGCCGATAAGGTTTTTCGCGGACTCGGCTAGCGATCCGATGATGGCGCGGCCATCTTTCGACGCGAGCAGGAAAGCACCAACCCCGGCCACCACCGGACTCAACGATAACCCTAAATGGCTCAGGATCGGGTTCAAGCCCCCGAGTGTCGCTAGGCCGGTAGCAACACCGGCGATGGGGGCGGCCATATTCCCGAGGTTCGACAGATGCCCGACGACGGTAGACAAATCGATTTTCGCGGCGTGGGTCGCTAGTTTAGCGAACCCCTCGTTAATGAGTGGTTTCAGGGAAGCGGTAACCGAATCAATAGCCGGGATAGCTTTATCAAACTGGTCTTTTAAGATAGCGAGCGACGGGGTGGCGGCTTCCGCACCCAATCGGCCTAGTGCGGCTTTCACGTTCGATAGGGATGCGTTGAAGCTATCGGTATTTTTCGCTGCCCCACCCACATGCTGCTCTACTGCTTTTTGGAAATCCTCGAAACTGACTTTCCCTTTAGACACCATCTCGCGCAGTTTTTCTTGAGTGACGCCCATACTCTCGGCCAGCCACGCGAACACCGGCAGGCCGCGCGAAGCCAACTGCATTAGGTCTTGGGTGTACATGCGGCCTTTACCAGCCATCTCACCCATCACCGGCGTCAAATTGTCGAGACTCACCCCAGCCACGGCAGCCATATCCGCTGTGACGCTCAGGGCGCGGCCTAAATCCTGACCCGGCTTCACACCCGATGCCAACAGTTGGGCAGCCAGTTTCACCGAGTCGCCGAGACCGAAAGCGGTGCCTTTGACGGCCTGCAGCGACGTGTCCATCACGCCGGTCACTTCTTTCGACGTATAGCCGAGAGCCCGCAGTTTCGCGGTCGCATCATCAATCGCCAACGCCCGATTAATACCACCGGAAACTGCGAGGCCGCCGACTGCTGCGCCGACGGTAGCGATCGCCGCCCCAGCGACCTTAGCGATACCAGTAAAACCCGCCCCCACCTTGCTGGTTAGGGACTTAGACATGCTGTCGCCAGCACTGTCAGCCGCCCCACCCAACTCTTTCTGGATCGTGGAGGCAGCGCCTTTTAAGGATGGGATGATCTGCACATAGGCAGACGCCAACTCAAGAGACATGCAGATCACTCCTTCCTAGAATGCGGCCAGCTGGCCGATAGTGGCAAAATGAGAGAATGGAACCGGTAGTGGATTCGGCGACGATAGCGTGGGCGGAAACCCAGAAACAACGCGCCCCGATACCCGCTGAAAAAATAATCCAGGCCGATGCTGTGATCCAGATAGAGATCCCGGCGCGGTATCAGTATCAGACGGTGAAAGAAAACGCGGTGAAAGCCCCCAGCAGTAGGCTGTTGAACCGAATGGCTCGTAAGGGTTGGGAGTATGTGGGGATGTCGCCCCACCGCGATTTCTGGGGCGACACCACACTCACATTCCGCAAACAAGTCGGCTAGCCAAATACAGGTTCGATTGGCTGTTCGCGTGGCAGGTTGAGAATATCTACAATGTCGGCCACGTCGTGGATCTCCCACTCATCGTCAACCCCACCATCATCATCGGATTCTTGGTGGGTTTCGTTATAACGGATCAGGGCTCGTACGAGCGCCGATTCGGGTGGGCTGTTTTGGGTGATGCGCACTAGGTCACCCCACGTTAGTTGTGGGGTGCCTAGGTCACGCAGCCGCAAGCCTAACGTGATGAGGTCGTATTCGATGGCACCCTTGAAATCGGCTATTAGGCCGAGGGTGCCACCGATTCCCCCGCCGTCACCCCAAAATCACTCAACAGCGCAGCATCAGCCGCAGCGAGCGCGCGAGAGGCCGCCAGCCAGAGACGTAACGCTTCGATCACCGACAGTGGGGTGATCAGTTCCGGGTCGCGTACCAGCAGCATCAACAGTTCGGCTAGGATGTGCAGGTCTTGCTCATCCTCTGGCTTCAACTGTTCCGCCGTCCAAGCTTTTTCGGCTGCCCGTAACGCTTCGAACTCGGTAAGGTTCCGGGCGAGCGCACCGAGCACGGTCACGGCCTGGCCATTGATAAGCACTTGGTCGGCAGCCAACGAGTCTGGCTTAGTGGTTTTGGTTGCCATTAGGATGCGACCACCTTCGTAATATAGTCGGTCATCCGCACGCCATTAGCGTCGGGTAGGCATGCGATCTCGACCGCGTGGGTGATGGGGGTGCCTTTCTTGTACTGCACCGTCCGCGACTGCTTGACCTTGCCAGCCGGGATTACCTTCCGCATAATCCGGCCACCGGTCAGCACCAGCTCGATATACCACTTGCGGGCAGGCAGGTCAGCGGTCGTGTGCTTCACCGTAATCAGGTTCGCAGTCTAGACCACGTTCTCAGCACCATAGAGCTCTTTCAGACCCTCAGCTGATACTTGGAGCAGGTCGAAGTTCACGTTCTCCTTGGACGAGTCGACGACGGTGGAGACCACTTCGCCGTTCATGTCTTCGATGTCGGTTTCGGAAACCTCGACCTGGTTCGCGACCCCCTCCGCCCCGATGTACCCCAACGACACTGCCGTGGTCGGTAGCGCAGCGTTAGCGTCGGTCGGGATGGGACCATTGCCGGGATCAACCCAAATGGCGCCGGTAGATTTCGCTTTCGCAATAGCAATATCTGCTTTATTCATAGGCATAAATAATCAGCCCTTTCAATAGATAGGATTTTGGATACTTTTGGATACTTTTGGATACTTTTGAATTACTGACACTTTAAGTTGTCAGTAAAGTGATACAGTTCGGCCTAAATAGTCGTGGTGCGGACTATTAGTTGGTAGCGGTTATCGCCGCTACTGTCGGGAAAGTTATATAGCGCCGATATTTCGACGCTGCCAATATCAGGATGCGAGTCCTCTAAAGATTCGAGGCTGGCGGCGACTTGTTGGGCGAGTTCCGACGCTTGGTAGCGGCTCTCCCTGGACCACGTTTGGACGGCGAGGGTCGCAGTATCTACGATCCACACACCGCCGCCGATGCGTTCCACCGTAATAAACGACGAGGGCCGGTCGAGCGGGATTTGGGAGTAAGCGGCAGGCAGGTTCGGGTCATTGTTGAAATGACCGATCAGCAGCGCCTCAACATTAGCCATTAGGTGATACTCCCAAACGCCCTCGTCAACCCCTCGGCAACATGGGAACAGTTCGGATGCCATGCGCCGCAGGTCGGGCAGCCAGCCTCTCGACCGTCCACCGTCACCCGCGAATGGGCGCGATTTTTCCCGGCCTTAGTCGTCACCTTCGCGCCCTTACCTGCCCGCGCAGCGATAGCGTTCGCATAACCAGTTAGAAGTGCTTGCACATCCGGGGAGTTTCGCAACGCTCGCGCTCCATCGAGGTTCATTACCACTTCAACTTTAGCCATCAGTTATCCTTTGACGGTTTCGAGGTAGACGACATAATTCCAATCGCCGGGCGTGTTCGCCGGGTCGTAAGGTTTCGGATCTCCCACCACCCCCAGCGGCTCACCCTCGCCCGGCACCCAGACGCGGGCACCGCGCAGAGGGCGGTTGTAGGTTTTCGGGAAGTAGATGACGTAGGTGGTTTTCACTCCGTCGGGCCGGTTCGCTGAGCCGACTTCCTCATTCATCATCGACATACCCAACCCCGCAGACGGCGCCACCAAGACGCCGCCTACAGTTTCGGGCACCCACTGGCGGATGGGGTTATTCATCGGATCCACACCAGCAGCATCTAGGCGCTCAACAACTACCTCATGGGTAGTGAAATCAAACCAGGCTTCCATTTATGGGTTCCACCGGCCTAGCGTGTCGATGGTGGTGGCGCGTGGCCGGATGCCGAGCCGCTTGCGTTCCGGTTTCGTCAAGTACAGATTCCGGTCGCTCAACGTCATAGACGCAGAGAACGGGCCCATCATTTTCGATACCTGCGTCGCCGCCTCGGGAATACCAGCCGGGGTGGACATGGCGCGCCGCACCATCGCACACACCACCAGCCGAGCGACCGCACCCAACACCCGGTCGCCCTCAATGCGAGCGTCAATGTTGGGGGCTTCCGCCCGGATGATGGTCGAGGCGTCCGCCAGTAGGCTCTCAGCGACCACAGTTTCAGCGTCGGTGACGGGCCGCCACCGTGCGGCGAGGTCCACCAGAGTTGCGAATGGTATTAGCGACACGGTAGCGAGGTTGGTGGTCACTTGGTGGCCGTGCCTTTCGCCCCAGACTTCACCGGCGCCTTTTGATTTGGTAGCCGTGCCGCTCAAAATAAGCGAGCGCCGCCACATCATCAGTAGCGCCCCTCCCGCCAGAAAACTCAACACCAACAACAGTGCCAGTAAACCCAGCGACGGGCGTGTGAACGACGGTAGCCATTAGCGTACCTTCAGGTTGCGGAACACCGCAGCCGCCTTAGTAGCCTTCAACGCGACCGACACCGGCCCCAACTCGACCTCGCCTTTCTTGACCGCCCCAGCGGACGAGAAATCGGGCAGATTAACGAGCACCATTTGCGAGCCGACAGTGGTGACACCGTGGAAACCATCCATACCGATCCGGACCGCGTACAGGGAAGTGGTGCCATTAGCGGCGGTGGGAATGATCGGGTCGTTGCTGCCAGCTTTCGCCCCAGCATCCACCAACGTCAGACCACCGTAGGTTTCCCGAGTGATCGGACGGCCACCAGCACCAACCAGCCCATCTACCGGATTCTGCACATACATGCCAGAACCACGCACGATGGAACGCACCCGCGCTAACGCCTGCTGATTACCGAGCAGCAGGGTCGGCGAACCATCCAGCAGGGTCAGGAACTCGTCCAACGCATCCAACGCACCCAAACGGGCTTCGCTAGTGTTCAACGCCGACCAGTCGGTAGTAGCACCAGCACGAAACTCCGTAGAGGAGCCAGTCAGCGCCTTATCCAAGCCATCGAAAGCGTTTGGGTCGGTCGCGACATCGCCGTTGATCACGAGGTCTTGGAACAAGGTCTTAGCGGCCTTGATTTTCTGCACCATGTTCAGCGTCACCGCGTCGGAACCGGTTTTACCGATCCGGGCGATCACGCGGTCAATCTCGAAACTGCCACCAAGTACCGTGAGGTTCGTGGTGAACTGTTCGGTGGTGACGTTCTGCGGCGCATACTCGGTGTTGAGCGCGCGGGTCGCTGCGGTCGGTTGGGTGACCAGACGGCGGTAACCGTAGGTCATGGTGGCGCCACCCCCGGACGGGTTGACCGCATCATCGAAAACCAGTTCGTCAAGTAACGCTGATTCCTTCCGGAATTCGTCAATCACAAACGGATCGTAATCAGTTTGGGCGTTGTTCTTAGCTTCAGCTAAAGTTACAGCCATAATAGGGATATTCCTTTCAATGAGAATATTGAGATTTTGGTTTTAGTTCTGGTAGAACGCGTTAACCGCTTCCGACAGGCTACCGAAAACCTGTTTGCCGTTACGGGTGGAGCCTTGCGCCGTCCCCATCGGGACAGATGAGCCGCCAGATGGTTTGACGAGTTCGGCGAGAGCTTTAGCATCCGCCAACAATTCTTCGCGAGTGGCGCCGGTTAGCCGTGCGGCTAAAGCAGCTGGGATACCAGCTTCAGCAGCGACCTCCGTGCGGAGTTGTTTCGCCTCTAGCTGTGCGGCTTTCGCTTCGGCTTGGGTGGCTCGTTCGTTGGCTTTTTCGAGTTCGCTCTTTTTCGCATCCTCGATAGCTTTCAACTGTTCGGCTGCCTTGCCGTTTTCCTTGGCGCGTGCCTCCCACTTACGGGCTTCGGCTTTCCAATCCGTCCCATCCTGTGCAGGCGGGGTAGCATCAGCAGCCGGGATGTTCGCGTCGGTGGGGGTATCGTTTTCGGGCGCGGTTTCGGTAGGGTTTTCGTGTTCCATAACGAGGTTTCTCCTATGCAGGAATAAGGTGAAATATCCCGTGCGGGCTATTTGGTCAGAATAAAACCCCGACGATTGCCGGGGCTGGATTACTCATAGAACTGAGTAGGGCTATTCGCCTCTTAGTACTTGATGAAATATCTCAGCAAGCCGCTCGTGGTCCCTGTCGGGTGGTTCAGTTCCCGACCACTCGATTATCGCTTCAACATTGGGGACTAACTCTGCTGGCAAAGCAATTTGAGCGTCAATAAGTTCAACCATCGCAAGATATACCCCTGAGGTGGGATTGCCCTGCTCGTAGTAGCTCGTCACAAGAACAGGATATTTGGCGAGAGGCAAAACGAAATCGATAATTGGGTCAGCAATGCCGTAAGCTTCATCGTCGCTAATCGGATGGGATACCATTTTTCATTACCTCATCCCAATAGTCCCTAGTGAGTGCGATCCGGTCTAGTGGCCGCTCAACCCTTGCGCCGTCTTTCTTATTATAGATCACATGGTGACCTTCGGCGCTGGTTCCGTTCACGGGGTAAGCGTGGTGCCATTGAAAGTCGCTACTGCCATGCGGTGCATCTGCAACGATTGCGTAAACGACGCCATTATGTTCAACGGCTCGTACCGACACTTGATTGAGTCCGTAAAGGTATTTCTGCCCGAACTCCGGGTGGGTTTCCGCTAATCGAATACCATCAACATAGTCGGTTACTGATATTCCTTGTGGAACTTCGGTTTTGCCACGGCGACCAAAACCAAAGGAGTGACCACCTCGACCTTTCCCGATACCAGCGAACTCAGCAAGCAGGTCTGCATCGGTTATAGCGAGGGCGGGTAGCTTACTACGCATGGTTTTTAGGCGATCTCGTAGTAGCCATCGGGCGTTGTATCTGGCTGCCTGCGACAGGTTGGGGTTGAGCATCGCGGCCCGCAACTCGTCATCCGACAGCTCATCCACCGAACGCGGTAAGCGAGTACCGGGGCTTTGTCCTGCTGCGTGTACGAAGTCGGGTTCGGCCACGCATCGGCAATAGTTGTGGAACGCTTTCATCCACTTAGTCGGCGACCCATTACGAGCCTTCACCGTCCGCCAAGCCGCATCCCGGGTAGCGCCCTCGGCGTCACGTCGCGCGGCAGCCACCCCCTGCTCATACGAGTGAGACTGCGCAGCGCGTTTTGCGGCTTTACCATTCATCTCAGCAGCGATACCCTTGCAATAGTCACAAGTGCTGCCGCTGGTACGAATCCGGATCTCGGGCCGCAGCGGATCCTCAAACGAAATGGCCTCCACCGTCCCCGTCGCCGTCGCAGACAGAAACCTAGTCAACCAGCCCGCCACGTCGCCAAGAATCCGATCCGGATGGCCGTCCACCGCGTGCTGCAGCGTACTGGCGGCCATTGCTTTAGCTTGGGCGTCAAGCAGGTCCTCGTATTCGGTGAGCATCGTTGGCGTGAACCCGTCCACTATGCCGGCAGCCGCCCGTACTGCCCCATAAAAGTCGGCAGCCAGGACAGAAGCCATCGGATAAGTGTCACCAGTGATCGCCCTAATCGTCTCCGTCAGGTCGGCGCGGATGGTGGCGTAGTCTTGGGTGAAGTCAAGCCGCGCGAACGCTTTACCCCACGCTTGCTGTTGGACGGCATCAAGTTTGGCGAGGATAGCTCTTAAATCTTCCACACCCATCATCAGGCACCATCAACTAGGGTTGTGGTCTCACTGGCGTCAGAGGTAGGCTCAGTGACGCCAGTGAGAAGCAGTTGCAGGTTAGCGCGCGCCGCTTCGGCTTGCCGCTCGGCCTTAATCACCGCCTGCTCGGCAGGGGTAACCCCAATCCGGTCAAGCACGATCTGCGATTCCTTGGGCAGAATCCCAGCCCCAACCAGCTTGGTAGTCCCATCGGCAGCTGCCGCCGGAGTCTCGGTCGCCGCATCACCCCACCGGGTAGTGATCTCCCACGCTTCGGAAGGTAGGGCGCCGTCGCGCAGCCAGAGAGCGTCGCGGGCGACTTTCTCCCAACCCCGCCCAAACTGGCGTTGCCGTTTCTTAATCCGCCGCACCAGGCGAGCCTCCGCCCGCGAAATCGCATCCGCACTAGCCGGGTTTGCGTGCACTAGGCCGAGGTTGTCCACCGGGATACCGGTCTCACCGGCCAGCATTTGCGCTAGTGCGTTCAGTTGCTCAATATGCGGCGTCGGACTAGATGCGGGAATGGTTTGCACCTGCGGCAGTTCCCCATCCTCGTTACGCGGCAGCATCCGAACCCGGCCCATCAGCATCGTCCACTTATCGAGCAGATTACCGTCAGCGTCCTCGAAGTCTTCTTCGGTCAGGCCGAGGTAGATAAGCTGCTGCACACTGAACAGCTCGCCAGCTAGGCTCATGCGGAGCATGACGCGCATCGCTTCCTCAGTGTAGTAGCGCACTGGTTCGCTGATCTCGGACCGGCCTCGCATTTGGGAAGCGTAGGGACGGTTCACGAACGGCGTCACCGGCAGAATCCCGCCCGGCAACGTGCGTTGATCTAGAATCGTGCGTTTCTGTAAATCTACGAGCTGCCAAAGTCCGGGCGTATACAAATCGACTTTAGTGACCTGCCCCGTTTTCGCGTCGGCAGGATGCTCCACGATAGCGGATATAGCTGCCCGCTTCCGGGCATCCCAATCCATCGTCACATGATCCACCGATTCCGCAGTAATCACCGGCAGATCAGGATTATCACCGTATCCGACGACGGCGAACCCGATACCGTGAATCAGCGAATCGAGGGTGGCGAGACTAACCTCGTCCTCGAGCGCGTTCGCGTTCACAATTGGTTTCAGACCGAGCTTGTCATCGTCGTGCCCGGCTTGCAGGTAGCCTTGGAACTCCATCCGCTCCTCCATCGTGTCGATGGCGGCACTAGCGAACCCGCACGATACTCGGATCGCCTGTTTCACGGACGGCGGGACAGCTATATCTAGGCTGTTGGTTAGGCTCGCGGATTCGTAGAGTTGACGGCGCGGCTTGTTTTTGCGGCGGTACGTTTGGAGGCGACCCCGCAGCTCCGCCACCGTATCCAACGCGGCGGTATCAGCTTTTACCAAGAGATCACTTTCCTTTTCTGTACCGGCCCAGCCGGCTTGTCTTTAACTACCCCATAGGCGAGGGTCACCGCTTCGAGGGCGGTCACATCGTGGTCGGCGATGGTGGCTTGCCACCCGAAACCGCCGAGTTTCCCAATCGGCCTGCGTTCCGCCACCCGCAATTGAGCATCTAGCCCCGGCTGGCCGCTGTGCGTGAGTTGTTGCTCGAGGATGGCGTTCAAGAATCCGGCATGCGCGGCGGTAGCTTGATCCGAGTTGAACAGTTGGATCCGTGATTGCGGTATCCGCGCGGTTTTCAGACTGTTGGCAAGGTCGGTGGCGCCAGCTTTCCCATCGATCGCTATCTTGACGCCCGGGGTTGCTCGTTCGCGGAGCCAAGCGATTAGGTTGCTGGTTCCATGCGCGGTGGGGGTCACTCCGATAGCTTCGACAAACACTTTCCCGTCTGCGCCTTTGATCGCTGCACCGACTGCGTACCGTTCCCCGTCTGCACTGAACTTCACGCCGAAAGCTATTGGCCCGACATCTGGGGCCCCGGTGACTTTGAGAGCTTCCCAAGTTTTCCGGCCCACGAGCTGCCATGTTTTGATGCCGTCCCCATCCCATACGCCGAGTGCTTCACGTTTCCACGAATCGTCGTTGGTGAGGTTCTTCCGCATCCGCTTAATCGACGCGGGCGGCGTCCGATGCGGATACGACGGGTTGGCTTTCAGTAGTTGGGCTTCGTCCATCAGGCCGGGACCGTCCGGCTGGCCCACGTTATCGTCGGCCCCGAGCTCAATGTAGAGGCCGTCCCCGCCGATGCCGACCACTTGATCTTTCGGCTTCAG
>JGI24699J35502_11133586_pt1 | contig 12266 bp, 10 predicted proteins | sample TergutMp193P4_FD_35502 | JGI IMG/M metagenome (IMG submission 35502) | reverse complement strand
CGGGACAAAAAGAACGAATATTTTTTTGAAACATTGACACATTTTTTACATTCAACCTGTGGGAATATCCGGGTATAACATCCGATAATCATAAAGTTTAATTTGACTGTAAAGATGAATTCTGATCAATTATTCAGACAAATTTCACCGGAAGAGTTATCCGACAATGTATTTATATTGGCATTGAAAAATTTTTCATAATTTTTGTTTCTGCTTGGTATCATGAGCGCGGCATTATTCGTGCCGCTCAGCGGGTTCCGTTACGGTTTGGCGTGGTTATATTTAAGTGTATTTGCAGAAAGACGCTCCTCCGCTGCGGCAAACTGCCGACACGTCAACCAAATTCCATTTTCCCTTTTTGATTAAATCGGAATAAACGGCTTGGGAAAACTTTATTCAACAGATTATCGGTTGTAATTTCTCCGGGTGTTTTGTCGAATAACCCCAAGTCTTTGTTTATCAACCATATTCTGTCTGTCAGATTTAACGCCAATTCCAATTCATGAGTAGAGAGAATGATAGATTTTGACATGTTTACGCTTATACTTCGCAGTAAAGAAATAATTTCAACCCGGTTGTTTAAATCTAAATGAGCCGTCGGTTCATCCAGCAAGATAACAGGTGTATCCTGTACCAACGCTTTGGCGATCATTACCCGTTGTCGTTCTCCGTCGGACAATTCAGAAACGAATCTGTTTTCATATCCCTCCAGTCCCATCCGGTAAACGGCTTCCGCTATTTTATCTTTATCGTTTTGCGTCAGGGTTCCCGGCCAACCGACATAAGGATAACGTCCCATAGACACCAAATCAACGACGGTCACCCCACCTGCCCTGACCGGTTCCGTCAACACCAGACTGATGATTTTCGCTTTTTCCTTGACCGATTTTTTCCGGATATCTTCCCCGTTTATCCGGATGCAGCCTGACAACGGCTTTTGCAATCCGGATAAAGTTCTCAACAAGGTCGATTTCCCGCATCCGTTGGGTCCGAGCATGGCAATCAAATCTTTCGGATAGACCGAAAGATTAAGATCCTTCAATACCGGCTCGGGATTTTTTTCCCCGTTATATCCGATGGTTAAATGTGTGGTATGTAAAACAGGGTCGAACAATCTTACGGAGTTTATTTTTGAAAATTAACGATCAAAATAGCCGGCTGCGATTCCTCAGTTCAAATCCATCAGACCTTCCGGAATGTCAACCCGAATCACCTTTTTTTCCGGATCGATCTCAACGATCAAGTCTTCGTTGGCCGGAATCAATAATTCCTTGCCGGCTTCATCGGAAACACAAAAAAGAACATTGCTCGTCGAGTCTTCGACCTCGATGATTTTGCCCGACATTCCCGATTTTTCATCTCGAAGAGTAAATCCGACGAAACTTTCCCATATCAATTCATCTCCGGTTCCTTCATCAATCATCGACCGGAACACAAAAACATCCGCTCCGGTCAATTCTTTGGCTTCCATGTCGGAATGAATATTTTCAAATTTTATCAATACTGTCGAACCGGTTTTGGAACGAACCTCCTCGATAAAAAAAGGCACCAAAATACCGTCTATTTCGCAAACCATGTAAGGTATTGATGAAAGGTCGACCGGCTTGTACAGCTGCATCGACATTTCTCCTTTGATTCCGTGGGTTTTGATCAGTTTCCCGATCGCTGTAAGATTTGAAAGTTCTATCATGAAATTGTTTTTGATTTCAAATTAAGTACCGGCAAAATTTAATATCTACTATTTTAAACGCGAAGATACAAAGTCGCAAAGAATTTAAATTTCGCGTCTTTCCGCCTTTGCGACTTGGCGTTTAAAATATAATTACCAAACAAACTCAAATGTATATTCCGCCTCATTTTCGCAATTATCGGTCACAACCAGACGGAACGTGTGATTTGTACCTTTTTGTATGCGGGAAGATTCTAATTTGGCCGACAACAAATTGTTTTTCGAATCGTATTCCATCAGATAAAACGCACCGTCTATTTGTCCTTTGTAACTTTTAATGCCGCTGTCTTTATCATATATTTTACAAATTATCCGTCCGTTGATTCCCCATTTATCCGGCAAAGAAGGCGTAATGACCGGAGGCGTGACATCCGACACCACGGTATAATCGCCGAAATCACGAATTTGCGTTTCAAACCATCCGTTTTTATACCGGCTTTTGTGATAGATTTTCCGATTGTTTTTGTCGATGCGTGCAATGTAACATTTGGAAGCATCGGCAGTCAACCGGTCATTCGAAATTTTTATTTTCAAAGGACAATAGCCATGCAACGGAGCGGCTTCGTATTGATGCAGCGTGTACACCGGAGATAAACAATCCATACTGTTCCGGGCACCATATTTAAACCTTATATCAGTATATAAATTTCCTTCCGGAATATCTAATTCAAGGTCGCTACGAGTATATTTATTATCCTTATTATATTCCATTCGCTGTGTATTTGCGTCGTCCGGCTTTGAAATAACTTCCTTTTTCCCCCGGATCACAAAGTCGAAGCCGGTCGTATTGCCGAAATAATCGGAAATCGTATATGTCAATTGATACTCCCGCTCTTCATCGATGGTTATTATGCCTCTGTCTTTCAAATTATTATAAATCCGGAGTTTATTTCCCGGATCCACAAACGATTTCATGAAAAAAGAACCGTTTGTTTTCCAATTTTCGAAATCGACAAAACTGTTTAAATACCGGGTTTCGTCAAAAGCAAAATGGTCGATTTTACTTCCGAACACCTGAATGCCATCCACTTTCAGCATGATGGAATACGGCCCGAAGATATTGTTTACGTTATTCATGTAATCGTATGCTTTTACCGCAACCCCGATTTTTCCCCATGCCGTAATTCCAGTGTTGATCGATTTTATGCCTGTCTTTTTATGGGTGACAAGCGGAAATTTACGCTTAGATCTGGAACCGTTTACGATACCGGCGTCGTCATTCATCGGGATAATCATGATTTCCTGAATTTGGGGCGAACGGCTGTCGGTCAAATATCGTTCTACAAAAGGCATCGGATTTAAAGCTTCTTGCGTTTGGGTATTCCGTACCTCAAAGTGTAAGTGAGGGCCTCCCGAACTTCCGGTATTTCCTCCGTAACCGATGAATTGTCCTCTTTTCACCCGGATTTTATTTTCGGGCAACGACAAATCAGCTTCAAACGTTTCATGATCATACTGATACTTTTTCACGTAATTTTCAGCTTCATCGAAAAAGCCGTCCATGTGTCCGTAAACCGTCGTATATCCGTTCGGATGCGTAATGTATAGCGCCTTTCCGTATCCTCCGGGAGAAACGGAGATACGGGAAATATACCCGTCGTCAAAACTGTACAACGGTAATCCGACCTTCCCCCCTATTTTAATATCCAATCCCGAATGGAAATGATTATTTCTCAACTCTCCGAAACTTGCGCTCAAATACATCGGAATTTTCACCGGCGGTGTTCCGATCGTTTGAGCAGATACATTTGTTACAGCCGAAAACAGCAAGAAAAATAAACTTACGACAATTATTCTTTTCAAAACCATAAATTTAATTCATTATATTTATTATTTTTTACTTTCCAAGATGAATTGAATATCCTGTTCCCGATGAAACAATTCAATCCTCACATCAAACATTTGATGCAAATGTTCCGCCAGCTTTTGAGCGGTATATACCGATCGATGTTGTCCGCCGGTGCATCCGAAAGAAAACATCAAATGCGTGAAATCCCGTTCGATGTATCGTTGAACAGAACTTTCGGCCAATCCGAACACATGTTCGAGAAAAAGAAAGATTTCCCCGTCTTTTTCCAAAAATGCCTTTACAGGAGCATCCAGCCCTGTAAGCGGCTTAAATTGGTCGTAACGTCCGGGATTATGAATGGCCCGGCAGTCAAAAACAAAACCGCCCCCATTGCCGGACGGATCTTCCGGGATGCCTTTTTTGTACGAAAAACTGGATATGCGCACCGTCAATCGGGATGGGTGCGTAATTTTTTCCGTTTTTCCGGATTGTTCGGCAATCAACCGGGTTAACAGTTCCGACAAACAAGGATATTCGGGAAATCCTTGTTTTAAAAGCCCGCAAACATTGTTTAAGGCAAAAGGAATACTTTGCAAAAAGTGCGGTTTCTTTTCAAAATAACCTCTGAATCCGTAAGCGCCAAGCACTTGCAATGTCCGAAACAACACAAAATGATTTAACACGGTATAAAAATGATCCCGATCGACAGTTCCGAATTTCTGTAATTCAGATAAATACACATCAATCAGCATCAATCTGTCTTCCTCCGAAAAATCGGCTTTCGCCTGCCATACAAACGACGCTAAATCGTAGTAGACAGGCCCTTTCCGACCGCCTTGAAAATCGATAAAATAAGGTGCTCCGTCTTTTATCATTACGTTACGGGATTGAAAATCCCGGTACAAAAAAGTATTGCCTGTTTCTTCCGTCAATTTGACGGACAACTTTTCGAAATCATTTTCCAGTCCGGGTTCCAAAAAATCGATTCCCGAAGGTTTCAAAAAACAGTATTTGAAATAATTCAAGTCCCAAAACACAGTTCTTTCATCGAAAACAGGAACCGGATAACAGACGGAAAAATCCAACCCTTCCGCTCCTTTATACTGAAAGGACGGCAATAACCGGATGGTTTTCAACACCATTTCTTTTTCGTATCCGGTTATATTTTTCTCCTTTTTTCCGGATTGAATCAGATCAAACAAGGAAACATTTCCGACATCTTCCTGCAAATAATATTTTTCATCTTCCGAAACGGCATAAATTTCCGGCACCGGCAATCCTTTTTGCTTGAAATGTTTCGCCAAAGCAATAAATACCCTGTTTTCGGGAACAGATTCCCCTTTCACTCCAATGCAGGCCGGTGATTTTCCGGTTATTCGGTAATACCGGCGATCAGACCCCGAACCGGTAATGGGGTCAACCGAAGGAACCGCTTTTTCTCCTGTATATGAATGATATAAATCTTCAAGTATTTTATCCATATTGATTATTCGCAACCGCATTCTAAAAGATGTCTCGACTTCACTCGACACAACAAATTTACCGTCATTAAGCGGCTCGTCGTCAAGTGAAGTCGAGACATTCCCTTATTTTATCAATCCGGATCGATTTTTTAAAAATTAAAATTATCCGGATCCGGCCCGAACCTGAATCCTTGATTCAGGTTGTCGATGGTCTCCATTTCCTCCGGCGTCAATGAAAAATCAAAAATATCGGCGTTGTCTTTGATCCGGTCGGGATGCACCGATTTCGGCAATGTTATCACTCCGTTTTGTAAATCCCAGCGCAACACGACCTGTACAGCCGATTTTCCGTATTTTTTACCGATATCGTTCAATACATTCACTTCCGTGACGTGTCCTTGCATTAACGGCGACCAGGCTTCGGGACGAATATCGTGATCGATGCAGAATTTGATCAGTTGCGGTTGGGTTAAATAAGGGTGATATTCGATTTGATTGACCATCGGTTTGATGTTGCAGTGCGATAAAACATCTTCCAAATGGTGTTGCAAAAAATTGCAGACACCGATCGCCCTAGCCTTTCCCGATTGATACAATTCCTCGAGCGCACGCCAGGAATCAAGATATTTTCCTTTTACCGGCCAGTGAATCAGATACAAATCCACATAATCCATTCCTAAACGGGCTAAACTTTTGTCGAACGCAGAAAACACACGATCATATCCTTGATTGATGTTCCACAATTTGGTGGTCATAAAAATTTCCTCACGGGGAATGTCCGATTCCTTAACGGCCTCTCCCACTCCATTTTCGTTTCGGTAAACCGCAGCCGTATCAATGCTGCGGTAACCGACCTTCAATGCTGTTTTTACGGCATCCATGACCTCTTCTCCGTCGGAAACTTTAAAAACGCCTAATCCTAAATAAGGCATTTGAACCCCGTTATAAAGAGTGGCATAACCCTTTAAATCAGTGATTTTCATTGATTGAATTTATTTTTTATGCCGAAAATCAATACCTCGATTCTACCACCTTCCAATCGATGATATTCCAAATCGCATTGATATGGTCGGCCCGACGGTTGCGGAAATCGACGTAATACGCATGTTCCCAAACGTCAAACCCCAAAAGCGGCGTCAATCCTTTGGTCAACGGATTACCGGCATTGCTTTCTTTCAAAATAAACAATCGTCCGTCATTATCTTTTGTCAGCCAAGCCCATCCCGACCCGAATAACCCGATGGAGGCATTGGTAAACTCTTTTTTAAACTCTTCGAATGAACCAAAAGTTTCTTTTATAACTTCGGCCAATTTTCCCTTGGGTTCTCCACCTCCGCCATCAGGCGTAAAGGAAGCAAAATAAAAATCATGATTCCAAACTTGAGCCGCATTGTTAAAAATCGGACCGTCAGCCTCTTTGATAATAGTTTCCAAATCGGCATTTTCGAATTTTGTTCCTTGAATAAGATTATTCAGATTGGTCACATAAGTTGCCAGATGCTTATCATGATGAAGCTCCATGGTTTCTTTACTGATAACGGGTTCCAATGCATTGCTTGCATACGGTAACGGTTTTAATTCAAATTTCATAACTTTATCATTTAAATTATTTACATTTATATTCAAAAAAAGTAATACAATTAAATTCAAGAAATAAGCAGTCATAATGATACAATTATACGGTGTCGGTTTTTGATCAAATAACAGATTTCGACTTATCTTTGTTCAAAGATAACACTATTTTGCATATTAAGTGCATGACAGAATTTAAAAAGGTAAAAAAGACGGCTGTAAAAGCCAAAAAAGCAGGTGTTTTATCCTTTTTGCCTTGATTTATGTTTTTTTAACCAAAAATAGATGCTAAACCGGTAAAAAAATGACGGGGAATTGTGTTATAATTGTAAAAGTTAGTACTTTTGCAAACATCTTTTAAAATAGGGTTATTGTGTCAATAATACAATAAAAAAATGAAAAAGTTATTACTTATTATATTTCTCACATTTGCAACCGGCGGATTTTCTTTTTCTCAAGAAGGGAATCTCAAATTACCCGGAGATGCCGACCAACCGGCAATATCGTTGGCGGATTCCAACCGTTTATTGGTTCAAAATGTGAAAGCGGGAGATTTATTGCAAGTATACAGCATTGTGGGAGTAAAAGTGGTGGAAGCCAAAATGGACTCATCCAGTAAGGAATTTATCTTAAATGTGCCGAAAGGATATTATATCGTAAAAGTATCCAATATGGTTCGAAAAATTGCCGTAAAATAAATTTTTATACATAAAACCCCTTAATAAAAAGAGTATTCTCATTCAAGAATACTTCTTTTAGGTTTAACCGGCAACATTATCGCTTTGACCATATAAAAATCGAAACATAAGCTTATTAAAAATTTGACTTACCCGCACAAATTGTGAGGTTAAGATTATTTCTATTTTTTTAACCCTTATTTATTTCTAAAAAACACCTTTAGTAGCTTTGGTGTAACCCCTCTAATTCCCTCTTATTCCCTTTATTGACAATGATTTAATTAAATCTTAATTTAATGCCGGATTCTGTCTCAAACCCTTGCTCGTTTGTCCTATAAGTTATTTGTTTACCAAGTTTTTTCATCTTTACAATAACCGATTTCAAAATAAAAATAATTAAATGCGTTTTGGGTGCCTCTTTCAGCGGTATCAGGAAAAATCTCCCGTACAGTATCTTTTAATGTAGAAAATAAATAAACTTTGAAAAATATCTTTCTTCATCTTCTCTCTACTTTCATTTTTTTGATGCCTTTTTACATCCGACAATCAATAACCCAAAAGATAATAAAATCCATGAAATAAATATTTTATCCATAAGCTTACTTATTTATGCAATACGCATGGCGATATCGAATAATACTTTTCCTCGGCAATGTATTAATATATACTTTCATCATGGTAATTTATTATTATTTCAAGTTTGTTTACATAAATATGTAACAGATATAACGGGATAAATCCGAATATGCCGAAAGAACAATCAATCAATCGCCAATAGAAAGGAATGCCCCTGATCATTCCGCAAATAAGCGCTAAAGGAATTACTCCGATACAAGCGGTCATTCCGAAATAAATGATCCATTTGTTTCGGATGGGCTTAATATATAATCCGATAAACGCAACTGCAATCACTACATGTGAAAATGCCAGCCAATCGGTTCCATAAGATAAAAACGGATAATATTTATTGGTCTGAATCAAGCCGTCGTTTACTCTTGCGATCCAACATTTTAATCCGGAATAACTTTCAGGCGGTACCTCCGGAGATATTCCCAATAAACGGGATCCCATTTTTATTTCTGTTTCTAACGGGAAAGCCGTAACTCCCCATACGATAAGCGATAAAATAAAGAATAAGACTAATAAACGGATTCTTAATACTAATTGTTTTTCTTTTGTTTTCATTGTCCTTCAATTTTTTAAATTCTAAATACCCGGCAGAATTTAAATTATACTATTTTAAATGCGAAGATACAAAGACATGAAGTCGCAAAGAGTTTAATCTTCGCGTCTTTGTGGCTTGGCGTTTAAAATATAAGTTGTTTTTTGCGACATATTTATTGTAAATCTAATTGTAATTATGTTTTGGCCGACAGCAATTTGCACGCGGGGAACCGTTCCGTCTGTTTTGGTGGTTATGAGGGTATAAAAATAATATTAATTTTCAGATCTGTCATGATTTTTCGGGCATCATTTGTCATATATCCGGCCGGATTAAGGAAAATTCCTCGTAAAATGTGTAAAATATGAAGCAAAATCAAACGTCATATTCGTAAAAACTTTTAAATTTGCAGCTTTATTAAAAAAACAGTAAGGACTATGTTTACTTCATCCGATCTTGAATTGCTTGCCGAAAAGGGAATTTCACCGGAAAAGGTTCGCGTCCAATTGAAAAATTTTGATCAAGGATTTCCTTTTTTGGAAATCATTTCATCGGCATCTGTAGAAAAAGGGATCCGGGTAATCGAAAAGGAAGAACAGCAAGCCTATTTGCAAGAATGGGAGGATTATCTTTCCCGAAACAAGCATGTCGTAAAATTCGTGCCGGCATCCGGAGCCGCCAGCCGTATGTTTAAAGATTTGTTTGAATTTGCGGAATCCGGAAAAACCGGGCCTGAAACTTCTTTCGAACGTCAGTTTTTCGACAATATCCGGAAGTTTGCTTTTTTTCAAGATTTGAACGAGGCTTGTCTGAAAAACTTTGGAAAAGGCGTCGATGAATTGATCCGGGAAAATAAACAGATAGAGGTAATCCGCTGTTTATTGTATGATTCGGGATTAAATTACGGCAATCTGCCCAAAGGATTGTTGAAATTCCATGCCTACTCCGATGCCGACGCTCGCACGGCTATGGAAGAACATTTGGCTGAAGGGGCGATGTATGCGAGAAGTAAAAACGGAAAAGTAAGCATTCATTTTACGGTTTCACCCGAACATCGGCCTTTATTTATCGGATTGACGAACGAAAAGGTTGCCGGATACGAAAAATTATATGGCGTCACCTATGAAATTTCATTCAGTGAACAAAAATCATCTACCGACACCATTGCCGCCGATTCCGAAAACAAACCGTTCCGGGACAAAAACGGAAAATTGTTCTTTCGTCCGGGCGGTCACGGCGCTTTAATCGAAAACTTGAACGATATTCAAGCCGATGTTATTTTCATCAAAAACATCGACAATGTGGTTCCCGATCATTACAAATCCGACACGGTTTTATACAAAAAACTGATCGCCGGCGTGTTGGTCGCGACACAAAAAAAGATATTCGATTATTTGAAATTGATCGAAAGCGGACAATACACATCCGAACAGATTCGTGAAATCATCCGATTCGTGCAACAAGAATTGAACGTCCGGAATCCGGAAACCAAAATCTTGGAAGACGCCGAATTGGTGCTTTATTTAAAATTGAAATTGGATCGTCCTTTACGGGTATGCGGAATAGTGAAAAACGTCGGGGAACCGGGCGGCGGACCGTTCTTTGCGGTCAATCCGGACGAAACCGTTTCCTTACAAATTCTGGAAAGCTCCCAGATTGATTTGAACGATCCCGGAAAAAAGAAAATGTTTGAACAAGGAACCCATTTCAACCCTGTTGATTTGGTATGCGCCGTTCGTAACCACAAAGGAGATCAATATCATTTGCCGGATTACGTCGACCGGAATACCGGCTTTATTTCTGGTAAATCGAAAGACGGCAGGGAATTGAAAGCCATGGAATTGCCGGGATTATGGAACGGCGCCATGTCGGACTGGAACACCATTTTCGTTGAAGTGCCTGTCAGCACGTTTAATCCTGTGAAAACGGTGAATGATTTATTACGAAAAGAACATCAATAAACATCATCTTTGCCGGCTTATGGATAAAATAATAATTTACCAGGTGTTGCCCCGATTGTTCGGAAATGTCAATGAAACATGCAAGTGCAACGGAACATTGGAAGAAAACGGCGTCGGAAAATTTGCGGATTTCACCGCGAATGTGCTGAAAAAAATTAAAAATATGGGATTTACTCATATTTGGTATACCGGAATAATCCGCCATGCCACTAAAACCGATTATTCTTCCGCAGGCATTCCGCAAAGTCATCCGGCTATTGTGAAAGGAAATGCGGGTTCGCCTTATGCCATTGCCGATTATTATGATGTTTGTCCCGATTTGGCCGTGAATGTCGACAATCGGATGGAAGAGTTCGTCAAATTGGTGGAACGCACTCACAAGCAAGGGTTGAAAATGATCATCGATTTTGTTCCCAATCATGTAGCCCGGCAATATCGATCGATCAAAAAAACCGGAAAGGTCAAGGATCTCGGAAAAGACGACATAGTGTCGTTTGCATTCAGTCCCGACAATAATTTTTATTATATTCCCGAAACCGGACTTACGGGACAATTCGACATGTCGGCTGGCAAAGATCTTTATTATGAGTTTCCGGCCAAAGCAACCGGAAATGATTGTTTTCATGCATCTCCCGGAGTCAATGATTGGTATGAAACCGTAAAACTGAATTACGGGGTGGATTATTCAGACCGTCGCAAAGCTTACTTTTCTCCGATCCCTTCCACCTGGAAAAAAATGACGGACATCCTTTTGTTTTGGGCTTCGAAGGGAATCGATGCTTTTCGTTGCGATATGGCGGAAATGGTTCCCGCAGAGTTTTGGAATCACGCCATCCCGAAAGTTAAAGCGAAACATAAGGATCTTTTATTCATCGGGGAAATTTACAATCCTCATGAATACAAAAAATATCTCGAAGTCGGACGGTTCGATTATTTATATGATAAAGCAGGATTATACGACACGTTGCGGAACGTGATTTGCGGCTATGATTTTGCGACGTCCATTTCCCGCTGCTGGCAGCAATTGGGCGACATGCAACATCAAATGTTGAATTTTCTGGAAAACCACGACGAACAGCGCATCGCCTCCGATTTTTTTGCTGGAAACCCGTTTGCCGCCATTCCGGGTATGATTGTCGCCGCCACCATGAATGTCAACCCGGTTATGATTTATAACGGTCAGGAATTGGGAGAAAAAGGAATGGATCATGAAGGGTTCAGCGGAATAGACGGCCGTACAAGCATTTTCGATTATTGGTCGATGAAATCGGTGAGGGATTGGGCAAATCACGGAAAATTCAACGAAGAAAAACTTTCCCGGGATCAAATCACCTTGAAGAAATTTTATACTAAATTGTTGAAGCTTTGCAATTCGGAGAAATCGATCAGCAAGGGATTGTTTTACGATTTGATGTATGTGAATAATGATAGTCCGAATTTTAATCCGCTGAAACAATATGCCTACATCCGGACGGATGAGGAAACCATGCTGCTCATTGTCGTGAATTTCGATTCGCGGAATGTGGATGTCGCGGTTAAAATTCCGAAACATGCTTTCGACTTTTTCCTGATTGCCAAGAAAAAGAATGTTGTCTGCACCGACTTACTATCAGGCGAAACCATTAAACAAAACATCCTTCCCGACGAAAAAATTGCTATGCATATTCCTGCTTATTCAGGCAGAATTTATAAATGGAAATATGCGAAAATAGGTTAAGATCGCACAGATTTCACGGATTTCACGGATTTTTAATGGATGCCGGTGAAATAGAACCGGATGACAACCCGGCAATAATAATAAAATACAGCAATAGTGAATATCACCTGATTTCCAAAATCTGTGTCATCCGTGAAATCTGTGCGAAAATCAATATCCGAAAATTTCTTCCAAGCTCAATTTCTTCACGTTCCCG
>JGI24699J35502_11133587_pt1 | contig 12286 bp, 16 predicted proteins | sample TergutMp193P4_FD_35502 | JGI IMG/M metagenome (IMG submission 35502) | reverse complement strand
TTAACATCGAACGAATTAGTTCAATCGAAGGAAATACGCTCCATATCGCCTCTTATGAAATACCTGTAGCACGCAATCTGCGGGAGCAAGTATTTAGTTTTATTATTAATAACAAGCTTATAGCTAAAGTGTAGTGTAACTAATTTAACAAATTTAACATATATTCTTATTCCTCCGGCCGGTAAGGTTTTATACCCGGCAATGTTTCTTCTATCTCTCTTCTAATAAATATATTCGTATCACAAAGCATCATTGTCGTATGATTTTGTTTTACGCTCAAATGCTTTTTGACGAATTTTCTTTATATTGACATCTCGATCCACCCACATCCCAAACGATTCGGATTTTGTATTCATTTTCTTTGTTTTTGCGAGTATTGTTAATCTTATTTAAAATAAACCTCTTATTCTCTAAAAGTCCCCTTAATAGCCGATGCCATGTTAACCGGCCTCACCCTTATTTCCCCTCGGAAAAATCAGTAACTAATTTTTATGCACGACACGGAATGCAAAAGAATTTTTTTTCTTAAAAAAGAGAATAAAAAGGGAACAAAAAAAGAGTACCACAAACGCCAACAACTTAAGCCGGTAAATAGACTACTTTTTTGGTTTTGAAAAACGCTTCTTCAAAGTAGTCGCTCAACTCATATTCAATGATTTTGTTTTTGAATATTTTCCATTCGGCTTGTAAATCACCTCCTTTCAAACACAAAAACCCATTTGGAAGAGCATTTTGTTGTTTGGATGCAATATTTTTTCGCGCCACTTTTACTAAATCGTTGAGCGGCATGACGGCTCGGCTTACGACAAAATCAAATGTCCGCTTTTCTTCTTCTATTCGTGCATGGCAACATTCTACATTTTCCAAACCCATTTGAGAGGCAATATCTTTTGCGGCGTATATTTTTTTCCCAATGCTGTCTAACAGCAAAAACCGCACTTGGGGAAATAAGATGGCTAAAGGGATACCCGGAAAGCCGCCCCCCGTTCCAGCATCCAAGATCGCAGATTGATCTTTAAAGCGAATTACTTTTGCAATTCCCAAGGAATGAAGGACATGTCTTTCGTATAAATTTTCTTTGTCTTTCCGAGAAATAAGATTGATTTTGCTGTTCCAATCGATATATAACTCATACAAAGCATCTAACTGAGATATTTGTTTGACGCTTAAATCAGGAAAATATTTTTTTATTATGTCTACGATAGCTTAATTCTCTTTCTTTTTAACAACGTGTTCTGTTCGTCTTTATTGTCTTTATCGCCAAAGCGTTTTCAGGGGAGCCTCTTCGTTCAGATATAGTTTAAATTCTTCGTAGGGGATGAAAATTTGCGTGAGTCCCAACATAGTGCCTCCAATTTCATTTTCATTGAAATAATAGGTAATTCCTTTGTCGTCAATTGTAAAATTATTGTTCGGATGAATATCGGATAAACTGTTGTATCCCAGATTTTCCAAATCTTCCGGTTTTTCTACTTCATTGCTTTTTACAATGCTATCGATCAAAATTTCAGAAATGCGGGAATAATATTCGTTGCCGGCAAATTGTTCTTCCTGAAGCAATTCCCCTGTTTTCAGATCAATAACATATCCATAGATACTTTTCGAACTGTGAGCGCCCCCTTCATAAGAAAGAAGTTCAACCGTAAAGGAAAGGAAATCGCTCCGATTGAAAAGAATATGGTCTTTCAATCGGGCATAACAAGAATAGCCGCTTTCGTCTTTATAATATTCGTCATCGTTTGCAACCGTGTCGTGATCAAGAGATTCCACACTTTTAAAACCTTCGATGTACTGTTTGATGTATTTGAGAACCGCTTGTTCCGGGCTTAAATTTTTAAATGAATCTCCGAAAAATTGCTCTACAAAAATATTTTGTATCGGTTTCAACAGTCGATTATCCGCCGAGTCGGGAAAAGTAAAAGAAATCTGAATGTTACATCCCGCTTTTGTCGTATCATCAAAAAGATAATACGTTTCGGCCACTTGTATAGAATCGAAATGAATAGGATTTTCTTTCATATTCATTTTATCTGTGTTGCAACGAACTGAAACCAAAATATAAAGAATGCAAACCCAAAATAGTAAATTTACTTTTTTCATATAGCCCCCTCTCTCTACCCGAATGTACATATAACTTAGAATTTTTAACGCTAAAAACTTTCTCTTCATGAAACGAGCAAAAAAAATGCCAAAAATTTTCAATGAAGCAAAAGTTCTTTCAAATCCCCTTCTTTTTTTATCGAATCAGAAGGAAGATTTTCTTGAAAAATTAAGATTAAATAGATAAAATATAAATTCAAAAACTTGTACTTTGTTCAAGAATGATTAAATTTGCACGATTAAAACAAATATAATATAATATTGTTCATGTCTGAGAATTTTGGTTATATATCACAAGTGATAGGGCCTGTAGTGGATGTTTTTTACGGACAAACAAGCCAAAGTCTGCCTAAAATTTATGAAGCCCTTCAAATTACCCGTCCTGATGGTAAAAAATTAATTGTCGAAGTACAGCAACATATTGGCGAAGAAACAGTGCGCGCAGTGGCCATGGATTCGACTGATGGCATTTCTCGCGGAATGAAAGTCCTCAGTTTAGGGATTCCTATTTCCATGCCGGTGGGAGAACAAGTAAAAGGGCGCCTTTTGAACGTAATTGGCGAAACCATCGACGGAATGAAAAGTGTTTCGTATGAAAATACCGAGCCCATTCATCGCGATCCTCCCAAGTTTGAAGACCTTTCCACTTCCAACGAAATTCTTTTCACAGGCATCAAAGTGGTCGACTTGCTGGCGCCTTATCTGAAAGGCGGCAAGATAGGTTTATTTGGGGGCGCCGGCGTAGGAAAAACGGTATTAATCATGGAATTGATTAATAATATAGCCAAAAGGCATCATGGATTTTCTGTATTTGCCGGAGTAGGAGAACGTACCCGCGAAGGAAATGATTTGCTGCGCGAAATGATCGAATCGGGAGTCATTCGTTACGGGAAGGCTTTCGAAGAAGGAATGAAACGAGGCGAATGGGATTTATCCAAAATTGATTACGAAGAGGTGCAAAAATCGCAAGCGACTTTGGTTTTCGGACAGATGAACGAACCTCCCGGAGCGCGTTCTTCCGTTGCTTTGTCGGGATTAACGATTGCCGAGGCGTTCCGCGATCAAGGTGGAGGCGAAGCGGGTCACGATATTTTATTTTTCATCGACAATATTTTCCGTTTCACGCAAGCAGGTTCGGAAGTTTCGGCTTTGTTGGGACGTATGCCTTCGGCTGTGGGTTACCAACCGACGCTGGCTACGGAAATGGGAAAAATGCAGGAACGCATTACTTCTACCAAAAATGGGTCTATTACTTCGGTGCAGGCTGTCTATGTTCCGGCTGACGACTTGACCGATCCGGCTCCAGCTACTACTTTTGCTTTTCTGGATGCTACAACTGTATTAGACCGCAAAATTTCGGAATTGGGAATTTATCCGGCGGTAGATCCTTTGAGTTCTACCTCTCGGATTTTGGATCCAAACGTATTGGGATTGGAACATTACGATACGGCTCAACGGGTAAAACAGTTGCTTCAACGATACAAGGAATTACAAGACATCATCGCGATTCTCGGGATGGAAGAATTATCGGAAGAAGATAAACAGCTGGTAAACCGTGCGCGCCGCGTACAGCGTTTCCTTTCTCAACCGTTCTTTATGGCCGAAGCTTTTTCCGGCGTTCCGGGGGTAATGGTTTCGATTGAAGATACGATCAAAGGATTCAATATGATTATGAATGGAGAAGTGGATCATCTTCCTGAACAAGCATTTTTGAATGTAGGCACGATCGAAGATGCCATTGAAAAAGGGAAAAAATTGGAAGAAAGAGTATAAAACAGGCCTTTGAAAAATGAAATTAGACATTGTATCCCCTGAAAAAACGCTTTATAGCGGAGAAGCCGACTGGGTTGTTTTACCCGGTATGAAAGGGATATTTACGATTCTTGAACGGCATGCCCCTATTATTTCCGGTTTGGGAAAAGGAGTGGTAAAGTATGGCGGCGAGGGAAAAGATACATCCTTAAAAATCGACGGCGGATTTGTAGAAGCAAAGCAAAATATCGTAACCGTTTGTGTGGAACAGGAATGAGCGGACAATATCCATTGGATACGAAGAAAATTTGCATTGTTTTATGCAGTATTACCTGCTTGTTGATTTTGGCTTTGATAGCGGGAAAAGAAAAATTGTTTTCGGAAAATATTCCTTATTATTGGATAGCAGGAATGATTGTATTTCTGTTTTTCTACGGATTCCGATCAATTATAATTGTCAACAAAAAAGCGGGAGTGGCTAACCCCCGTCAAATGGTGTCGCTTTATATGATGTTGAAAGGCGTAAAAATATTTTTGTTTTTCGCCGCTTTGCTTATTTACATGCTGGGCGTGAAAATAGAAGTCAAACGTTTTGTTTTAGCGGCGACAATACTTTATTTGATATACCTGTTATTGGATGTATTCTTTTTAGTTTCAGTGGAAAAAAATCTGAAAAAAAATGGAAAATAATAATATGAGACAGATGGCGACAGGAAAGAAAGGACTTGCAGCTATGATTGTTTTGATGCTGTTCTTTTTAGGGAGTATAGGGTCTGCCAGTGCGAACGAAGAACCGCAGGAAAAAAAGGAAGAGTTGAACGTCAAGGAATTGATTCTCGATCATGTGGCCGATGCCTATGACTGGCATATTACCGATTTTGGAGAAACTTCCGTTTCGATTCCTTTGCCGGTCATTGTAAAAGGACGGGAGAACGGGTGGCAATTTTTTTCTTCTGCACGATTCCATCACGGACACGACTCTTACCGAGGCTTTTCGATTGCTGAGGAAGGACCCTATAAGGGTAAAATCGTCGAAACATTGCAGAGCGGGGAAGAAATCAGACCTTTGGATTTTTCTCTGACTAAAAATGCCGTATCCTTGTTGTTGTGCAGCACAGCATTAATTATTATCATTCTTTCTTGCGCCAGCTGGTACAAAAAAAGACAGAACAATCTGGAAACGGCTTCGCCGGGCGGATGGATCGCATTCTTGGAAATAACCATAATGAGTATTGTAGACGGCGTTGCCAAGCCCTGTATCGGTAAAAATTACAAGCGTTATACGCCTTATTTGTTGACCGTATTCTTTTTTATCATCTTTATTAATATTGTAGGATTGATTCCTTTGTTTCCTGCAGGCGCCAATGTGACGGGCAACATTGCAATAACTTCTGTTTTAGCCTTGTTTACATTTGCCATTGTCAATCTGTTTGGCACAAAAGAATACTGGAAAGAAATATTCTGGCCGGATGTTCCGGCTTGGTTGAAAGTACCCGTGCCGATCATGCCAGTCGTTGAATTTATAGGGATATTTACTAAGCCTTTCGCTTTGATGATTCGTTTGTTTGCCAGCATCTTGTCGGGGCATGCGCTGATATTGGGGCTGACTTGCATGGTTTTTTTGACGGTGCGTTTGGGCGTAGCTATGAATGTGGGAATGACTATTTTTTCCGTAATTTTAACCATATTCAGCGATTGCGTAGAGCTGTTGGTGGCTTACATTCAGGCTTATGTATTTACTATGCTGTCGGCGGTATACATTGGACTGTCGCAAGTGGAAGCGCATCCTCACAAATGAAATCTCAACGGGGAGAACAAAAATTAGAAATTAATAATTAAAAATTTAAAAATTGATATTATGTTATTGACTATTTTATTACAAGCAGCCGCAGGGGCTGGTTTAGCAAAATTTGGAGCGGGTTTGGGCGCAGGTTTAGCCGTTATTGGCGCAGGTTTGGGTATTGGAAAAATTGGCGCTGCGGCTATGGAAGGCATTGCCCGCCAACCGGAAGCAACCAATGATATTCGTATGAATATGATTATTATTGCAGCTCTTGTAGAAGTGAGCGCTTTGTTTGCTATCGTTGTTTGCGGATTCCTTTTGTAATAGATTGGGATGTTGATATTAATTAACCTATTGCCACATTAATACCTTATAGTTATGTCACTGTTAACACCGGACCCGGGCTTACTTTTTTGGATGCTTCTATCCTTCGGGATTGTGTTCTTTGTTTTGGCTAAGTTTGGTTTTCCAATCATTGTAAAAATGGTGGACGAACGGAAGGCCTATATAGACAACGCTTTGGAGTCTGCAAAACAGGCCAATGAACGAATAGAAGGAATCAAGGAAGAAGGAGACCGAATTTTGAAGGAGGCGCTCGACGAGCGCGTACGGATTCTGAGGGAAGCCAACGAAACCCGTACTAAAATGATCAGCGACGCCAAAGAACAGGCGCATGTGGAAGCGGGAAAAATCATTGAAGACGCAAAAGGTAATATTCTCAAGGAAAAAGAATTGGCTATGCACGAAGCACAAAAACAGATTGCCGCGTTGTCGATTGATATTGCCGAAAAAGTTCTTCGTAAAAACCTCGATAATCGGTCGGCGCAAATGGATTTGGTGAATAAACTGATTAGCGAAACCCAGAATTGAGGCGTTCATATTAAGTAGGGAACAATGAATACAGGAATAATTTCGACCCGTTATGCGCGTGCTATTTATGCCTATGCGGCTGAAAAAGGAAATGAAACGATTTTCTACGAAAAAATGCAGGTATTGGAGCAAAATTTTGTAACCCATCCTGCTTTGCGGAGAGTGATGAACGACCCTACGCTTTCGCAGAAACAAAAAGCAAATGTTCTCACGATAGCGGCGGGGATTCAGGTGCATGAAATGTTGGAGCAAGTCATTCAAATGGTAGTCGAAAATGGAAGAGCCGGTTATATGGAAAATATTGCTTTGATGTATAACGAAATATACCGGAAAGCCAAAGGCATGGTGATTGTCCATTTGACAACCGCTGAACCTGTGGACGAAAAAGTAAAAGAAGCCTTGATTCCGTTGGTTTCCACGAAGGCCGACGTGCAAGTGTCGTTTCATGCACATACCGATGCAGATATTATAGGGGGATTTATTTTGGAAATAGAAGATAAACGTTTGGATGCAAGCGTAAAAGAACAATTAAGAGTGATTAGTTACAACTTATGACTCACAACTTACAACTTAATTTATGAGCGATATAAAAGCAAGCGAAGTTTCAGATGTTCTGAAAATGCAATTAGAGGGTATTGATACGCGCGTACGATTTGCAGAAGTAGGGAAAGTGCTGCAAGTGAGCGACGGCGTAGTACGTATCTTTGGTTTGAGTAATGCTGAAGCGGGCGAACTTCTCCAGTTTGATAACGGCGAAATGGCCGTAGTGATGAATTTGGAAGAAGATAACGTCGGCGCTGTTCTTTTTGGCCATACCGATAATATCAAAGAAGGGGATAAAGTAACGCGAACCAAACGGATCGCATCCATTCAAATGGGCGACGGAATGTTGGGGCGGGTAGTGAATCCTTTGGGTCAAGCGTTGGATGGAAAAGGACCGATCACGGGAGAATTGTTGGATATGCCTTTGGAACGAAAAGCGCCCGGCGTAATTTTCCGTCAGCCGGTAAACGAACCGTTACAAACGGGATTGAAAGCGATCGACGCCATGATTCCTATTGGCAGAGGTCAACGGGAATTGATTATCGGCGACCGCCAAACGGGAAAAACAGCCATTGGAATCGATACCATCATCAATCAAAGAGCGAATTACGAAGCAGGCAAACCGGTTTATTGTATTTATGTAGCTATTGGACAAAAAGGATCTACGGTAGCCAGCATTGTGAATACCTTGAAAGAATACGGAGCAATGGACTATACGATTATAGTGAATGCCACAGCTTCGGATCCTGCTGCTTTGCAGTTTTACGCTCCCTTTGCCGGAGCCGCTATCGGCGAATATTTCCGCGATACGGGTCGCCATGCATTGGTTATTTACGACGATTTGTCTAAACAAGCTGTTGCCTACCGAGAAGTTTCGCTGGTTCTCCGTCGACCGTCAGGACGCGAGGCGTATCCGGGCGATATTTTTTACCTCCATTCCCGCTTGTTGGAACGGGCAGCTAAGATTATAGATAACAATGAGGTAGCTGCAAAAATGAACGACTTGCCAGCCAACTTGAAAACAAAAGTCAAAGGAGGCGGATCGCTTACGGCGCTTCCCATTATTGAAACTCAGGCAGGCGATATTTCCGCATACATTCCGACCAATGTGATTTCCATCACAGATGGACAAATATTTCTTGAAACGGGTTTGTTTAACGCGGGTATTCGTCCGGCTATCAATGTCGGAATATCCGTATCGCGCGTGGGCGGCAACGCTCAAGTAAAAGCGATGAAAAGAGTAGCGGGTACGTTGAAAACCGATCAGGCTCAATACCGCGAATTGGAGGCTTTTACTAAATTCGGAGGAGATATGGACGCCGTTACGCGGTCGACCTTGGACAAAGGACGCAAGAATGCAGAGTTGTTGATTCAGCCGCAGTACCGACCGCTTTCGGTGGAAAAAGAAATTGCGATCATTTATGTAGGTACGCAAGGTTTGCTGTCGAATGTGGATGTTAAGAAAGTACGCGAATTTGAAGCCGCTTTTCAGGATGTGCTGGAAATGAAACATCGCGAAGATGTCCTGGATGTTTTGAAGCAAGGCATTTTAAATGATGAAGTAGGAGAAAAATTGAAAAATATAGCTAAGGAAGTAGCAAAAAGCTACGAATAATTTATGGGTTCACTGAAAGAAATCAAACAACAGATTTCGTCTGTAAAATCTACACAGAAGATTACTTCGGCCATGAAGATGGTAGCTTCCGCCAAGTTGAGGAAAGCTCAGTACCGAATCGAGAGTTTCCTTCCTTATCAACGTAAATTGAACGAACTGTTGAATGCTTTTCTGTCATCGGCGGAAATGGATTTCAGTTCCGGTTTGGCCGAAACGAGAGAAGTGAAGCGAGTAGCAATTGTAGCGCTTTCATCCAATTCCAGTCTCTGCGGCGCTTTCAATTCGAATATTCTCAAACTGCTCAAAGAAACGCTCGATCGGTATACTCATTTGAATCTCGACGATGTGGAAATATACGCCGTCGGAAAAAAAATTGAAGAGCAAGTTCGTAAATTATCTCTTCCTTGTCCGATCAAAGGAAACTACGTCGAATTGATGGATAAACCTTATTTTGAGGGGGCTAAACAAATCGCCCATCTTTTAATCCAAGATTTTTTAGAAGGCCGGATCGACAAAGTAGAACTGTTGTATAATCATTTCAAAAATACCGTTTCGCAAATTCCGATGCAGGAAACCTTTCTTCCCATTTCTCTGAAAAAAGAAAAAGGTACGGCTTCCGTTGTCCAAACAGATTACATTATCGAGCCGGATCGCGAAACCCTTTTGCATTCGCTGATTCCAAAGTCGTTGCACAGTAAAATTTATGCTATTTTGTTGGATTCGGCGGCGGCGGAACAAGCCGCGCGCGTGTTGGCCATGCAAATTGCCACAGATAATGCCAACGAAATACTTGACGATTTGACTTTGCAATACAATAAGCAAAGACAACAAGCAATTACCAGCGAATTGCTGGATATTATAGGCGGATCGGAGGCGCTGAAGTAACGCCTTCTATCCTTGTGAGGGCGAATCCCGAAACGCTCGTACTCATCCTTTCCCCGTATGCTAAAAACAGAGGGTTAATTATGTGATGTCTCTGCTAACATCCGATTAAAAAAAAATACCGCACTCCTGAAGTTTTATTCTATAATCTCCTTCCCGTGTGCAAGAAATGAACGATGGATTCTTTTCGGGTTGTGGTTTTATACGAATTATTTTACCGAAAAATGTCGATTTGTTAGGGAGAAAGGCTTTTTTCGGCGTACCGTTCCCTGCAGAAGGTTTTGATTGTTTTGGCGAAATGGCAACGTCTATTTGCCGCGCATTTCCCGCCAAAGTTGCAAGAAATGGCTACAGGAAAGGGCGGTTGGATGGTCGGACTTTAAGAATAGGTGGTTGAAATAGCGTCTTGATTGGATGACATTGAGCTTTGTTTATAGGACAATAAAAAAGCCCTTTCAGGATGAAAAGGCTTTTTATTATTCTTGTTCTTGCGCTATACAGTTTATTTTTTGCCGCACGATTTAGATTCTCCCTCTGTGTTCTTTTTTTTGCAGCAACCTTTTTCTTTGGCCGCTTTTTCTTTTTTTTCTGCATCACAGCCTTCCTTTTTCTTTTTTTCTGCATTACAACCTTCTTCTTTCTGTGTTTTGCAGCATGCTTCTTTTTTGGGAGCTTCTTGATTCGTTTTTTCTGCATTCTGAGTAAATGCCGATGTAGATGCAGTTAAAGCTATCACCGTTACTAAAGAGATTAAAATCTTTTTCATAAACTTATTGTATTAATATTTAGTTTCCTTTTTTGTGTTCGCAAAGGTAAGTCAAAATTTCAAAGTTAAAAAGGCGATTCGTCTTAAATAATCATAAATTGTTTTTAATAAAAAAAATGCTACTTTTGTGTTCTTAAAGAATGAATTATGGCAAATAGAAAATGGTATGTGGTTTGGAAAGGTTTCCATCCGGGCGTATATGAGGCTTGGACAGATTGCCAAAAACAAATAAACGGTTTTGAGCAGGCCTTGTATAAATCTTTTGAATCTTGGGAAAAAGCCGCTCAGGCTTATCAATCCGATCCATGGAAATATTTGGTTAAGAGCAAAAGGACAAAACTCGATTCCGAAAGGGGGAAGTCAGCTTTTATTCGCCACAGTTTGTCGGTCGACGCTGCTTGTTCCGGCAACCCGGGAGTTGTGGAGTATCGGGGCGTTTATACCGACAATGGAGAAGAAATATTCCGTGTCGGTCCTTTCGAACAGGGAACAAACAATATCGGAGAATTTCTAGCGCTCGTACATGGTTTGGCATTGCTTAAACAACAAAATTCTCCTTTGCCTATTTATTCGGATAGCGTCAATGCGATTGCATGGGTACGAAACAAAAAATGTAAAACGAAACTGACTCCATGTGATGCCAATAAACCTCTTTTTGAATTGATTGAAAGAGCCGAAAAATGGTTGGAAAATAATACCTATTTTACTCCGGTCTTGAAATGGGAGACCGGCGAATGGGGTGAAATTCCTGCCGATTTCGGGAGAAAATAAAAACGACGGATGGATATGAAACTGCTTAGCCCTCAACATTGGCCGGATTACGAACTGGTTGATTCGGGCGGTTACGAAAAATTAGAGCGATTCGGGAAGTATTATCTACGGCGGCCAGAACCGCAAGCGGTCTGGAGGAAGCACTTGACAGAACAGGAATGGGAAAAACAAACAAATGCTTGGTTTAAAAAAGAAAAAGGAAGAACTGGAATGGATGGTTCTGAAAAAGGGGAATGGTTGTTGCAACCTTCCATGCCTTCGCAATGGTTGATCCATTATTCGTATAAAAATTTGAAACTCTGCTTCCGCTTGGGATTGACGGCTTTCAAACATGTGGGAATTTTTCCTGAACAAGCGGTCAATTGGAATTATATTTACGATTCGATTCTCGAAAGAAAATCGGAATCGTTCAAGGTACTCAACCTTTTTGCTTATACGGGAGGGGCGTCTATGGCTGCTCGTGCAGCCGGAGCGGAGGTGACGCATGTAGATTCTGTCAAGCAGACATTGAGCTGGTCGCGCGAAAATATGGAACTTTCCCGCCTCGACGCTATTCGCTGGGTTTGTGAGGATGCCTTAAAATTTGTAAAACGGGAAGTGAAACGGGGAAAACGCTACGACGGCATGATTATCGATCCGCCAGCTTACGGACGGGGGCCGACGGGGGAAAAATGGGTACTGGAAGACCAAATTGCCGAACTGATGGATGCTTGCAGTCGGTTGTTGTTCAGCGAACCCTTGTCTTTTTGCGTGCTAAATCTGTATTCGATGGGATTTTCCTCTTTGATAGCCGAAAATTTAGTTCGGGACTACTTTCGGGAAATTTCCCAGATCGAGTTTGGGGAATTGTTTCTGCCGGATGGCTTTGACCGGAAATTGCCCTTGAGTATTTTTTGCCGGATCAAAATATGAACAGCATACTTTTTACATCACCACCCAAAAATCAATGACTATCAATAATTTCGTGTTTTCTGCTGGACACGTAGATAAATATTTAACGGAAGTCTTGTGTATTTTAAAAAATTTGACTTATTCTGTAATAATTTTTCGAAGAATTTAAATGGACTTCGGTTCTTTGTGAAAATATGTAAAAACTAATTTTTGGAAGGTTACTACTCAGGTAGGAAAAATATAATAAATAATTGTGTATTATATATATACAAAAAAATATGACTGATAAATTTTAATACGATATTTTTTAAAA
>JGI24699J35502_11133588_pt1 | contig 12293 bp, 6 predicted proteins | sample TergutMp193P4_FD_35502 | JGI IMG/M metagenome (IMG submission 35502) | reverse complement strand
GGCCGCTGGGGAGATGCTCGAACTTGACGTGTCCGCTGTGGCGGGAGCAGCCCAAGGCGCGCCCATTTGGTTCACCGCGCGTGGGGCAGCTCCGGTGCAGATCGGTACCATCAGCCAATGGCTGGTCGGCGATCCGACATGGGCGTTCGCAGCTGGGAGCGAGGCGGAGCTGACCGATACGTTAGCCGGGTTCGCGCCTGCTGGGGTAAAGGTGGCGACGTGTACCGTCGTGGACGCCAGCCACGCGCTGGGGTTCGACCCAGTTGGGGATTGCGAGTGGGTGCGGTCTGCGGAGCCGGTAGTGGTTTCGTTCGCGCCCACCACCGGCGTCAGCGCAACCACCGGCACCTATTTCCTGAATGGCGACGGCACTTACACGCTGACGCTGGGCGTTAATGGGATCGGCCCAGACGGCAGCAGTATCCCGGCTTGCGAGCCAGACGGCACTCAGTATGCGAAGTGGGTTAATACTGCGACCATCACTTGGGTCACGGGATCGGATGATGATGACGCCGAGGTGCGGGTCTGCACCCCGCCGCCATCCGAGTTTGTTCCGCCGACGATAAGTGGTGTGCTCGCGGCCGAATATCGCGTCGGCTATGACTGGTGGTTGGATAAGGCGCTCGCACCGGGCGAGGTTGCCGAGAAGCAGGTCAATAATGCTGATGACACGGTTAGCTTTGCATACGTGGTACGCGTTGGCGCGGTTAAGCGCGAAGGTGGCCTAACTACTGCGCCGCAGGGCACGGTGACGCTCACTAACCCGAACGCGGTTACCATCGACCTGACTGACGCAACCCTTACGGTGGCTGGCCTGCCGATTTCCTTAGCTGGGCATAACGACATTCCGCCAACCGGGACAATCACCGTGCCAATGGAGTCGCTTGGTTTGATGGCTGCGCCGAGCCTGCCGGTGGTGTTGACGCTGGCCGATGGCACCTCAGTTCAACACGACGTGTTGGTCGAGGTGACTGAATCCGCCGAGCCATTCGGTAGGGACGCTAAGCTGCGCGACATCTTCCCGGCTTACGCCGAATGGGCTGCCAATCTTGACGAGTCCATGACCATCGGCGACCTTGCGGCTCAGCCTTACCTAGAGTTCACTTACACGGTGTTCCTAGGGGTCGGCCAACACCAGAACGTCGCTGTCATTACTCCTAACGATGGTGGCGAATGTGTCGCGGTGCCGGACAACGCCGACGCTAACATCGGCGACCTATGCGACGACGATGTGACCGTCGTCGTCGCCCCGCCACCGCCGGTTTGTGATCCTTTGGTTGAGAACTGCGATGAGCCACCGACATGTGATCCTTTGGTTGAGGATTGTGATGGGCCGCCGTCGTGTGATCCTTTGGTTGAGGATTGCGATGGGCCACCGACATGTGATCCTGTAGTTGAGGACTGCGACGGGTCACCTGCAGCTGAGTACGATGCAGCTTTAACTCTATTTGTCGAGGCGATTATCCGCGACGGCGAAACTTTGTGGTCACATGCTGCGGCAGACGAACTAGTCGGCGCAAACTCGCTGGGTAAGCCGATCAAGCATACGGCTTCGGATGCCGACGATGTCGCCATACGTCCCGGTGACGTGCTGATTTACGATGTGCGGCTGTTCAACCAAGGCAAAGCGGATATCCGCGTTGACCGGGTCACTTTCCATGCTCCCGCAGCGCTGGCTCCGGTAGCTTCCGACCGTTCTAGTGCGGGTTGGGGTGCAGCCACTTCGGCGGCTGACGGTAACTGGACGCTCACTTGGGTGGGCGACCCCGGTATCGAGATACCGGCTGGCCCAGCGAATCATTCCGAGAGCCATGAGTTGCATCTCGCTGCTCAGGTTACGGCTGCGGCGCTGGAGGGCGCAGACGTCGTTACGACAAAACTCGCTAAAACTACAACGGGACACTTTACGGCCTTTGCCGAGATTTCAGCCTTGAGTGGACGGGCGGAATCGATTCCCGAGGTTGCGGAACCGGAGATGGACGCGAAAGAAATCGCGGAAAACGTCATGGACAGTAGAACTGATGGCGATGAAGGCGTGGTGCCAACGGTTGATGAGATTGCTGTATCTGATGACGAATTTGACGACGGCCCGTCCGAGGTCAAGGTTGAGGAATCAACGTCTGAGGGCGAACATTCGAGTCTCAGCGGCGAAACCGAACTAGACGACAGGGACGATGTCCAAGAGGCCGCGGATACTGACGCGGATACTGCGCCTGAAATAGTGGTGTCCGATGAAGGCGTGGCCACCGCAACCTTTAGCGCATTCCGGCTAGAAATGGTACCCGAGTTGCCGCCAGTCTGGCAATCGGTCAAGGATATGGACTCGCCTATGGCAGGGGCAAACCTCGGCATCGTGAGCGTGGCGAAGTCCGATGGGTATGTCCTAGCTGCTAATGCGGCAGGCGTAGAGATTTGGAACCACCGGACGCAAGACAATCTAGTCACCAGCGCATCCGACGTTGATAATCACGACGGCGCACATACCGTGGTCGTCGTTAGCGAACCGATTTCTACAGAGACGGAAGAAAAGTGTCTGACTAATCCGGCGCTGGCTAAGGATGATCCGAGGTGCGATCCACCGAAACAGGACAAGGAAAAGTGTCTGACTAATCCGGCGCTGGCGAAGGATGATCCGAAGTGTGGTGCATCGGTGGTGCCAGATCGTTGTCCGACTAATCCGGCGCTGGCGAAGGATGATCCGAAGTGTGGTGCATCGGTGGTGCCAGATCGTTGTCTGACTAATCCGGCGCTGGCGAAGGATGATCCGAAGTGTGGTGTGACAGTGGTGCCAGATCGTTGTCCGACCAATCCGGCACTAGCCGAGACCGATCCTAGGTGCAAGGCCATAGATAACACGCGCAAGCCGACACTGCCACGGGTGCCCCCGACGCCAGTTGCCTCCGTGCGACCAACAGTGGCTCCAGTGGCTGCGACCCGTCCGAACCTGACACTTACGGGCGCTGCATTACTGCCGTTAATCGCGGGCCTCGGAGGGTTGGTAGCAGGCGCGTTGACTTTAGGCCGTCGTCGCCGGAATCGTTAAGGGCAGACAGTAAGCAAGTGGGTCGTCCGAGCGGGCGACCCACTCGCATTGTCGTCGTTATTTAGTGTTGAGATTGCGGGTCAAGCCCGCAATGACGGGAGGGGTGCAGGCAAGATCACCTGGGGTAGGCTGCTAATTAGGCAAAGCATCCCGCAAAGCAGCAGCTCGCCCTGCAAAATCAAATCAGGGGGCGTCGGCGGCGGCGGTGTCCAACAACCACAGCGTTAAGTCGGTGCCAGCCACCCCAGCAGCAGGCACATCGTCAACGGCCCCATCAGCCAGCGCCTCGGCAGTCTTTTCGGCCTTTTCGGTGCCAGCCACCACCACCCAGACCTGCCGCCCAGCGTTGATGGCATCCAAAGACAAAGAAACCCGCTCCGGAGGCGGCTTGGGGGAGTCGTGAACGCCCACCACGGCAGCAATGGAGTTTAGAGCTGCCCGGTCGCCGGGGAACAATGACGCCGTATGTCCATCTGGCCCCATCCCTAACAACACCACATCAAAGGCAGGCACCGTCTCACCCGGAGCCGCAAACTCGGCCAAAGTGGCCGCGTAATCATCCGCGGCAGCCTCAACGCTCTTGGATTTATCCGGCCCAGGAATCGCGTGGATGTTGTCTTCGGGCAGCAACCCGGCATCTATCAGCCGATCCAGCAACGCTTCGCGCGCTTGGGTCTCATTGCGGTCAGCCTTGCCAGATTTGAGGTAGCGCTCATCGGCGAACCAGAAGTGCACCCCGGACCAATCCACAATGCCAGCCAAGGGACTGCGGGCGGCTTCGTCCAGCAGCGCAATCCCCATCGTGCCACCAGAAATGACGGTGTGGATGGGCCGACGTACTTGTTGCAGGTCAAAAAGTTTAAGCAGCCACCGCACCGCAGTCACTTCTGCGAGTTGAGCCGCGTTGGGATGCACCATGACCACACGTTTGCTCATTCGGTGTCCTTACCCCTGTTCAGACGACGTTGCAGACGTTTCAGGCGTTACCGCCGTTACCAAGCCTAGCCCTTTGGTGAGCACTTTCTCATAGACGCGGTCGGCGTCTAGCCGCCTTAGCTCCTCTGTGAGCGCCTCACTTAGTGAGGTCAATGGTAGCGCGATATGCCGCTGCGGGAAACCCGGTTGGCTGATTGCCAGCGTCCGTCCGTCTGGGCGGTCAAACACGATGTCACCGCTGGGCCGTTCGAGGCGAACGCCGGTAATGCCCTGCGCGTTTTCGACCGCGATGAACTCGGTTGGGCAGTTTAGCTCGACGGCCAGCCAGCCCGCGAGCAGCCATGACGACGCCCGATCCTCGACGCCATAAACGGTCGCCTTGGTGACTTTTTCGTAAGGTGGCAGGTCAAGGGCGGCGGCAATTTGGGCGCGCCAGCCGGTTAGCCTAGTCCACGCAAGGTCGGTGTCGCCGGGTTGGTACTTTTGGGCGAGCCGGTGCAGTACCGCGCCGCCGTCTTGGCAGTGGTTCGAATCGGTGATCCGCAGCCTTGCCACCTTGCCTACCGGATCTGCGGATGGGCTTTCCGGGGCATGGTCGGGCCACCAAGCGACGATGGGGGCGTCGGGCACCAAAAGCGGCGTGATGACGGCTTCGCTTTGCTCCCGAAGTGGGCCGCGCAGCATGATTTTTACCACCTCAGATGCGCCGGCGTCACCGCCGATGCGCACTTCGGCTTCCAAGCTCGGCTGGCTGCCGGGTGCACCAGTCAGTGACAAGATGCGGGCTGGATGCTCCTTAGAGGCTTGGTTTGCCGCTGCAATCGCAGCCTCGGCGTTTGCGGCAAAGGAATCACTGGCCCGATTCGACGTAACAAGGTCGTGGCTTTGAGCCAACCCGGCTTCCTCGATAGTGGGGTCGACTTGGTCGTTGAGAATCACCAACGTTAAGACGCGGCCTAATGCTACGGCGTTCCCGTTTTGTTTTAGCTCAATGAGCTTTGCCTCGACCGCAGCCGTCGTGGTGTTTGGCATCTTGATAATCATGGGCGGCGCCAACTCCTACCGTCTCGGGCCAACATTTCGTCTGCGCTCGCGGGCCCCCAACTGCCTGCTGGGTAGCCGTCCGGTTTACCATGGGTGGCCCAATAATCCTCGATGGGGTCAAGAATGCGCCACGACAGTTCTACTTCCTCACGGGTGGGGAATAGCGGTGGGTCGCCCAACAAAACATCAAGGATTAACCGCTCATAAGCTTCGGGGGACGATTCGGTAAAAGCGTGGCCATATCCGAAATCCATTGTGACATCGCGGATTTCCATGGCCGTACCCGGTACCTTTGCGCCAAATCGTAGAGTTACGCCCTCATCAGGTTGAATCCTTATTATCAGGGCGTTATTACCTAAGCTGGCGGTGGCGGCTTCGCTAAAGGGGATAAAGGGTGCTTTCTTAAATATGACGGCCACTTCTGTTACCCGGCGGCCTAACCTTTTTCCGGTTCTTAAGTAAAATGGCACGCCAGCCCAACGTCTATTTACTACTTCTAACCGCACAGCTGCATAAGTTTCGGTTGTGGAAGCTGGATTAAAGCCTTCCTCTTGCAAAAAGCCGACAACCGGATGGCCGCCTTGCCAGCCAGCAGTGTATTGGCCCCTAGCAGTTTGGGCTGCGATGTCGGTTGGCCCTTTTATCTGGGATAACAGCTTAATCTTTTGCGCCCTCAAGTTTTCGGCGTCAAATGTGGCTGGCTCCTCCATTGCGGTTAATGCCATCAACTGTAATAAATGGTTTTGGATGACATCGCGGGCGGCACCTACGCCGTCGTAATACCCAGCGCGGCCCTCAATGCCGATATCCTCAGCCATCGTGATTTGCACAGAATCAACATAGCGGGTATTCCATAATGGTTCAAAGATGGTATTTGCGAACCGTAAGGCGAGTAGGTTTTGGACGGTTTCTTTACCGAGATAATGGTCAATACGAAAAACTGAATCTGGGTCGAATACCGATTCTACTTGATCGTCTAATTCTTGCGCAGATTTCAGGTCGTGTCCAAAAGGTTTTTCGATGATGACTCGACGCCACGTCTCAGGATCGGGTTTCGCTAAACCGTGCTTATCTAATTGGCTGATGATAACGGGGAACGAACTTGGCGGCACGGAAAGATAAAAGGCGTGATTACCGCCCGTGCCGTGATTGCGGTCTAAATCGTCTAAGGCCTCTTTAAGGCGCTCAAAGGCGGCATCATCGTCAAAAGCGCCTTGGACAAACCTAATCCCGGCCAGCAATTGCTCCCAAGTGTCCTCGCGAAAAGGCGTACGGCAATGCGCCTGCACAGCGTCATGCACCACTTGAGCGAAATCCTCGTCAGCCCAACTGCGCCTTGCGAAACCCACCAGCGCGAACCCGGCTGGCAATAGCCCGCGATTCACTAGGTCATACACCGCCGGCAGCAACTTTTTCCGTGCCAAGTCACCCGTCACGCCAAAAACTACTAAACTAGACGGCCCGGCAATGCGCGGCAACCGCAAATCCTCCGGGTCGCGCAACGGGTTCTGCCAAGCGGTGGGCGGATTAAGCGCGGCAGCAGTCACCTCTCTACCTTATCCGAAACTCGCGATACCGTCACCAAGGTTCCCGCGCCAACATCGGGTCACCTGAATAGGAAAATTCGTCGCATCGAGTGAGCAAGAACACTTGGTTAGACTAGGGAAACGCAATTTGGATGATGGGTGGGAAGTGCGGTTCAGCGATACGATATTAAAAAATACGGTACTTGCACGGTTTGCACACGGAAAACATGGGATAGGGGCGCACATGTTGCGGAAAAACTGGCGGAAGGCGGTGGCGGTCGTCGCTCTCACTTTCCCAGCCACCGGGTTGGCGTTGCCTGCAGTTGGTCAGGAATTGGCGATTGTATCCGAATCCGGCGACGGGAACGTGGATATCGCTGACGGAACTGAGAGAACCGGCGTAGAACCTGAGGGAACCGGCGAAGGCACAGAGCAAACCCCCGACGGCACTAACAATCCCGAAGGCACTGCAGCGGGCACCAAGGAAGCTGCCGTTCAGGTTGAGGTAACACCCAATCGAAATGAGCAAGTTGACGATGAAATAGTCGCTGACTCCACCAAGGATCCGGATGGATTCGGCGATGATCCCCAAGCTGGTGAGGTAGCTGGTTCGCTGATGGAAAGCGAGCGGGTAATTGGTAGTAGTCCGCTGACAGTTTACGACGAGTTGGACGAGGTAACCGCACTGGCACAAGCTGCTGCGGCAACCTGCGAGTTGGTTGGCCCACCTGTTACTCAGTACCGCAACATCATCTTGTTCATCGGCGACGGCATGGGCCCCAACCAAGTCGCAAATGCGCGCCAGTCGCCTAGCCAGCCGTTGACGATGGAGACGCTGCCGGTGCGCGGGGAGAGCATCACCACCAACCTATTGGGGGCGGTGACCGATTCGGCTGCTGGGGCAACCGCGCTGTCGTACGGCCAGAGCGTGGTGAACAGCCAGATTGGCGTGCCGGAGGTGGCAAGCATTTCCGAAATTGCGTTGTCGTACGGCAAGGCCGTCGGCGTTGTCACCACCGATCACACTTGGGGTGCCACCCCGTCCGCGTTCGCTCTGGTGCACGCCGATAACCGCAACAGTGAGGCGGAAATTTCTGCCCAAGAGTTGGCGTCCGGGCTCAATCTGATCTGGGGAGGGGCGAGTACGTCAGTCACCAAGCAGAACACCGCCGCTAACGGGTTCCAATACGTCGCTACCAAAGCCGAGTGGAATACCACCACGTCAGCAACTCCAAGTTTCGGCCAATTTAAGAACGCGGACTTGCGGAATGTCCAGAACAATGCCAATACGCCGAGCCTAAGCGAGATGACCGAAAAGGCAATTACGCAATTAGCCGCCGATCCTGACGGTTTCTTTTTGATGGTAGAGGGCGCGCATATTGATAAAGCTTCCCATGCGGCCGACTTAGCAAAAACCATTACGAATGTGCGTGAGCTAGATAGTGCTATCGCGTCGGGTTTATCTTATGCGGACGCGCATCCCGATACACTAATTGTGGTCACCGCTGACCATGAAACCGGTGGCTTAACGGCGAATGGCGAGTACACAGCGCCCGGCCAACACACCGGCGTCAACGTGCCAATATTTGTGAACCGCACGGATGCCGGCTTCACCGATGGTTGCGTGTCCGAGAATCAGGCCATCGGGCGGACGCTGCAACAAGTGCTCAAGCCCGCTGTTCCAACCCCGCCCCCAGCGATTACTACCAGCGATTTTACCGCCATTGGTGCTGTGACACTGACCTCGCCAGCAGGGGTTTTGCCCGGTACCGGAACTGTATTGACCGCGAAGGTTGACGGCTTCCGGCCAGCCACCGGCATCGAATATACCTTTGAGTGGTTCAACGGTGGGAAAAACGCCATCCAGTCTCTCACCACCACTGGAAAAACTAGTACCTATCTGGTGAGCGCTGCTGACGCCGGTACCGCTATCACCGTCAAAGTGACCGCCAGCAAGGTCGGATATAAGGCTGTGACAGTGGCATCCCAATCGGCTGTATATATTGGGAAGATGCTCACGGCTGGTACGGTCACTGTGACGGGGCCTGCCGGTGGTGCCGCCCAAACCGGTACCAAACTGACGGCTAAAGTTGAGGGCTTCCGGCCTGCTAGCGGGATTGCCTACACTTATGAATGGTTCAATGGTGGGAAGACACCTATCCACACCACTAAAGCTAGTGCCGCTAAAACTGATACATACATCTTAAAGGATGTAGATGCTGGCAAAGTTATTACCGTTCGAGTCGTTGCTTACCAGGAGGGTTATCAACCCGAGCAGGTGGAACCGGGTTCCGGATTCGCCGTCGATAAGCTGCTAACCAGCATTGGCACTGTTGCCTTATCCGCCCCGGCTGGGGTTTCAGTTACAGCAGGCACCTTGGTGACCGCCAGAGTGGATGGCTTCCGACCCGTTACCGGTATTGAGTATAGTTATGAGTGGTATCGATCGACGACCAATGGCAAAAGAACCCATATTCAAACCACCGGCGCCAAGACGGCTAAAACAGATACCTACCGGCTGACCGCTCAGGACGCTAATAAAGAAATTACGGTCGTCGTAACTGCTAAGAGACAAGGCTATCAACCAGCAACGGTAACGGCGACACTGAAATAGCACGGTGGTTTTCCGAGGATTCTCGTCATGCTGCGCGCGAATGGGGTTCTCGTCGCCTCGGGCACGGTTAGTTGGAGTGACAAGTAGTTGGAGTGACAAGAGCAGCAACTTTCCTAGTTAAGTTTGGCAGGTTAGGTACGCTGTTCTGGCCGTTAGCTGCGCTGGCGCGCTCGCTGGGGCGCCATTGCCACCGTTTTCACGTCAAGTGCGGTTGCGGGCGGGGCAATAGGAGCATAATCGCGGTTTGTGACCGAAATTTTGACCGAGAGCCCAGCGGACGCCATCGGAGATCTGATGGTGGACGCGAGTGGTGGCATCCTCGTGGAAAATCCTCTTGCCGTGACCGATCTGGATGGCTTCGCGGACTCATACACTTCTGCGACTTCAGCATCGGCGGCCAAGCCCGGCTTCCTCGACCGCGCCCGCACCATCGCGCCCGCGTCGTACAACCGCTGGCTCATCCCGCCCGCCGCGCTGGCCGTCCACCTGTCAATCGGGCAGGTTTACGCGTTCTCGGTGTTCAAGCCGTATCTGGAAACGCGCTTTAACGTGGCGCACACGGCGATTGGCTGGATTTTCTCGATCGCGATTATGATGCTCGGTCTCTCGGCTGCGTTTGCGGGCACTTGGGTGGAAAGGGTTGGCCCGCGTAAGGCGATGGCGCTTTCCACCGTGCTGTGGGTATCCGGCTTTGCCGTCGGCTCGCTGGGTATCGCCACTGGTCAGCTCTGGTTGCTGTACCTGGGTTATGGCGTGATTGGCGGCATGGGCTTGGGCGTCGGCTACGTTTCGCCGGTTTCGACGTTGATCAAATGGTTCCCCGACCGCCCCGGTATGGCGACCGGCTTGGCCATTATGGGCTTTGGTGGCGGCGCGGCGGTGGCTGCTCCGTTGACCACCCATTTGTTGGCTCGGTTCAACCCTGCCCTAAGCGCGCTCACGGCGGAATCATCGGCGGCTGATATTACCGCTACCGTGGTGCCGACTTTCTTAACTTTGGGCGCTATCTATTTAGTGGTAATGGTTTTAGGGCTGATTTGCATCAGGATTCCCGCTAAAGGTTGGCGCCCTGATGGCTGGGTGCCGCCGGTTACCCAAGCGAACTCTTTGATTTCCGATAATAACGTTTCCGCGCGTAACGCTATTCGCACCCCGCAATTCTGGCTGCTCTGGGTGATTATGTTTGTCAATATCACCGCCGGTATTTCGATTGTCGAAAACGCTACTTTGATGATTGGTAACTTTTTCCCGGCGATGGTGGCCGTGGCGGCTGGTTATGTCGGCCTGAACTCGCTGTTTAATATGGGTGGCCGTTTTGGTTGGTCATCGCTCAGTGACCGGATTGGCCGCAAGACGGTTTATGTGTTGTACCTGGGTGTGGGCGCGCTGGCATTTGTGCTGATGTCGCTGGTGGGCGGCAGCGCGGTCTGGATGTTCATCCTGCTGTCGGCTCTGATTCTGTCTTTCTACGGCGGCGGCTTTGCGACCTTGCCTGCCTACATCCGCGACTTGTTTGGTGGTTATCAAGTGTCCGCCATTCACGGCCGAGTTTTGACCGCGTGGAGTGCCGCCGGTATTGCCGGGCCTTTGATTACTAACGCTCTGGTGGACCGGCGAGAGGCCGCTGGGATTGAGGGCGTGGCGCTGTACACGGTGTCCTTGCGCGTCATGGCCGTGCTGCTGCTGATTGGCTTTGTGGCTAACCTGCTGATTAAGCCGGTGGCTGCCAAGTGGCATGAGCGCGAGGCGTTGGCCGATGCGGCTGGTGTTGGCGCTGGTTCAGTCACGATGACTACCGGCTCTGCTGGTGCTGGCGGCGCGCGCGGCTTTGGGCTGCCCTCTTGGGTGCCGGTGCTGCTGTGGACGTTGGTGGGCGGCGGCATGGCCTACGGCCTGTGGATGACGGCCCTCAAAGCCATCTCCCTATTCCGCTAATCCCGACTGCTATTGGAGCGCCGCTCCACGGGGATATTCCTCACGAACCGTTCACGACGTCGGCTTCACCGCCGTCTCCAGAAGCTTAAAAATAACAAGCCAAGGAAATTTGCTAGTTTATGACACCCGCCACTAGGCTTTCACCGCTAACTTTGTACACCTGGCTGGTGGGGTTGTCGGTGGCAACGTTGTTGATTAGCAATTTGGCTTCGACCAAGATGTTTGACTTTTTTGGCACCGGCTTTGTGATGGACGGCGGCGCGGTTATCTTTCCCATTTCGTATGTGTTGGGCGATGTCATCGTTGAGATTTATGGTTATGCCCGCGCGCGCCGGATTATCGTCTTGACTGTGGCTATGAACTTATTAGCTGCTTTGACGTTCTTGGTGGTCGGGCTATTGCCGCCGGGGGAGGGCTGGAAATATCAAAGTGCTTTCCAAGCCATCTTGGGCTTTATGCCCCGCCTAGTGTTAGCTAGTTTGGCGGCCTTCCTAGTGGGGCAACTCTTAAACGCGAATATCTTTGATCGCCTTAAAAACACTAAGTTTGGTGGGCGGGTGTTATGGTGGCGCGCAATGGGGTCGTCGTTAGTGGGTAACCTAGTAGATTCCCTGATCTTTACCGTGGTGGCCTTTATAGGTGTTATCCCCACCTATCAACTTATTGGCCTTATTGGCCTAGCCTTCTTAGTAAAGATGGTAGGCGAAGCCGTCCTGCTCCCAGTAACCTACGCCGTCGTCCGCACCATCCGCCGGTCACTTGGCGATAGTGTTGATGTGAGATTGCGGGTCGAGCCCGCAATGACAGAGTCGAGTGACAACATCTTATGAATCATCTGACGAGTTTTCGGTTTGAGATTGTGGCTGAGGATGGGGCGGCAAGGGCTGGGATTATTCATACCCCGCATGGCGATATCATGACGCCGACGTTTACCGTGGTGGGTACGCATGGGTACGTCAAGTTTTTGCCGCCCGATGTTCTAGCTGGGCTGGGCACTCAGGCGATGTTGTGCAACGGTTACCACTTGTTCCGGCACGCTGACCGGGTAGAAAAGGATGGCGGACTGGCGGCGGCCTTTGGTTGGAACGGCCCGACAATAACTGACAGCGGCGGCTTTCAAGCCATGAGCCTTGGTAGCGGGTTGGGCAAGGTTATCTCAATGGATCGCGACGACATCGCCGATCCGAGACGGCCC
>JGI24699J35502_11133589_pt1 | contig 12306 bp, 9 predicted proteins | sample TergutMp193P4_FD_35502 | JGI IMG/M metagenome (IMG submission 35502) | reverse complement strand
ATGTCCCTGATGCCCGCCATCATAAGGACCGAAAGCGGGTAGTAGATCATAGGCTTGTCGTACACCGGCAAAAGCTGCTTGGAGGTCACCGTGGTCAGGGGGTACAGGCGCGTCCCCGATCCACCAGCCAGAATAATACCTTTCATCGATCACCTCAAAATACGTAAGGGAGAATAGCTTCATGTGAGCGGTTTCAAACAGACCTAAATTATATTGAATCGTTATGTGCAAGTCTCGAGAAAAGCCTTTACTCACAATTACTCTAATATACAATAATCCGGATAGACAACCCCCACACCGCCTAAGTCTTGCCATTCCAAGGAGGGATATGAAAGTAAAACTAGCCTGTTCATGCCGAGGCGATGGCAAAGCCTATATTGAAGTGCTTGTCAGCGATTTCTCCCCCCATAGTAGGCTCTTGCTTACCGGAAGCACCTTAGACGAGAGGCCCGTTCCCACACAGCTGCATGTGGTCGATGAGACCGAACAGACCAAGCGGGCGATCCTTGTGTTCCCTATTGTCCTTTGTGCGGTAAGGCTGACGCTCCACGAGCTTCACTCTGACGGCACCGCTTCCCCTGCTTTTGCCAAGACCATCTTTCCCACCGTCCTCAAGTGGTCGTCACGGTTCAACTATAGGTTCAGGAGTGAGCGGTGCGCATCGATTCGTGATATTGACAGGCGGGACTTCTTTAGGCACGCTACTATCGAATTCTATGAGTGCGTCCCTTCCGATACGGCAAACATCCTGAGAGGGTCCCTCTATCTGCCATGGGCAAAAGAGAAGCCCTATTCCCTCACGTTGCTGGACGACTCATGCAAGGCTATCCCGATCGACTTGATTATCATGAACAAGGTAAGGATCCCCAAGTCGCCCTTTACCCCCACGAACCTTCAGCGCATCGAGTTCTCCCTCCGGATCCCCCACAGGATTGCGTCCTATGTCTTATGCTTTGAGGAGCCCAGCAAAGAGCTAAGGCCGAACTTTGCCGTTTTGGAGGCAGACACCTATAGCGCCCTTTTGCAGGAATACCGGGAAAAGACCTTGAACGCGAGCAATGACCCCCACTATCCGGAATGGTACGAGAAGCGGCGTGTCACCGCGTCCACGAAAAAAGAGCAACGCGTGACACAGCTCCCCTATCATCCTCTGTTCAGCATTGTCGTCCCCCTGTATAAGACCCCGATCCATTTTTTCAATGCCATGGTAGAGAGCGTGCGTGCTCAAACCTATCAGGACTACGAGCTTATCCTCGTGAACGCCGATCCGGAGAACGTGGCCTTGGGCAATGCTGTCAAAGGATACACGAGTATGGATCATCGGATCCGCGAGATCCTGCTCCAATCGAATATGGGCATATCAAAGAATACCTTTGAGGGGATCAAGGAAGCAGCCGGGGAATATGTCGCCTTCCTCGACCACGACGACACTATTGAGGCTGACGCGCTTTTTGAATATGCTTATGCCCTCAATACAGATCCTGATATTGACTTGCTGTATTGTGACGAGGACAAACTGCTCCCCAATGGGCAATACGGCGTCCCTTACTTCAAGCCGGACTTCAGCCTTTTTTTGCTCAGGGAGATCAACTATGTCTGCCACTTCCTTATGGTGCGGAAAAGCGTTCTCGACACGCTTTCCCTCGCAGACTCGGTCTTTGATGGCGCCCAGGACCATCATCTGATATTGCAAGCGGTAGAGGGCGGCTGCTTGGTCCACCATCTTCCCAGGGTCCTCTACCATTGGCGTATAACCGAGCACTCCACTGCCGGGGGGATCGACAACAAGCCGTACGCGGACAAGGCAGGAAGATTGGCAATCGAAAAGCACCTTGAGCGGCTGGGGATTGATGCCACGGTAGGCCACACCCCTGATGCATGCAGGTACCGTGTCACCTACCGAGTACAAGGCAGCCCCTTAGTGTCTATCATCATCCCTAGCAAAGACAACAAAGAGGTGCTTGACGCCTGTATCCGGTCTATCCTGGAAAAAAGCACTTATCGAAACTACGAGATCATAATCGTCGAGAACAACAGCACCGAAGAAGAGACCTTCGCATACTATGGCACCCTCCCTGAGCTGGATAAGAGGATCTCCGTGATAAGGTGGGAAGAAGGCTTCAACTTCTCAAAGATCATAAACTATGGCGCCGGTCAAGCCCATGGCGAGTTCCTTCTCCTTCTCAACAACGACACCGAGGTAATCAGTGACGACTGGATAGAGACCATGCTCGGGATATGCCAGCAAAAAGAGGTCGGCATCGTAGGGGCAAAGCTCTATTACCGCGATGGGACCATCCAGCACGCTGGAGCCTATGTCGAAGGCGAGGCCGCGGGACATATCAACTTTAACCTCGATAAAAGCGACTACGGGTATTTCAACACTACCGTGACGACCCATGAGCTCAGTGCTGTCACCGGGGCATGCCTTATGGTGAAGCGAGATGTATTCTTTAGCATAGGCGGCTTTGATGAGGATTTCGCAGTTGCCTTTAACGATGTCGACTTCTGTCTCAAGGTGCGAGAAAAAGGACTGTCGGTAATATTTTCCCCTGCCGTCGAGCTTTTCCATTATGAATCACTGTCCCGCGGTTATGAGACCACTGTTGAGAAGCAAATCCGGTTCACGAGGGAAGCCTCCTTGTTGAATTACCGGTGGCCGTGGTATAAGGTCAAGAGGGATCCCTTTAGAAGCCCCAATGTCCTTCCCGATAACTGTTATTATCACTTAGATACAAGGGATTAAAAGGCTTTCGCCTCTTATGCTTAAATATGTGGACGTGTGAATACTGTTCCTTGGCGGCAGGCAGACGGAACTGTAATGTTGCTAGCCGTTTGTTATGGTGAAAGACTACCTGCTCGGAGCAAGGCCGTTTAATAGAAAGTTTAAAATGGAGACAAAGGAAAACAACAAGCGCTTTTCAATAATCATATATTCTTTCTTGTCTCTTTTCGTATGCCTATACCTCGAGATGTTCTTCGAGGTATCGCGGGGATACTATACCCAAGAATATGCGGGGCTTATAACAAATACTTTAACCGCAGGCGTCATACTAAGGGTCCTTTCCTTGTTTCTGGCTGCGGCAGTACTTTTTTTTGTGTTCGAGAGATATGCGAAACCTCTGCCAGGGCTCATCTACAGGCACCGGTTCCTTATCGCGGCGATCGTTGTTGTTATAGGGGTCCTTCTTAAGCTGAACGGCTCTTCCATAGGTTGCTGGGCTCCCTTTCTCGGGGACTCTCCAACTGACGTTTTGTTCGGGTTCCCAAGAGCCATCCGTTCAGACGAATGGATGGTCAACCTTCCGACAAATTTTTCTCAAGCCTACAACAGCTATGCACCCATATCGGACATCCTAAGAGGCGCTGCCACCAATGTGACGCTGCCTCTCTATGCTCCTTCTTGGTCGGTCGCAACCCTGTTCCACCCTTTTAGCTGGGTCTATTTGCTGCTAGGCTCTGACTATGGCCTCTCTTTTGAGTGGGTTGCGAGCAAGGTCGCACTGTTCCTCGTTTCCTTTGAATGCGCTATGCTCTACACGAAGAAGAATAAGGCCTTAAGCCTTGCAGCGGCCTTTATGTTGTCTTTCTCTCCATTGGTCGTCTGGTGGAATGCCAACTTCATATTGATTGTTGGTCAAATGCTTGTCATCTGCCTCTATTATTATCTTAGGGTGGAGGGCTTAGGTAAGAAGGTCCTTTTTTCGGCGCTCCTTGCCTATTTCGCCGGCTGTTACTTGATGCTTCTCTACCCCGCGTGGCAAGTCCCGTTCTTCTTTATATTCGCCTGCATGGGGGTTTGGGTGATTCTCGGTTACCGTAAAGACAGACGCTTGTCTCTGGTAAATAAAACATTTAGGCCTGTGAGGGATTTATTGGTCCTTCTCTTTTGTTTGGCGGTGCTGGGGCTTCTGATCGTCAGCGTCTTTGCGTTTGCCAACGACGCGCTTCAGGCCATGATGTCTACCGCATACCCCTCAGGAAGGGTCTCTACAGGCGGAGGATTGTATCCCTATCTCCTCAATTATCTACCCAGCCCTTTTTTCGCCCTTGCGTCCCCAGGAACTGTTTTCCTCAATAACGCATGCGAGGACTCGGCAATGTTCTCCCTGTTCCCAATTGGCCTTGTAATAAGCTGCTACGTTGTTTTCAGAAAGAAGGACTTTCTTTTAGCGGCTCTTGTCGTTCTCGAGCTAGTGCTCCTCTGCTATGGCCTTTTCGGCTTCCCGGAATGGCTTTCGAAGGCCACGTTGCTTAGCTATTCGGTGTCCTATCGCATTCCATTCGCCCTTGGCTGCATTGACATCCTGCTCTTATTAAGGTCGTTGGCAATACTCTGCTCTCAGAATGTTTCCCGCAGCGTCCTTCCACATGCTATTGGGAAAACCCTTGTCCTTTCGGTACTTGTAGCAATAGCACTTTGCACATTGAGCTTTCTCATATATAGCCTTCCCCTCATTCTTATCCAAAAAGTCCTTATGTTCATGGTCGTCATCGTTGTCATTGCCGAAGTGTTTCTCTTGCTGGCAACAAAAGATAATTTCTGGCAAAAGATGTTCACAGTCTCAATTGGGGTATTCCTGCTTGTCACCGGGATTTGCGTGAACCCCATACAGATCGGAAGCGCCCCCCTTACCGATAATAAGCTCTACAATGAGGTCAAGAATATTGCGGCATCCGAAGAGACGCTTTGGATTACAGAGTCAACGAACACGATGGGCAACCTCTGTATCGCAGCCGGGGCACCAACCATAAACAATGTCAACACATACCCAGACCTCAACAGATGGGAGTCGCTTGATCCGAGTCACGAATACGAATCCACGTATAACCGCTATGCGCATATTGTAATAGAGCTTCAAAGCCAACATGCGACCAGTTTCACGCTTACACAAGCCGACGTTTTCCTTGTTGAGCTGAACTGGAACGATTTGGAAACACTAGGCGTGACACATATCCTTTCGCCCAACAGGCTCCCCTCTGAGCCTGTTGGGGCCGTAGAACTCACCACTCTCAGCCAAGAGAATGGTTACTATATTTACCAAGTATCGTATGCCGACAACCGTTTATAGGCGCGCAGGACAAGGGTCTCTAACGCCCATGAAGAGGCTGCAGAGGTGCCCAGAAAGAGCTGGAGCACCCCGTGACCTTCTGGCCTTGTCGATTGCAGGGTCTATAATTGATTGCTTTTTTCGCTTTTTGAGTAAACTGAATTAATGAGCCTTGCTACGCCTTTCGGCCACAGCATTGATAGAATCTGCTCATCCTCCCCGCGTCTGATATCCTCATTCAAGTTTTTTGAAGTCGCCGACTCCTCATAGATCCTGTGGCCAAGCAGCTTCTCTGGGACATATACGAAGCTGCCAGGCTTAAATGCAAGGTTGACCCAGGTAAGATAGTCACAACTATTCTTTAGTTGCGTGTCAAAAATGCTCTTTCCTGCTATCTGTTTTACCAAAGTCACCGAGGGGCAACAGATTGAACAGCCAAGGCTTAATACCCTTTTCTTCACAAAGGTGCTTTTGTTAAAAGCCTTATACTTCAATATCCCATTCATTGCCCGCTTGATTCGCAACAGTCTGTTCTCTTGCTCTCGTCGGCCGTTCCTGATCTCATAGTAATCTGAGAACAGGAGGGATACCTCTTGTCTTTTGCTCCCATAGTTGTTAAGAACAGAGAGGATCTGCTCAAGATAGTTCGGCTCATAGTAGTCGTCTTGGTGTGCCAAAGTAACAAGAGGTGTTTCGGCATAATCATAGCCAAAGTTCCAATCATCTCCTGCCAAATGAGGGTGAGGATTGACTATCATCTTGATCCCGTGTCGCCCACATATTTGCTTCAGGTATGCATTGGGGGTAGAGGTCGATAAAACAATATTGCCCAGAACCGATTGGCCTTCCAAAGACCGGATGGTGTCTTCGATGTAAGGGTTTTCTTTATATGCACATATCACAAAAGTGTGGTCTGAGGCGGCGTACATGGTATTCCTTTCATTATGGAGTTGCCATGTGCCCAAATTGCGTAAGGATTGCGTCTATTTTTTCAGGATTCCCCCAAACTCCTGGGGAATCGTAAACCCTATCAGGAAAAGCACCGTACTCTAAAGAGATGTCCAGGTTGTTGGACTCGATGAACCACTCTACCTGTTCGGCCAAGCTGACCGGCTTGCCTGAACAGCAGTTTATTATCCCGGTGACCTCATCTTGCATCACGCATGCTGCTACTTGGAAAGCCAGTTCATCGATGCTGAGGAAGTCATACTTGTTTTTCCCTGACGTAAAGGGAAATGATCGGTTCCCTCGCGCGGCGGCACGAATAAGTTTGCCGAAAATCGATTGCGACGTACTATCGTCGCCATATATGTAATAGCCCCTCAACCATTGAACCTTTTCCTCGGTTCCCTTTGTTTGGACAAAGACGGCTCTTCTGAGGGCATCTTTTGCTATGCCGTAAAGGCTTTGAGGGTTACACGGCGTACTCTCATCAATAGGCCCCTCCCAATAGCCGACCTCATGCATGGATCCCATGACTGCCAATTGCTTGATGCCGTTTTCGAGTACCTGGTTGAGGAACTTAAAATGCCCCGATAAGTCCTCCATATGCGAGAGGGCATTGTGGTTGAAGCCGTTGCTCCATGCCAAATGCAGGCAAGCATCGGGCTTTTCCGCAATATAGTCCTTGAGGTCAAAATCAGGAGACAGTATGTCTGCCTCAATGCTTTCATAGAAAAGGGCCGGGTCGGGTATTGTGCGATCAAGGGCAATAACCTGTCCGCCCATTTTAGTTATTGTGTCCACGACGTGCCTGCCTATATACCCACAAGCACCTGTGACAAGAATGGTCTTCATCTACTCCTCAATCCGGTAAACACAATGCAATACTTTATCATCAATTCAGCCATCCCTCAAAAACTGTCCGAGAAAATCACTACTTCGAATCCATATCCTTGCCTATGATTTAAGGTCAAGGTTTGTAAGAAGAAAAGCTTTCCCTGAATCCAAATCCCCGCTTTGGTTTTCCTGTCCCTTGAGGTATTGGGCTGATTTAAACCTGCCGAGCAGCCTGTAGAGTGGTGTATGTAACATGACGAAGCGTTTGACCTTAAAACGTCTGTATGCTTTTGTCACAATGCCATTATTGCGGTAGCGTCGGCTTAATTCAGAAAAGAAGTTACTGTGGTCTTTATACATTTTTTTCCTTGCTGCAACACTTCCGTTATTTGAAATGCCCACACCCCACTCATACCACAATATATACTCATCAAAATAATCAATTGCATCTTCAAAGGCAACGAGCGGAGACACGAGATCTTCACAATACCTTACCTGGTAGTCGACGGCCAATGCCGATAAATAGTCTTCCAGGTAATCCCTTCGATAGAACAAGCTGGCTCCTGGAATCCAGTCTCCCCCGATCAATTGCTGCGCAAGAATGGCCTCACGATTTTGGGGAGTAATATATAATTCAGTTTTTAGCGGAGCATTAAAAGGTTGGATGGTGATGTCGGCTCCCTCTAGAGAGAATGCTTTTATCTTCCCGAACGCAAAGTTGGTCTTGCGCGACCGGCTGAACTCATATATCTTCCGTAAAGTATCAGAGGAATAAAGCATATCCCCTGCCCCAATTACCTTAATAAACTCGCCGTCGGCGACCCCGTGTACTCCAAGAATATTTCTGACAGTTCCAACATTACTGCTATTGATAACTATTTTATAGTCAGAAAAGCCAACATTTGAAAAGTATTCTTCAAGGACTTCCTTGGGGCTTTCCTTTGAGCAATCGTCAGCAACAATGATTTCAAAACCTTCGAAGGCTTGCTTTACTATGGAATCGAGAGTATGGAAAATACCGGTATATGGTTGATTGTAAGTTGTAACCACAACACTTATTGCATGCATGTTTGTCCTTTCTTTAAAACTATCCTTGTCATACGGGTGTTTTTGTTCCCTGTGCTCGTGATCGCACTTCATAAATCACCACAATGATATTGGACAAGGCATATACGGTTAGTCCAATAATCAAGATAAAACTTGCTCCATTTTGTCCGAAGGACAGGATGCATGGCATACTACCGGCAGCAACAACGGCAAACGAGGCAATGCTGGTAAACAGGAGTGACTTCAGCTTACGCAAGACAACAAGTATCATAGAGAGAAACCAGGAAGCCGCAACAAGGATGGTGCAGATGACCAGGGGTATAAGCAAGTAGGTATAGGGTTCTATCACCGGCCCGAAAAGAAGTACCAAAATCCAATCCCCCAATATTCCGAATCCGACCAGCGATACGACTGAAAGGCCGGCAATAAAAAGAACTACTTTCTTGAAGAGGGCCTTGAACCCTTCGATGTTGCCATCGCTCAGATGTTGCGCAAAGGGAGTTGTTAATGGGGCAAAGACAAAGCTTGCCGATACCTGGACGATAACAACCGGCATAGCAATCGTCGCATAGATGCCGAGAGCCTCAACCCCCATATTGATCTCGAGAAAGTACCGAGGCACCTGTGCGATCATGTTGAATATAAGAACAAAAACAGCAATCGGCAGGCATTCCTTAAGCAATGCGGTTACCGATGGACGCCAGGCTACATCTTTTTCGACAGGGGAGAATTTTCGAGCCTTTCTCCTGTCGTAGAAGAACACAATGGCAAAGGAGCTTATGCCCAGCACTACGATCCCAATGAGCAGGTTTTGTGTTAATGAGATCGCGACGACAAAGGCTGCGAGGGTAACAAGGCCTTTAGCAATAAACGATCTGCCAATATAATCCATACGCATCGCTTTTTGGAGTATTCCCTGATAAACGTCTGAGACTGACTCAGAAATCTTAAAGCACATATACACCAATATACAGACGCTTATGTATAAGGAGTACGCATTAAAAGCAACGAACGCCATACATACGACAAGCGAAATGCCGGACGTGACGAACCGTGAGACGATATATGTCTTATCGGGGTATTTCCCTTCAATATCAGATACTTGGAAATTGCGCATCCCATATAAGCTGATCCCAATAAAAGACCCGGCAATAGCAGTCGCCAATGAGAGGATTCCCGCGTCCTCAAAGCCTAAAAGCTTGACAACGCAGTAACTGAGAAGCCATTGTGAGAACAGATAGATAAAGTTCCCCACACTGTTCCATACAATGTTCTTTCTTATGCTTAACGGGCTCTCAGGCAAATCAGACAGCTTTCCAAAAACCGGTTTCGGGATCGAATGTTTTTATGACTTTCCCGGGAACACCTGCAACGATGCTATTGTCTGGGATATTTTTCGTGACCACGGAATTCGCTCCAATAACGACCCCGTGCCCTATGTGCACCCCCTGTAAGATACAGACGTTTTCCCCAATCCAGACGTTGTTGCCGATCTCTACAGGCTCAGCGACCAATTCCCTCTCGTTAGGGACAGACCAGGGAACAGCGTTTTGCCCCGTACTCGAATAATTGCCGTGGCTTAAATCGCTTATAAAGATCTTCGAGGCCATCAGGCAGTCGTCACCAATAACCACCTTGTTTGAGACTGCGATATGTACATTGTCCCCGATTTTACAGTTTTTCCCGATAAAGAGCCTCTTTGCTTTATCGCCTTTTTCGCCGAACACCTCTAAACGACAAGAATAGCCTGTTGTGAAGCCTTCTCCGAACTCGATACGAGGCTTTCCCCGTACGTAAATCGGGCGACGGACAAGCAAAGCGCCCCGGTAAAAAAGCTTAGTGAGGATAAACGAGTAAAACAGTTTCGCTAACTCTGAGAACGTGTAGTAGTTATCAAAAATAAACATTGTTTGACCTCGTCTTAGCTAGTCATGCCCCGTAATAATCAAATGGGTGGTATTTTATGGATTCGGCTATCTTTTAACGCGTATAAATTGCCCGTCGGCCTCGGTGCCACATTTTTCGCAAAGAAAGGATAGCATATGTCGTGAGACGCCGGTTGCCGAATCCGCTCATTTATGGAGTGTCCATAACCATTGGAAGGCATAGAAAGCCTGCTCTCTAAGGATATGGGACTTATAGAAGTTTGACTCTTTTTACGAGAACGGCTTCATCGGAAGGGAGGGATGTCCCCCCGCGTGGACGGGGCCTCACGTCACATACGTCTGCGCATAGGGGAGAGAGGGGATGTCCCCCCGCGTGGACGGGGCCTCATTGTTGTTGCTTTTTTGCTCAACCGTGATATGTAATACCGTCTCTATCCTATCTTGGTACGCATGCTGAACCCATGGCGCTGACTAGGGTATAATCTCTATAGACTCGACTGAAAGGGGAAAATGAGAGTACTGCTGATCGTCCCGGCATACAACGAAGAGAAGAGCATCGTCTCTGTTGTAAACGAAATCAAGGCACATGGGTACGACTATGTCGTCGTTAACGACGGTTCTACTGATAGCACCTTGTTGGAATGTAGGAAGAACGATATCAACGTCCTCAGCCTTGTCAGGAATCTAGGCATTGGTGGTGCTGTCCAAGCAGGACATAAATACGCCCGTGAAAAAGGATATGATGTTGACATCCAATTTGATGGGGATGGGCAGCACGACATTGCTTACGTCCCTTTTTTGGTTAAGGAAATAGAAAAAGGCGTTGATCTCGTAATTGGCTCCCGGTTCCTGGAGCCGACCGACGGCTTCCGTTCCACCTTCATGCGTAGGGTGGGGATCAGATGGCTCTCAGTGATTATCCGGCTTTTCTCTGGCGCCAAGATAACCGACCCCACTTCTGGGTTCCGCGCCTCAAGCCGAAAGGCGATTGAGCTGTTTTGTGAGTCATATCCTATAGACTATCCTGAACCAGAGTCTATAGTCGAGGCGATCAATTGTAGGCTGACTGTTTCCGAAGTGCCCGTCGAGATGAGGGAGAGGACAGAGGGCAGGTCATCCATCAGGTTGTTTACAAGTATCTACTATATGGTTAAAGTGTCATTAGCTATAGCGATTTCGGCTATAGCGAACAGGTCCCTCCGACGGAAAGGGCTATAAGCCATGCTTATTCGAGTCATTATTATCGTTGCATGCCTGGCATTGTTCGTTTATACGATTGCCTTAGTCTCAAGCAAGCGTCTCCTTCTTAAATATTCCTTGCTGTGGCTGGCCTTATCGTTGGTTTTAGCGCTCTGCGCCTTGTTCCCTGGCCCTGTGTACCTTTTCGCGGACTTCTTCGGGTTTGAGACCCCTTCCAATTTTTTGTTTGTGGTTGCAATCTTTTTCCTGCTCGCCATCACGCTCTCCCTAAGCATTATTGCAAGCAGGCAAAATGCCTATATAAAAAGCCTTGTACAGGATTTGGCACTGCTCAAAGACAAAATCGGTGATGGCCGTGATCAATAATGCTGAGCAAAGTGCCCCGGCCATCAGCGTCATTGTACCGGCGTACAACACGGAGGCCTTCCTTCCCCGCTGCCTTGACTCCTTGCTTGCCCAGGCTTTCCCCGACTTTGAGGCCATACTGGTGGACGACGGCTCCACCGACCGGTCCCTTTCGGTGCTTCAGGCCTATGCCGGGCGCTTTGCCGCCTGTGCCGTGATCCACCAGGAGAACCAGGGACTTTCCGCTGCGCGCAATGCCGGCATACGGGCCTCCCGCGGCCGGTATATCGCTTTTGTCGACTCTGACGACTGGGTGGCGCCGACGTTCTTGGAGACCCTTTACCGGACTGTCACCGAGGCGGAAAGCGACATCGCCCAAGTCGCTTATGTTACCTGCTCTCAGCCAACAGATCCGCAGCAGCCTGCTGAAGAGGTGCGCGTCCTGTCTCCTGTCGAGACCCTGGCAGAAATGCTGGAGACCGAGGAATATACCGTCTGCACGCGGCTGTATGCCCGGCGGCTCTTTGACGAGGCCGGCGAGGAGGGGGTCTTCCCTGTGGGCCTTACCTGCGAGGACCGGGTCGCGAACTTCAAGCTGATCAGCAAGGCGCGCCGCATCGCCGTCTCGAATCGCATCGAGTACTTTTACTGCCTCAACCTGGGAAGCATCTCCTATAACGGCCTTGACCGGCGGGGGTTCGACCTCCTTGCCGCCGACGCCCTGATGGTGGACGGATCCAAGGCCTTGGGTGACGCGACCGTCCAACGCTTGACCGAGGACCGTGCCGCGAAAGGGGCATACTCCCTTTTGGTGAAGTGGGCACGGTTCGGTGTCACCGACCCTGCCCTCGATGAGCAGGCGGCGCTTTCCCAGCTTAAAGCGGACTTCAAACGCGACTATCCACGGCTCATGGCATCAAGGCTCTCCTTTCCCAAAAAAGCCGTCGCGTGGCAGTTGCGCCACACCCCCTGGCTTGTACGGGCAGAGTTCCGGCTCT
>JGI24699J35502_11133590_pt1 | contig 12316 bp, 11 predicted proteins | sample TergutMp193P4_FD_35502 | JGI IMG/M metagenome (IMG submission 35502) | reverse complement strand
CCCGCCACTGGATGGATCCAGAGCACGTTGGCCACGCCCCCAACAACCCCGACTTGGCCAACCAACTGCTTGACGAGGCTGGCTTGACCGAGCGCGACGCTGAGGGCTACCGCCTGGACTTCAACGGCAACCCCTGGACCTTGCGTTGGGGTATGACTGGCGGTACTGATGCAGACGTATTCCTCGCAATTCGCCAGCAAAACTTGCGCGATGCAGGCATCCGCATGGAACTGTGGCAAGATGACTTCGTGGACTGGAACTGGGCCATGGACCAATTGAACGCGGACGCCGACACCGACCTCGACGTCTGGACTAGTGGCTGGAGCTTCGGCTGGGCACCGAACCCTCGTGGTATCTGGGGCCCCACCAACTTCAACATGGCGCGCTTCTCCAGCCCCGAGTGGGATGAGATTCAAGATGCCATCTTGTCTGAGGACGCTTGGGACCCCGAGTTCCTCGCGTATTGGATGAGCCGCTGGGAGCAAGCTTTCTACAATGACGCTGTTGCCCTCCCTGCCAGCTACCAACTGGCGTTCACTGCTGTGAACAACCGCGTCGCCAACTGGGACGTCACCCGCGGCACCGGCACCGGCTGGCATGAGATCGGCCTGACCGCCGAAACCCCCTTCGCCCACAACTAATCCATGGGAAGCCACAAAGGCATTTGAGAGGAGGTGACCTATACCACCTTTAAATGAACTGCCTGAATACTGGCCGGCACCGCCGGACTTCTATCAACGCTCCATCTTGCTTGATGAACTGTTTGGAGCTTATTAAGCCCACCAAAGCGGCTCTCGCACCTCGCGAGAGCCGCTTTGCGGCGCTATAGGCACTTATGGTTCAGTTTCGCTGCAGCCCCTGTTCACCTACGGCCTGGCGCCGAGTGCCCCAACTGGCCGGGAATGCGCCCTTAGATGTCACCTAGGTACCACTCACGCAGCTCTGGTGTCCACCAAAAGGCGGATTCTTGTGGGTTTAATAGAACATGTTGAAAAACTTAATGGGTAGTTCAAAACACTGAGTCCCATTAGTTCCACAGATCTCACCGCGTCGGTTTAGATGACGTGGTATTACACCCACAAGGAATGAGTTTTTATGCGTATTACTCGCAAGCAGTCCGGCGTTGTTGCGCTCGGTCTTGGTGTCGCTCTGATCGCTGGCGCATGTGCCGGTGGTGCGGGCGCCGCTTCGGATTTCCCCAACCAGCAGGCGATTGACGGCGGTGGCGCTGTCCAAGGCCAAGAAGACATCAACGCCGTTAACGCTTTGGCCGATCTGGATGAATTGGTACAACAGTTCCCGCCCGCCGTGGTAAACCACGAGACGGTCATCCCCGGCGGCATCTTGCGCGAGGCGATCGTGTCCGAATCCGCGATCACCGGCATCATGTTGCCCACCCACTCCACCAACAACACGGACAGCCGCTTATGGGGCTTGACCATGTCCTCGCTGTTCTCCACAAACGCTGACCTGACCGTCGGCCAAGAGGGTATCGCTACCTTTGAGCCGAACGTTGCAGAGCGCATCATCACGATCACTATGCGGGACGGCGTGCAAGTATTCTGGCACGACGGCGTTGAGATGACCCTCGATGACCTGCTATTCGCTTTCGAAATCATCTCGCACCCGGACTACACCGGCATCCGCTGGAATGGCGCGGGCGTGAACCTCATTGAGGGCGCTGCCGAGTTCCGCGCTGGCGAAACCGATACCATCTCCGGTGCCGTGCTGAGCGAAGATGGCCGCCAACTGGTGTTGCACATGACTGAACTCCCGCTGAACTTGAGCTTCGGTGGCGGTCTGTGGTCCACCCCGGTCGCTCGCCACCACTGGGACGGCGTTCCGATGGCCGATATGATTGACCATCCGAATGCCCGTACCAACCACCTCGGTAATGGCCCGTTCATTATTGATAACATCGTCACCGGCGAAGCATATAGCTTTGTCGCCAATGAGAACTACTGGCAAGGCCGCCCTGTGCTAGACGGCATCGTGATGGAAACTATCTCCACTTCACTTGCACCGCTGGCAATGCAAGAAGGCCAGTTCGACATCATGACTTTCAGTGCCACCAACGTGATGGATCACGGGCACCTGAACAACATCCAGATCCTGGGTCAGCTCAACCAGTCCGGCGCGTTCCACACCTTCCGTCTTGGTGATATGCACACTGATGATGAAGGCAATGTCACGTTCACCCCGCGCGGCGACCGCTACGACAACCCAATCTATGATGCCCAAGTGCGCCACGCTATCGGTCACTCCTTGGACCAGCTGTCCATCGCAATGACTCTCGGTGGTGGCTTGACCCGCCCGGCAACATCCGTACTGTGGCCTTTCAACGCCCGTCAATGGATGGATGAGACCCACGTTGGTCACGCCCCCAACAACCCTGAGCTAGCCAATGAGTTGCTTGACGCGGTCGGCCTAACCGAGCGCGATGCTGAGGGCTACCGCCTGGACTTCAACGGCAACCCCTGGACCTTGCGTTGGGGTATGACCGGTGGCGCCGATGCTGAGGTATTCTTGGCCATCCGCCAGCAGAACCTGCGCGACGCTGGCATCCGCATGGAGCTCTGGCAAGATGACTTCGTGGACTGGAACTGGGCTAACGACCAAATGGATGCCGACGCCGATACCGACCTGGACATCTGGACCGCTGGCTGGAGCTTCGGCTGGGCACCTAACCCTCGTGGTATCTGGGGCCCCACCAACTTCAACATGGCTCGCTACTCCAGCCCGGAGTGGGAGGAAATCCACAATAACATCCTGTCCGAGGATTCTTGGGACCCCGAGTTCCTCGCCTACTGGATGAGCCGCTGGGAGCAGGCGTTCTACAACGATGCTGTTGCCCTCCCGGTATCATATAGCCTCGCGTTCACCGCTGTGAACAACCGCGTCGCTAACTACGATGTCACTCGCGGCACCGGCACGCTCGGCACCCCACACCTTTGGGGCCTGACCGCAGCTGCGCCTTACAGCCACTAGTATTAGCTAAGCCTTAAAGCGGCGCCACTCTGATTCAGGGTGGACGCCGCTTTTCGGCGTTATGGACGCAGTCATCCACCCACTGGGTTTAACTGCATTGCACCGGACACACTGACGAAAACTAATAGCAGGTCCGTACCACCTGAGAGCGGATTACACACAGAAAGGTAGACAGCTTGCTGAACACCATGCGACTGGCTCATGTTGTGCCTTGTGTGGTTGAGCGCCAAGCACTACAATTTTATTGAGATACTGGATGCAAAAGGTGGTAGGATGGATGGTGTTCCTCGGAGAGTAATATCAACAGGAGATTGCTATGAGATAGCATGCGCTATGAGAGCCGATTTCACTATGCCTGTATCAGATTTTCTGGATAGTGTTAGGGCCGGTCTACTAGATACTAATCTGGCCCCAGATCTAGAGAAAGATGAACAAATCAGTCACTACAACTGGATAATCGCAGCCCTTGAACATTTGTCTGAGGATGGAGACCTACCAGGACCAAGAGACTACAATCAGCTAAAAAGCGGAATCTGGGAAATTAAGCGTTTCAACCTACGCATTACTTTCTTCGATACAGACGGTCACGGGCACTTTGATCCAAAGATCGACTTCGAGGGCGGTGGTCTATGGTCGCCGCCAGACTTGCCAGACTTTGACTACTATCTGCGTTTGGCTACCGCTTTCATAAAGCCACCTAGTGTCGTGAAAACCCCGCTACGCGAATTGCAACTCGCGTTGGCTGTCCGAAAAGAGGATGTCGCACATGACTTGTCAAAAGTATCCCGATATAGATCAGAGGGCAGCACGTCTAGCAGTGGACGTAGTCAGTAACATGAACCGGGCGCGTGAGCAGACTGGTATGACCTATCAAGACCTTGCTGACAACCTCGGAGTTTCGGAGAGTCGCATCTATGAAATCCTAGAAGGTGATGGTAATGTTCGAATCGCAACAGTTGCTAGAGTTTTTGCAGCTTTAGGGTTCTCCACTAAACTTAGAATTGAACCGCTAAACCCCGATGCCGCTCCCCTGTACCGGCCACGACTCCAGAGCAACCACCCGCGTCGGAGTCATTTTTCAACAGAGTTCCAAATAAATGTCCCTGACACTATGCCCAGTTCATGGTTAGATATGCCCAGTTCATGGTTAGATGCACCCCTGAAAGTTCATGCCGATGTCTCTTAGAATAAGTGGTATTGAGTTACTCCATACATGTGGTACAAAGCCACATACCCCCCGTTCAGGCCCCGTCAAAATTGAACTCTCGTTTAAGGCAAAAAGCCACAAAGACAAGGATCATCCCCATTGGGAAATTGAGGCGATGGCTATAGTAACGGAACAAACTTCCGGAAAACAACAATACAAAGGGCTCGTCCGATACCTAGCGCATTTCGAGTTATCCGACCCCGAACCTAGCGCTAAAGATGTCGCAGAAACCATGTGGCCCTTACTACGGAACGAACTTGAAACCCAATGCGGAAGGATTGCGAAACAACCTCTTAACTTACCATGGGATATCGCTGAGTTCTATCCAGATGCTTAGTCACTAATTTGCTCACACAAAACGCATTCCCGGCTAACCAATGTCAAGGAGTGAGTTGCTTGTTCACGAGCGGACAATCCGATACAAACTCTGCCAAAGAGACGGTAAGCCCTAGCACAACTGGCTCGCAGTCTGGTAAGGTTGGGAACCATGCCAGGAGCCAACCTTACCCAGTTAGAAGCCGCCGAGCGGGCCAAAGTTATCACTCACGTCGAGTCTTACCAAATCACGCTAGATGTCGCGTGCGGGGATAAGCAATATGGCACTACTAGTACAGTAGTCTTTGATGCGATACCGGGTTCGGATAGCTTTTTGGATTTGGTAAACGCCGAGGTGGAAAGCGTCACGCTGAATGGCGTTTCCCTAAACCCGGCTGAGGTTTATCAGGATGACCGCATTGCATTAAAGGGGCTGCAGGCGCATAACACGGCCACGGTAGTTGCCAAGGGGCATTACTCAAATACCGGCGAGGGCCTACACCGCTTTGTGGACCCGGTAGATGACAATGTTTATCTATATACGATGTTTGAAGTGCCGGATGCCCGCCGCGTCTTTGCTAACTTTGAGCAGCCTGACTTAAAGGCCACTTACCAATTAACGGTTATCGCGCCCGCGCATTGGCAGGTTATTGCTAATCAGCCCACCCCCGAGCCGGTATTGACTGGAGTTTATGGCGATATTGGCGTGGCCAAACCAAAAACTGCCACTTGGACATTTGGCCCCACACCGCGCATGTCCACCTATTTGGTGGCAATGGTAGCGGGCAAGTATACCTGCTGGCATGACGAACTGACCAGCAGCGATGGTCGCAAAATCCCACTGGGCGTATACTGCCGCCATTCGCTGGCCAAATATATGGACGCCGATTACATCTTTGATGTCACCAAGGCGGGTTTCAAATTCTACGAAAGCCAATTCGACTACCCATATCCGTTCGACAAATATGACCAGCTATTTGTGCCGGAATTCAATATGGGCGCGATGGAAAACCCTGGCTGCGTCACCAACACTGAGGCTTATGTGTTCCGTGGCCAAGTGCCGGATTCCAAGAAGGAACGCCGCGTCGTCACCATTTTGCATGAGTTAGCGCATATGTGGTTTGGCGATTTGGTAACGATGAAGTGGTGGAATGACCTGTGGCTCAATGAGTCCTTTGCCGAATTCGCCTCAACTTTGGCCACCCAAGAAGCCACGGAATGGAAGGGCGCTTGGGCCACTTTCTGCGCGAGCGAAAAGGTTTGGGCTTATCACCAAGATGCCTTGCCATCCACCCACCCCATTGTCGCCGATGTTAATGACCTAGAAACCGTCTATAGCAACTTTGACGGCATCACTTATGCCAAGGGCGGCTCGGCGCTAAAGCAGTTGGTGGTTTATGTAGGGCGCAAGAACTTCTTTAAGGGCTTGGCCAACTACTTCCACAAGTACGCTTATAAGAACGCCACGCTCAATGACTTATTGGTGGAATTGGAAGCCACCAGTGGACGCGATTTGACGAATTGGTCGCAAAAGTGGCTCGAAACATCGGGCACTAACACGCTGACGCCGGAAATCACTTATAACGATGACGGCACCATCAAGAGTTTCGCTATTCTGCAGACTGCCCCGGCTGACCACCCGACTTTGCGGCCGCACCGGCTTTCCATCGGTTATTACGACCTGGATGACGCCGGACAAGTAGTACGCATGCATCAGGTTTCGCTGGATGTGGACGGCCCCCGCACCGAGGTGCCAGAGCTGGTAGGCACCAAGCGCCCCGGCTTGATTTTGTTGAATGACGATGACCTGACGTTTGCCAAAATTCGGCTTGACCCGCAATCCCGCGAGTTTGCCAAGGCCCATCTAGGCGATTTTGTTGACCCAGTGGCCCGCGGCCTGATTTGGGTGTCGTTGTGGGATCAGGTATCCGATGGCGAAACGTCATCCGAGGAATACCTCCACACCGTACTCAAGCACATCCTGGCAGAGGACAACTCCACCACCATGCAAGACGTGCTCGGCCACTTGGGCGGGGCCGCGCGCGGATTCGCCAACCCGGCCAAGCGCCAGCAGTTAAGCGAATATCTGGGTAACGAACTTTGGCGGCTAGCCCAAGCGGCCAAGCCGGGCTCTGACCAGCAGTTACAGCTGTTCCGCGATTTCACTGCCACGGCGTGTACCCCTGAGCAAGCGGCAACGCTCCAAAAAGTTTTGGACGGCGACATCAAGCTGCCCGACCTTAAAATTGATAAGGACTTGCGCTGGGATATCCTGGTTGGCTTGGCGACCTGCAATGCCCTCAAGCCGGAAGACCTAGAAAAGGCCGAGGCCAAGGACAACACCGCCACCGGTCAGCAAGCTGCCGCCCGCGTGCGAGCTTGTGTCCCTACCCGCGAGGCGAAGGAGGAGGCGTTCGCGTCCATCGTGGACCGCACCGACGCGCCCAACTCCGTCATCCGCTCCACCGCGCAAGGCTGGGCGCACGTCAACGACCCGGCCACCTTGGAAGAGTTTGTGCCGCGCTATTTGGCTTCGTTGAATTACGTCTGGGAGACTCGCACTTATCAGATGGCAGATGAGTTGATTTCGGGCCTCTACCCCGCGCGCATTGCTACCGCGCAATTCCGCGATGCCGTGCAGGGCTGGTTGGATGCCAATCCGGATGCGGCCCCGGCGCTGCGCCGCCTGGTTGTTGAGCAGCTTGCCGACACCGAGCGCGCGCTGACCGCCCAAAAAGTCGCCGCCGCTGCTTAACCGAACCGAAACGTTCTTATTCACCGCCATGCCGGGTATTCACCGTAATGCCGGGTTTTCACCGTCACGCCGGGCTTGACCCCGGCATCCGGGTTGGAGTTGTAGCGGTCACTTTCCGGTGGTGTAGAACTCGGCTAGGCGCGCTATTGCTTGGGCTTTTGTTAGGTTGCGGATTTCAGCTTCTGGAATCCCAACGTCGGTGGTCAGCGCACGAATAACCGCGACCGGAATCGCGGTTTCGGGCGGGATAGTTGGAGTCCGATTAGGTAAGTTCTGGTGTCGCACGCAATTCCAGAACTCGTCATTTGTCACTTGCAGTTGGTCGTTAAGGATATGATTCCAGATTGCTGCGCCGTATGTGGTTTTATCTGGCGGATGACTTATTCTGGTATATAGAATCCGGCCATCTGGTAATTCTAATTCATAGTTGATATGGTGCGAGCCCTTACGACGACCATCAGCACGTTTGCGAATTATCCAACCTTCAATTTCGCAGAATCGTTGCAAGTCTTTGCGTGTTGCCACTGGGTATTTTGCTGCTTTTACCATACCCTAGCGGCTTATCCACTCACGCAGTTGCTCGTCACTTGCCAGGGAAACGATTTGCACTAATCCCCAATTACCGGCATGATTTTGCGCGTGCCGCAGTCGTTCTACCCATGCCTCGGCATAATCATGTAGGGCCGCAATTAGCTCGTCAGTCGCCTCATCCATCGTGTTACCCTCAGCAGCAACTGGTAAGCCCGGCATAAATAGTGACCAGCCACTATTTTCGGCAACGGCTTGGACTCCAGCAGGCCGGACGGCCATCAAGAAGTTGAGCAACTGATCCGCATCCACCATGGCAGTGCGTCGGTTGTCCCTCGTGACCACCGCAGGCCGACTAGCGTCCGATGCATCAAGCAACGCCTTGAAGTTATCGCGCGCTGTGCGTACGTTCGGGTAAGTTACCGCCGCCCCCATATAAACCCCCGGTTAAGACCTATGCGAAATTGATGTCTGTGTCCACAGTGTACGCGCTTTGGTTGCAGGCGTCAATGTATCGTAGCCCCGTGCGCGGCCAGATTGCGGGTCAAGCCCGCAATGACGGACATCCCTTAGGTGCGGTTTTCGTACCAGCGGGATTGGGCGTGCCACATTTCTTGGTACTTGCCCTTGCGGTTTAGTAATTCATCATGGGTGCCGATGTCCACGATTTCGCCGTTATCCATGACAACAATGCGGTCGGCTAATTTGGCCGAGCCTAACCTGTGCGTTACTACTATCGCGGATTTGCCCTCGGCTAATTGCTCGAATTGGCGGAAAATCCGAGATTCCTCTATTGGGTCAATAGCGGCAGTCGGTTCATCAAGCACGATGAATTGGTTAGTCCGATAAAGGCCGCGGGCGATTGCTAAGCGTTGCCATTGGCCACCAGATAAGTCTATGCCGTTGAACTCTGGGGATAACATGGTATCTAGGTCGGCTTTTGGCTCATTGAACTTGGCCTCTTTCAGCGCGACATTTACCTTGGCGGCATTGGCCGGTTGGGCCGTATTACTTATGCCAACGTTCTCGGCTAACGTCATCTTGTACCGTTGATAACGCTGGAAAACGCCCGAAGTATTTTGGTATAGGACATCGGGATGGGTTTCTTTAGTGTCCAACCCGCCAATCGCTACCGTGCCGCTATCTGGCGGATACAACCCAATCAACAAGCGGACTAACGTGGATTTGCCAGCCCCATTTTCCCCGACGATGGCAATGGTTTCGCCATCTTTGATAGTTAGGCTGACATTATTGACGGCTGCCTTATCTCTACCCGGATAAGCGAAGCTGACGTTTTCCGCTACCACGCCCTGGCTAAAGTCTGGGGCTTGGTTAGTTTGGCTAGCGTGGTCAGTACGCTTCGCTTGGTTGCCACCAACCTCGGGCAGATCCATCAGGCGATAATAGTTTTCTATTTGGCCAACTACTTCGCTAGCCTCGCTGAGCCTGCCTAAGATTACCTCGCTCATCAACCTGAATATCTGCGTTAAGCCAGCGAATACCGCCGCGAATGCGCCCACGCTAATATTCCCTTGCATGGTGGCGTTGAAAAGCAGCCAAATGGAAACCCCTAACCCAATAAAAGATATCAAGTTCAAGGCTAACTGGAATAAAAAGGCTTTGCGCTCAGTGCGCCAAGTGTTTTGGGTAATCAACGCCAAAGTTTGGCTAAACAGCCGATGGAAATATTGGAACCCACCTAGCAGCCTAGTCTCCTTAAAAAACTCCCGCGCCGCAATAGCGTCTTGATAGGACTTGAACCGCCGCCGTAACGGCGCGTTCTCTTCTTCTAGTTCCAGGAATATTCGCGCTTCGGCAAATAGAGCGAACAGGGCTGGCACAAAAGCTGCGATAATCACCAATGGCAATAGGGGTGACAACCGGAATAAGAAGATGCCCACCGAAACAAAGAATACCAAGTAGTAAGTTACAAGTTGAATACAGGTCGCAGTGAAAGACCCAAGGGCTTCATACTCCAGGCACTCCTGCGCCATCTCTACTTCATCCAGAAAATCCGGGTCTTCAAAGTTGGCCGCTGGCAAGCGCCCCAACTTGCGCTGGAACTCAGCCATAAACTTTCCGCTATTGCCATAAGACACAAAAGTGAACAAATAGTAGTTGGCGCTGCTCAACAACTGCTGGGCAACAACTATCGCACCCAAAACTATTACCGGCCTGGCGATATCCCAAAACTCTAGGCCGCCACTAACCGCCGCTGTCGCAGCATCAAATAGGTGTTGGGTCGCTATGATAGCGGCCGTCCAAGTAAGCGCGAATAGGATTGCCACGCCCTGCTCCAAAGCCGCCCAGCCTTTGGATACGCTAAAGTATTGCACGCCCGACCGGACAACTAGATGAAAGATGCCGTATTTTGCAGTTTCCATATTACAAGTACCAATCGCTTTGGGCGCGGAACATCTGCGCGTAAATTCCGTTTTCCGCCATTAACTCATCGTGGGTACCTTGTTCTGCCACCCCACCGTGGTCAATCACAAATATCTTGTCCGCTAACTTGGTCGAACCTAACCGGTGGCTAATCATAATAGTAGTTTTCCCGCGCATCAGATGTTCAAATTCTTGATATGTTCGGCTCTCGGCCACCGGGTCTAACGCTGCAGTGGGTTCATCCAGAATCTTTATCGGCGCCGGGCTTAAAAGCGACCGGGTGAGAGCCACTTGCTGCCATTGGCCACCACTAAGGTCAATACCATCCTCGTCAATCTTGCCAAGATGCGTATTGAGGCCAGCTGGCAACTTGCCAATTACCGTGCCTAACGGAACGGCATTAACCAACTCTGTTAATTGGTCCATCGGCACCTGCCGAGCCGCAGCACCAAGCGCGATATTGTCGGCTAAGGATACTTCGTATCTCGCAAAGTCCTGCTGCACCACCGAGAATAACGCTTTAATCGTGCCAATCGGATAACTGCGCAGTTCTTTACCATTTATTAGTATCTCACCCTCATACCCGTCATACAGTCCGGTTAGCAACTTGGCGATGGTGGTTTTGCCAGCCCCATTTGCACCGACAAAGGCATAATGCTTACCGCGTTCTAGGTCGAAGGAAAGGTTATGTAACACCTCAGATTCGCCAGTTGGGTATTTAAAGGTGACATTGCGAAAGTCTAGGTGCTCAAACACTATCGGCTCGGCATCGGGCAAATCTGTCGCCCCCGGCGTGCGGCTCAAACTCAAGAGCTCCGTTAGGCTTTCCAGATATTCTTGACCTTTGGAGAACTTCGCAATCGCAGGCTGCATGGAACTACTTAACATTTCGATTACCGCAAAAATAGCGGAGACAACGCCCATGAACATACCAGGGCTAAGTTGGCCACTGAGTACGGGAGGTATTAGGGCTAAAATGATGAGCACCGAAATAATCGCCATCACAATGGATGCTGATTTTTGGGCAATCTGCATCTGCAACTCAGCGTCCAGCTGGATTTTATGGGCGGCCTTAAAGTGCTGATAGTACCGGCCAGTTACGTCATCGGAATAGCCGAATAACGTACGTTCATCAACGGCATCCCGGTTAGTAAGCACTTCTTCGGAGAAGTACGAATAGCGGCGCTCCTCTTTTAGCGCTTCAACTTCGGCATCATAGCTACGTTTACCGGCGCGAACCGCTAACCAAAAGAGCGGCACACTCAATAAAACCAGCGCGAGCGCAGCCCACCAGACTTGCAGCACAATAAGCGTGAACACCGCAATAACCGCCACGATATTGCGCAATATCGTGCGCACTGCCCCCAAACCGCCTTTTAGGGTATCCAACAGTTCATCGGATAGTTCAACTAACTCCCACGAATCCTCATCCTCGATATGTTGATAAGCCAGATTAGCTCTGGCCTCCAGAATCGCGGGCGTATAAATTCGCTCCATGTTTATCGCAATCCGGGAGGTGAGCAACCTTAATACGTTATCTAGGATGGTGGTTATCCCGATAGCGGTGATAAGTAACGCAAGCGGGATGTAAATTGCTGAGGTGGGGCTTTGCTGCGCGAAGATCTGCATCGCGGTATCAACCAGAGCCGCAGTGGCGAACGCCAAGACGAAGGTGGGGATAACCGCTTGAATTAGCGCGGCCAACAATAGCAATATCACCGGAATTGGCGCGGCCTGGAATGGCAGCCGCAAGATGTCTAGCCAATTATACGTTCTGATTTTCAGCATCAGCGAACTCCAATGAAAGAATGCGGATCAGGCCCGCGATGACGGAATAGGTCAATGCCGGATACCGGGTCAAGCCCGGCATGACAGTATTAGCTTCCTCACTAGGCGGGGCCAGATACCGGATCGAGCCCGCAATGACGGAATAGGTCAGGCCCGCAATGACAGTAATAGCTGCCTCACTAGCCAAGGCCAGATACCGGGTCAAGCCCGGCATGACGGAATAGGTCGAGCCCGGCATGACAGTAGTAGTGCCAGCACCCGCAGCACCACTAGGCTTTGGCAACGGGCAGCGGCGTGGTGTTGAGGGTAGCCAATAACGAAAGCAGGCGTTGAGAGTCAAATAACTCCTC
>JGI24699J35502_11133591_pt1 | contig 12319 bp, 9 predicted proteins | sample TergutMp193P4_FD_35502 | JGI IMG/M metagenome (IMG submission 35502) | reverse complement strand
GACTGATTTTATCAATTTTGTTGAAAACAATAATCAGTTTTTTATTTTTGGTTTTCGGAACGATTTTGTCGGCAATGTATTCGATTTCCTTGTTGAAATGAGTCGTATCAATCATCCAAATAATAATTGACGCTTGATCAATTTTCCGAAAAGTCCGGTTAATTCCGATTTTTTCCACTTCATCGTTGGTGCTTCGAATCCCTGCCGTATCAATGAAGCGGAAGGTTATCCCTTGAATATTGATGACATCTTCAATCGCATCGCGTGTTGTCCCGTGAATTTCGGAAACAATGGCTTTGTCTTCATTCAGCAACAGATTGAGTAAGGTTGATTTGCCGGCGTTGGTTTCACCGACGATGACAACCGGAACGCCGTTTTTCAAGACATTCCCCACACTGAACGAATTTGCCAAACGGGCGATTATCACTTGGATATCATCCGCTAACCGAAAAAGCTGACTGCGATTGGCAAATTCAACGTCTTCTTCGCCGAAGTCCAATTCCAATTCAATCAAGGAAACAAATTGCAGTAATTGCGAACGAAGATGCCCCAATTCTTTACTGAATCCGCCCCGCATCTGGTTCATCGCTAAGCGGTGAGCCGCAGCCGATTGCGATGCGATTAAATCGGCGACGGCTTCAGCTTGGGATAAATCCATTTTTCCGTTCAAGAAAGCGCGTTGAGTAAATTCACCCGGCTTTGCCAATTGACAGCCTTTTTCAATCAAAAGTTTCAAGATTTCCTGCTGAATATAAATCGAACCGTGGCAGGATATTTCAACAACGTCTTCACCGGTAAATGACCGGGGGTGTCGGAAAACGGTAACCAATACTTCATCCAATACGATGTCGTCCTTCACGATTTGACCGTGGTTCGTCATGTAAGGATTTTGTTTGTCAATGGTTTTCCCTTCACTTGTCGGTCTGAAAATCGCATCGCAAACGGTTATCGCTCCAGGACCGGAAACCCGGATTATCGCAATTCCTCCCTGCCCGGCAGGAGTGGAAATCGCACAGATGGTTGTATTATCTGTCATATTCTATCCAACACTTTTTGTATCAATTCGTCAAACGAGCCTTTGTAGTCGGTGTTCATTCCGCCGGAATAGCGACCGGCAATAATCACGCAAGCCGTCAATGCCTTGTGTCCCATCAGAGCGGCTAATGCGGCTAATGCGGCGCTTTCCATCTCATAGTTGGCTATCTTCAATCCGTTGTATTCAAACGATTCGATTCGTTTATTCATTTCCGGATGACTCAATCCCAACCGGACATGCCGTCCTTGCGGACCGTAAAATCCGCTTGCGGAAATCGTTATTCCTTTTATCATGTCGAAACCGATACGCTTTATCAATTCTTCATCGGAAGCTGCAAAGTAAGGTTGCGCCAATGAACCGCTCCATCGGGTATGCGCCATAAATTGCAAGGATAATTCCTTATTGGCGATACGTTCTCCGTTTTCGTAAAAGAAAATCAAACCGTCCATTCCCATGGAAATTTCCGAAATGACATACGTACCTATCGGACAAAACGGCTGCAATCCGCCGGAAGTTCCGATGCGTACCAGCGTCAGTTGCCGAAAGTCTTTTTTCACTTCACGCGTTTGTAAATCAATATTCGCCAAGGCATCCAATTCGGTCATGACAATATCAATGTTGTCGCAACCGATTCCGTGTGATAAAGCGGTTATTCGTTTGCCGTTATATGTCCCGGTTATTGTACGAAATTCACGACTTTGCCGATCAAATTCAATACTGTCGAAGTAAGCGGCAACGACGGGAACCCGTTCCGGGTCGCCCATCATGACTACTTTATCCGCCAATTGTTCCGGTTTCAGATGCAGATGAAAAACAGAACCATCCGTATTAATCGGTAAGTGGTCTGGAGGAATTGTTCTCATGTTAAAAAATTATGAATTATGAATTATGAATTATGAATTATAAAGATAAAAGAACATTATAGTTTATAATTCATAATTCATAATTTTTTGTTTATCCTTTAATTGGTTTATTCTCTGTTTTTGAGGGCTTTGCAATCGTTTCCCTCATATCGGTATCTGCTTGAATATTTTTCATTTTGTAATAATCCATGACTCCCAGATTACCGGAACGGAAGGCTTCAGCCATTGCTTTCGGTACTTCAGCTTCGGCTTCAATTACTTTGGCGCGGGCTTCTTGCGCTTTGGCTTTCATTTCCTGTTCCAAAGCTACAGCCATTGCGCGACGTTCTTCGGCCTTCGCCTGTGCGATGTTTTTATCGGCTTGCGCTTGATCCATCTGTAATACGGCGCCGATGTTCTTACCGATGTCAATATCGGCAATATCAATGGAAAGGATTTCAAAAGCTGTTCCGGCATCCAACCCTTTCTTTAATACTACTTTGGAAATGCTATCCGGATTTTCAAGCACTTCCTTGTGGGTTTCCGCTCCGCCGATAGAAGAGATAATTCCCTCTCCTACCCTTGCAATTACCGTTTCTTCACCGGCGCCGCCGACCAATTGTTTGATATTGGCTCGCACGGTTATACGCGCTTTTACCAGCAGTTGAATACCGTTTTTAGCCACAGCTGCAATCGGAGGCGTATCAATCACTTTCGGGTTTACCGACATCTGAACGGCTTGAAAGACGTCGCGACCGGCCAAGTCAATAGCTGTCGCCATTTGAAAAACCAAATCAATATTCGCTTTTTCGGCGGAAACCAAAGCGTGCACCACTCGTTCGACATGTCCGCCGGCCAAATAATGCGCTTCCAACTGGTCGCGGGTAATGTTTTTTAACCCGGCTTTGTGTGCTTCAATCATAGCGCTTACAATGACGGGGGGCGGCACTTTCCGTAATCGCATCAGAAAAAGCTGCAATAAAGAAATGTTTACTCCCGATGCTTTTGCGGTAATCCACAATACAAAGGGTACATAATAAAAGAAGATTGACAGCAATATAAGAGCTGCTACAATCAATGCAATCCAAAGGAATATTCCCGGGTCCATAGCATTCATAGTGTTAAATTTATAATTATTTTAATTAGATGTTGTTACTATCAATTGCGTCGGTAATACTTTGACGACTGTTACGGCCGTATTTTCATCAACAAATCCACCCAATGTTTTCGCTTCCATCGTAATATTATTTATTCGAACTTTTCCCATCGGATTCAAGCGGGAAATGCTGATTCCTTGATCTCCTTCCGAAATTTTAGGTAATCCTTCCGTTGCGACCGTAGAGTCAATATTGGTTTTCAAAGCGATATTATCTAAGGCTTTGGATTTAACCAAATAAACAAAAGCAATACCGATGATTGCGACAACCGAGACCAACGTAATTATTCCGGCTGTTGTTCCCAGATTTCGAAAGGCATAAAAAATTCCTCCGAATGAAAATATCGTTCCCGCAATAGCCATTAACGTTAAACCGGGAATAAGGAATATTTCCACCAGAATTAATACAATTCCAATGATACATAGCACAATAACAATCAACACTTCCATAATTTCAATTAATTTTTAATTCGCAAATACTTGATTTCCGTATTTCGTGTGTCAACCAATAATTTCGCGTATGTCCGGTACATTGTTTCAAGTTGTTGTTCGTTAGTCAGAATCGGCGTTCGGAGCGATTGCTTTTGTGCGTTGTTTCCTTCGGCAAACGCTTTTCGTTGAGCGTCCAATTGGTCTTCCGCCGTTTGGATTTTTTTCTCTAATTCTTTGGATTGCAAATAGGAATTTTTTGCCGCATCGCTTTCAAAATCCGCTAAAGTATAATAAACAATGTTGTCGTTGATGACAAAAGTAAAATCTTTTTTCACTTTGTTCCGCTCTTTTTCAATATCGGCTTTTACGCTTTCCAATTTACTTTGATAATTGACGTTCGGAAGCCAAGTATCCCGAATCGAAGTGATTTTAGCCCGATCCGTCAACACTTGCTCATCTTCGGTTTCAATCGGTTGAATTTCACTGTTCGGAATAAACGTATAAACAATGACTTTATCTTCCGGCTGAAAACGATCAGAAGCGAAATAGCCGATTTCGTTCACTTCATCAATTACCAACATGTAATCGTTATATATAGAATTAAAAGGCATACCCAATTGATTGGGAGCCAAATAGGTATCATTATTCAAATTATAGCGGCTGACGAACAGATCGTATCCGCCGATTGAACCGTTACCGGTGGAAGCATAGTAAATAGTCAATCCGTCGGGCATTACAAAAGGAAAATTGTCGTCGGTTCCATTTTCTGACGGAAGATTCAACGGTTTTTCTTCCGACCAGCGGTCTTGAATTTTAAGTTGGGAATTTAAGCGAAAGTATCCGTTTTCATCTTTTTTACCCAAGAAACGCCGGTCTTTCAATTGATTTTCATAAATAACCGTAGCATCCGTTTGCTCGAGCGTCCCGGTTTCTTCGCCTAAAAAATAAGCTTTCAGAAAGTTCTTTTTATCCGTGATTACACTGTCTATGATTTGAATATTTTCGCAACGAGAAAGCATTCTTGCCGCTTTTTCCGCTTGCATCAATAACGGTTTTATCGAATCGGCCGCTTGCACTTGCGGTTTCTTATTTTTCAACCATACATCTGTTTGCATTTGATAGGCATCCGCCGCTTTTTTGAATTGATACAATTGATAATACATAGCGGCAGCTTCAGCATATTTCTTTTTGGAAAACAGAAGATCCGCTTCTTCATGTGTCTGCGCTTGAAAGTTCACACTGAAAAAGAAAAGCAAAGCAATAATAAATGAAACCCTTTTCATTCCTGCAATAACCGTATTTTTAAGTTTTAAGTTATAAGTTATAAGTTTTAACCGTTTCAAAGGTAATCATTTTTTTAATTATTTCAATTGCATTTAACAAATAAGTTGTAATTTTGCGGATAATTTGAATTTTTGTAATCGCATTAAAAATGGAATTATTAACAATAACATCTTTAAACGATATCAATCTGAGTACGTTGACTTGGAGTGATCTGGTAGATTTTCTCTCGCATCAGGCTTTGGATTTCGGTCAACGATTACTCATTTGTATCGTTATCTACATCGTAGGGAAGAAATTAATTCGGTTTTTGAACAAGGCCTTGGGGAAATTAATGAACTCGAGAAAATTGGACGCATCGGTGATTTCTTTTCTCAACAGTTTGATTGATATTCTGTTGACCGTTGTTCTGTTGATTACAATCATCAATATTCTGGGAATCAATAACAGTTCGTTCATCGCGCTTTTCGCTTCTTTCGGCGTAGCTATGGGTATGGCGTTAAGCGGAACCATGCAAAATTTTGCCGGAGGGGTAATGATTCTTCTGTTTCGCCCGTACAAAATAGGCGATTACATACAGGCGCAAGGTCAAGAAGGCACCGTAAAGTCCATTCAGATATTCAGTACCGTGCTTACTACATTGGATAATCGTACCATATACGTTCCGAACGGCGGTTTGAGCAATAATATTATCGTCAATTTTAACAATCAAGATACGCGGCGGATTGAATGGACAATAGGCATTGAGTACGGAACGGATTACGACAAAGCGAAATCAATTCTGCAAAGCATCTTATCTTCCGATAAACGAATTTTTAACGATCCGAGTCCTTACATCGCCATGAAAGCGCTGAGCGAAAGTTCGGTTGATTTGCTGATTCGAGCTTGGGCAACACGCTCCGATTATTGGGATATATATTACGATATAAATGAACAAATATATAAAGTATTTGAAATCAACGGAATCAATATCCCATTCCCCAATGTTACCGTCCATTTGTCAGACAATTCTAAAAGTAACTAAAAAATATCGGTAGAAATACTTTCCTTTTGTCATTTTTTTGTATTTTTGCAGCGTTTTATTAAGTAATATATACCATATTATATGACACAAATAGCTGCTAATGAAGTAATTGATTGGGCGAAGAGTTTTCTCTCGCAAGCCGATTCGGAGTTAACCCCGGATGAAGTAAAAGAACAAAAGAAGTTTGCCTCTCTCATACAAACTCCGGAGTATAAAACATTCCTTTCGCGAATGTTAGACGAATCCTCTCAGATTCGGGATACCCGTCAATTAAATAAACGGGTAAGAAAAATGATACAAGAATACGGTGTCCCCGATTTTTTTAATGGTTTCGACCGGTGGTTGATAAAAATGTATCGGTCTTGCGGATATTGGTTTCCATCCATTGCCATGCCGATTTTCAAAAGCAAACTTCGCAACGAAACAAATAAAATCATTATTGCCGAAGAGCGTCCCAAATTGACCAAGCATCTCGAAGAACGAGCGAAAAACCAAATCGGACAGAATGTTAATCTGCTGGGTGAAGTCGTATTGGGAGACAAAGAAGCCGAACATCGTTACCAACACTATCTCAAAGCGTTGGAAGAACCGGATATCAATTATATTTCCATCAAACTATCGGGGATCTATGCTCAAATTCATCCGCTGAGTTACAAGCAAAACAAAGAAGAGCTTTGCGAACTGGTGGCGGCCGTATATCAAAAAGCGATTGATTTTCCATATACCGATTCATCCGGGAAAAAATGTCCGAAGTTTGTTAATCTCGACATGGAGGAATACAAAGATGCGGAATTGACGTTGGATGTGTTTATCGAAGTTTTGAGCCGTCCCGCATTTAAACAATATACAGGCGGAATTGTTATACAAGCCTACCTTCCCGATGCCCAAGGTTTTCAACAACGTTTGCTCGATTTTGCAAAAAAACGCGCAGCGGAAGGAGGAGCGCCCATCAAAATGCGCTTGGTGAAAGGCGCTAATTTACAGATGGAAAGCATTACTTCATCATTACGGGGATGGCCGAATCCGGTTTATCCGACCAAAGTAGAAACGGATGCCGATTATCTGCACATCTTAGACATCGCTTTATCGCCCGAAAATGCGAAAGTTTGCCATGTGGGCGTTGCATCGCACAATTACTTCAGTATCGGATACGCCTATCTTTTGTCGGAAAAAAACGGCGTTTCGGAATACGTTACGTTTGAAATGCTTGAAGGAATGGCCAATAATCTGCCGCGCGTCATGCGTAAATTGCAAAAGCATATTATTCTTTATACGCCGGTAGTGAAAGCCGATCATTTTTTGAACGCTATTTCATATCTTGTACGCAGGTTAGATGAAAATACGGGAAAAGATAATTTCTTGAGCCATGTGTTTAATCTGAAATTAGAAAGTCCGCAATGGAATTTCTTGGCCGATCGGTTCCTTGAAGCCTATCGTATGAAAGACGCGATCCGGACGATTCCTTTCCGCAATCAAAACCGGAACGAAAAAACGGTTTCGCCGGAAAATATACATACCTTCGTCAATGAACCCGACACCGACTTGGATTTACCTCAAAACCGTCAATGGGCTTTGGATGTATTGAAAAAATGGGAAACCTCGGTGAATGAAAAGAACTTCATCGTTCCGGTTCAAATAGGAAATCAAACGCTTCTTACGGAAAATAAAAAACGCTATCTCGACCGAAGCCGTAACGACGAAGTAACGTTTTGCGAAGCAAACCTATCGTCTCAAGAGCAAATAGAAAAAATAATCGCAAGAGCGGAAAAAGACGTATCCGGATGGCGAAAAACCTCCTTGGATAAGCGTCGGAAAATCTTGCATAAAACAGCGGAAAACCTAAGCAATAATCGTGGCGATTTAATCGGCTGTATGGCGGCAATCACCGGAAAAACATTCACCGAAGGTGATATAGAAGTATCCGAAGCCACCGATTTCTGTCGTTTCTATCCGATATCTATGGAGCTGTTCGACGAATTGCCGACGGTTTCTCATCAACCGAAAGGCATCATTTTGGTCATTCCGCCTTGGAATTTCCCGTTGGCGATTCCTGTCGGCGGCGTTGCTTCGGCGCTTGCCGGAGGAAATTCGGTCATCTTGAAACCGGCTACCGTTGCGCTTCCCATCGCTTGGTTATTTGCTCAATGCTTCTGGGATGCCGGCGTTCCGAAAGACGCTTTACAAGTCGTTTGTCCGGCCGAGCGAACAGCGTTGAATTACTTAACGGCGCATCCTTCCGTCAAACATGTGATTTTAACCGGCGGAACCGACACCGCTTTTCGCTTGTTGGAAAACAGTCCGCGCACGCCTCTCTCGGCGGAAACCGGAGGTAAAAACGCCATCATCATCACCGCTGATGCCGATCAAGACCATGCCATATTAAATGTCGTTTCGTCGGCATTCAGTAATGCCGGACAAAAATGCTCCGCTTGTTCGCTGTTATTGGTTGACAGAAAAACGTATGAAGATACAACGTTTCAATCGAAACTGAAAGATGCCGTTACCAGTCTGCGCACAGGAAGCGTATGGGACACAATGAACTATGTCGGCCCGATGATTGACAATCGCAACGAAAAATTGCAGTATGCCATCGAACATCTCGAAGAAGGCGAATCGTGGTTAGTCGCTCCCGAATTTACGGATGAAAAGAAATATATTTTGAAACCCACCGTCAAATGGGGTGTAAAACCAAATAGTTATACATTTAAAAATGAATTGTTCGCACCGCTTTTGTCCGTAGTTTGCATTGATAATTTGGAGCAGGGGATTGCGTATGCCAATTCTCCGGAATACGGATTAACCGCCGGTTTACAAAGTTTGAATGAAGAAGAGCAAGCCTGCTGGAAAAACAATATCGAAGCCGGAAACTTGTATATCAACCGCGGAATAACAGGCGCTATTGTGCGTCGTCAGCCGTTCGGAGGAATGAAACGCTCCGCTTTCGGCGGCGGAATCAAAGCCGGAGGACCGAACTATGTCTCTTGTTTTATTGAATTTAGCGAGAACCCGATTCTTGAGGCGGAACATACGACGCCATTGAGCAATTTGGTTTCGGACGAGCAAGACAAAGATCGGGTGAACTTTGCTTTTTCCAACTACCGGAAAATTTGGAAAGAAGAATTTTCGCAAGAAAAAGATGTTTGTCATATCTACGGAGAAGAGAATACATTCCGCTATCTTCCGGTGAAAAGTATGGGATTCCGCGTTCAAGAAACAGACAATTTAGCGGATATACTTTTAGTGATGATCGCCGCGAATACGACAAAAACAGCGTTATCGGTAAGCATATCCGAAAGCAATCCGAATTTTCAGACTATCCGGAAAGCAACCGGCGCTTTAGCCGGTATAAAAACGGTTATCCAAGACGAAGCCGGTTTTATCGAAGATATGGAACAATACGAACGGATTCGTATCGCTTCGACGGGAGTATCGGACGCTCTCTATCAAAAGGCGGCTAAACTCGGAAAATATATCGCCGACCGGAAACCGCTCATCGAAGGACGAGTGGAACTGTTGCATTATTTGAAGGAGCAAAGCATTGCCTACGAATATCATCGCTACGGAAGTATTTTCGGGGAAAAATTTTGATTCGGGAAGGAAAAAATTTCTATGGAGTTGACCGGTAAATCCGCCCAACAAATAAAGGATTATTTGCGAGAAAATAGCTTAAAATTATACGTTTAAAGAGTTGTCGGAAACTTAAAAACAAAAAAAACTAAAGTCAGACAGCAAAGAAAAATGGTTAAATTACGTTAATTATTCTTAATAACTATAATTTATAGTTGATAAACTAAAATATATAGTTACCTTTGTTTCGTGAAATAAATAAAGCTGTAAAATCATGAAGCGACTCACTGCAAAGGAAGAAGAAATTATGGGATTTTTTTGGAAGAAAGGTCCTCTTTTCATTCGTCAATTGACCGACGAATACGATGAACCTAAGCCGCATTACAACACGCTTTCCACAATCGTCAGAGGATTGGAAGAAAAAGGATACATCGGTTATACGGCGTTCGGAAATACTTACCGGTATTATGCCTTGATTTCCGAAGAAGAATACAGTAGGAAAACCTTGAAGAATGTTATCTCCCGGTATTTCGATAATTCCTATACCCGGGTAGTATCAACGTTGATCGAGGAGGAAAACATTTCCATTGAAGAATTGCAAGCATTGATACAACAAATTAAAAATCAAAAATCCGAATGACGCAGTTCTTGGTTTATATCATCCAATCAACACTTTGTCTGACTCTTTTTTATTTATTTTTCAAGGTGTTGTTAAGTCGGGAAACTTTTTTTCGTTTCAACCGCTTTGTATTGCTTGCCGGGATGATTGTATGTGCCGGTCTTCCGGTAATCAAACTTAAAGTACCTCAGACAGTTGTAATTCAAGAGCCGATTGCAAAAATGGAACGTTTCTTTGTAATTCCGAAGTCGTCGAATGCGGTAATCGCTCCGAAAGATTATTTATTTCAATCGGGAACAAAGATTAACGAATATCCCGAATCCGCCGGAGAAATACCTGTATCTCCTCCCTCTATCGTACCGGTCACTATTGTAAAAATAACCGCAATACTTTATGGTACCGGATTTTTCGTTGTGCTATTTTCATTGTTCGGTTCTATCTTCAAAATGATACGAATCATTCGCAAAGGAACAAAAATAAAGAGGGGCAGATACACGGTTGTCTGCATTTCCAAGCAAATCTGCCCGTTTAGTTGGGGAAAATATATGGTATTGAATGAAAACGATTACCGGCAAAACTCGGATGAAATCCTTATCCACGAAGAAATACATGCCCGTAAACGACATTCATCGGATTTATTGTTTGCTGAATTTTTTATTCTGTTTCACTGGTTCAATCCCGTAGTTTGGCTGCTAAAGAGAGAATTACAGAATGTGCACGAATATGAAACGGATAGAGAAGTAATTAATCAAGGCATTGATGCAACAAAATACCAATTAATGTTAGTGAAAAAAGCTGTCGGCGCAAGGTCCTACGCTATTGCCAACAGCTTTAATCACAGTAAAATTAAAAACAGAATTACTATGATGTTAAAAAGAAAATCAACTCGTTGGGCAAGGCTCAAACTTTTATTGTTTGCGCCTTTAGCGGTAGTATTACTACAAGCTTTCGCCCCGCCGGAAACAGTCCGGATTCAAGAATCGCTAATTAACGGCGAAGATACAACAATTTTTGAAAAGCCCAAACAACCGGTGGACAAACCGGAGGTTCGAGTACAAGAAAAACAGTCCGAGCAACAGAAAACGAAATCTGTTTTGCGAGAAAACAATGTCATTATTACAGATGAGAAAGATGAAATCCTCTTAATCGGCGATAGCATTGAGATTAACTTTGACCCTATACAATTAGAAGAGATCAAAAAACAGATGGATGAATGTAGGGAACAGATGGATGAATGTAGGGAACAGATGGATGAGATCAAGAAGCAAATGGATGAAGATAGAAAGCAAATGGATGAATATACAAAACAGATAGATAAATAAAAGAGAACTGCTTCCATTTTTACGGTTTAACCGAGTCATATCATATTTTTACTCTTCCCGTAATAAAAACGGGAAGAGTAAAAATAAACCGGATCCGGATAATCGCGCCGTTTTATATATTTTTCCAACCGATTTCCTACCGACGAACCGGCCGATTAATATTCCAGCACGCGAGGCAGGGATTGGGCTTCATCAATCCATTTTTCCACTTCTTTAAGCGACGGTGTGCGGCGGGTGAGCTTTTTCACGGCGTTCACTTCTTCCATTTTTTTCGTAAGATTTTCGGCATTGCGCATCGCTAATTCGGGAACGGTGTCCACCCCCGCGACTTCAAGCAGTTCCGAAAACTCTTGACCGATACCGTTGATTCGGAAAAGATCCGCCATATTGGCGAATTTAAGTATCAATTTTTCGGAGATGCCTGTGGTTTCAGCCAAATTTTTACGTTCTTTTTTTGTTTTTGTACCTGCCAGCAGTTTGTCGGTACTGTTGATGCCGGCTTCACGAAGTTTTGCACCTAATTTTTCACCGATTCCTTCAATTTCTTCGACTTTATAATTTGCCATAAGACTTTATGTTATTAGTAATTCCTACTCGTAAGGCTTTTCGGAATACGCCTTGGTTTTCGACGTCAAATATAGTTGATTTTTCAAACTAAAACAAGAGAAAATCCGATTTTTTTAATAAAAATGAGATCCAAGATCGTAAAAGAGCCGAATTTTCGCATAATTTGAGACAATACCGTTCCGATTAAATTTCAAACTGACTGTTATAGAGCTTGGCATAAAATCCGTCTTTCATCAAAAGCTCTTGGTGAGTCCCCTGCTCCACGATGTTGCCTTCGTTCATTACCAAGATGCAATCCGCATCACGGATGGTGGACAATCGGTGGGCAATTACAAAACAGGTACGGCCTTCCATTAAAAGATTCATAGCCTGTTGAATCATCATTTCCGTACGGGTATCCACCGAACTGGTAGCTTCGTCCAAAATCAATATGCGGGGATTGGCTAATACCGCCCGGGCAATTGTGAGCAACT
>JGI24699J35502_11133592_pt1 | contig 12324 bp, 7 predicted proteins | sample TergutMp193P4_FD_35502 | JGI IMG/M metagenome (IMG submission 35502) | reverse complement strand
GGCCACCGGCTCGCTGCCCGGTTGGCCCGGCACAGTCTCAATAAATGCCCGCCACGAATCCACTTGGAAAAACTGGGGCCGAGCGCCATCTTGTTCCTCGCGCAGTAATAGCTCAAAAGAGGCGTCAGCTGCGTCATAGGTATATCCGCGCGCTTCGGCGTCCTTAACCCGTTTGGTAACTCGCTTTAGTAAATCTTTTTGGTCGGATAAATCGAAACCGAGTTCCCGGCCTTTTAGTTCGATGGAGGCGCGCCCGGCCATTTCGGAAACTAACATGCGCATATCATTACCGACGATGGCTGGGTCGGCGTGTTGATACATATCGGGGTGGACTTTAATAGCGGAGGCGTGCAAACCAGCTTTATGCGCAAAGGCAGAAGTGCCAACATAAGGCTGCCGAGCAAAAGGCGCGATATTAGTTATTTCGGCAATGGCGTGCGCAATGCGAGTTGATTCACTGAGTTTTTCGCCTAATAAGTCCAGCCCATATTTCAGATTTAGATTAGCGACCACGGTAATTAGGTCGGCATTACCCGTCCGCTCCCCATAACCGTTTACTGTGCCCTGCACTTGCACCGCCCCAGCGGCGACGGCAGCCAGCGAGTTCGCCACCGCGCAGCCCGCGTCATTATGGGCGTGCATCCCCAGCCGCGCGTGCGGGCCGACGGCATCGCGCACGGACGACACTACCTCGGTCACGAAATCAGGCACCATACCGCCGTTGGTGTCGCACAGGCACACGGTTTCGGCGCCCGCGCTGAAAGCGGCTTGGATGGCTTCAAGGGCGTAGGCCGGGTCGAACCGATAGCCGTCAAAGAAGTGTTCCGCATCTACGACGACGCGGCGACCTTCATGCACCAACAGTTTGACGGTATCCTCAATCATCGCCAAGTTTTCGTTATTGGTGGTGCGTAAAGCGTATTTGACGTGCCGCGAATCCGACTTTGCTACTAACGTGACCATCGGCGTTTCGGCGGCCAATAACGCCAACACTTGTGGGTCTAACTCTGCTTTAGTATCCGCCTTGCGGGTGGCACCAAAGGCTGCGAGGATGGCGTGCTTGAGGTTTAGTTCATTGCGGGCGCGGGCGAAAAACTCGGTGTCCTTGGGGATGGCGCCCGGCCAGCCGCCCTCAATAAAGCCGACGCCAAGTTGGTCCAGCAGCGCGGCAATGGCCAGCTTGTCGGGCACCGAAACGTTGATGCCCTCTTGCTGGGTGCCATCACGCAGCGTGGTGTCATAAACGTCGAAGTTGGCCGGGTTGATGGCGGCGAGGGACATGTGTTTGCCTTTGCTAATTCGTGATAGTTGCAGACCGTGGTGGTTTCGAGACCGGGCTTCGCCCGCCTCAACCACCAAAGCAGCCTAGGCTAAGCGAGTCATCCAGCCGTGTTTATCTTGGGCCGTGCCATACTGAATGGCCGTTAATGCCTCGCGCAGTTCCATCGTGAGCTTGCCCGGCTGCCCATCGCCAACCACCAAGTTGAACTTGTATGGCGCCTGCGTGCCATCCGCGAGTTCAATGCTATGCGGGATTTCGCCTGCCATCCGCCCCACCGGAGTGACGACGGCGGCGGTACCGCAAGCGAACACCTCAGCGATTTTGCCATTCTCAAGGTCGGTAACAAGTTCGCTAAGCCGGATCGGACGTTCCATCACGCGATGGCCGTGATCCCTTGCGAGCCGAATCAAGGAATCTCGGGTGACGCCTTCCAGAATAGAACCACTCAGGATGGGGGTTTCGATGGTGCCATCGGAGCGGACGAACATCAAGTTCATGCCGCCCAATTCCTCAATGCGACCATCTGAGTTAACGTCCAAATAGCAGACTTGATCAAAGCCTTGGCTCGCGGCAATTTGTTGTGGCAATAACGATGCCGCATAATTGCCACCGCATTTAGCCGCCCCAGTTCCGCCGGGAGCCGCCCGATGGTATTTACTGTCCACCCAAATCGAAAGGGGTTTAGCGCCACCTGCGAAATAATTGCCGGCTGGCGAAGCAATAACTAAAAACTCCACGGCATTAGCCGCCCGGACGCCTAAGAAAGCTTCAGAGGCGAACATAAAGGGTCGCAGATATAGCGAAGTTTCCGGCGCGGATGGTACCCACTTTTTATCAGCACGCACTAATGCTGCACAAGCGGCGACAAATAAATCTACTGGTAACTCTGGTAACGCGAGCCGCTGCGCTGACTTGTTAAAGCGCTTAGCATTCATTTCGGGCCGGAAAGCCCAAATCGAACCATCCTGATGGCGATAGGCCTTTAACCCCTCGAATACTTCTTGCGCATAATGCAATACCGCAGTAGCCGGATCGAGCGCTAACGGCCCATAAGGGTCTATCCGCTGATTTGACCAGCCTTTACCGCGTTCCCAAGATATGCGTGCCATGTGATCCGTAAATACTTGGCCAAATTTTGGGTCGGCGATTTTCGCTTCGCGCTCCGCGTCTGGGATGACCTTGTCGGGGGAATACCAAAATTGCGCGACTAAGCGTTCAACTGATTCGGGTAGCGTGTGGCCGCCCAGTGATATTCCCATTTTCTACTCCTTTGCCAACCTTTTGCCCATCTTACCCATTGCTTACTACTGTTTTCCACCTTGTGCGTGGGGTGGTTTCATTACAGCCGATTTGCGATGTCGTTGCCGATTTCGACGGTGGAGCGCTGGGTACTGCCGCGCTCGGCCAAATCAGCCTCAACGGCAGCCGTGATTTTGGCGGCCTCCGCATCAAAGCCCAAATGCTCCAGCATTAAGGCCGTGGAAAGAATGGTGGCCGTTGGATCAGCGATACCCTTACCAGCGATATCTGGAGCGGAACCGTGAATAGGCTCAAACATGGACGGGAAATCGCCTTCGGGGTTAATGCAACCAGAGGCCGCAAGGCCAATGCCACCAGTGACAGCGGCAGCTTGGTCCGTAATGATATCGCCAAATAGGTTATCGGTAACGATGACGTCAAAACGACCCGGATCGGTGGTAAGGAATATCGTGGTGGCATCCGTGTGGTAATAATCGGTTTTCACCTCAGGATATTCTTTAGCAACACGGTCAAATACGCGCTGATATAGGCCACCAGCATGTACCAAAACGTTATTCTTGTGCACTAAGCTTAAATGCTTCTTGGGTCGCTTGGAGGCTAGCTCAAAGGCGTACCGGATTAGTCGCTCAATATCAAAAGCGGTATTAACGGAAATCTCTGTGGCGATTTCATGGGGCGTGTCAGTGCGTAAGTTACCACCGTGGCCGGAATAAACCCCTTCGGTACCCTCGCGGACAACCACCAGATCGATTTCCCCCGGCTCTTTAAGCGGAGATTCGACGCCTTGATAAAGTTTAGCGGGGCGCAAGTTGGCGTATTGGTCTAACTCAAACCGCAGTTTCAGCAATAGACCGCGCTCCAAAATGCCCGATGGCACGGACGGGTCACCAACCGCACCCAGCAGGATGGCATCGTGCCCCTTGATGGATTCCAACTCAGCGTCCGTCAGCACTTGGCCGGTGCGGTGGTAACGGCCTGCGCCAAGGTCATAGTAAGTGGGTTTGACGATGACTGCGGCCCTATCGCTGCTGGCGAGCGCCTTTTCCAGCACCTTCATGGCTTCGGTCACGATTTCGGTGCCGATGCCATCACCGGGGATAACTGCTAGGTCAATGACGCCTGGCTCGTGGGTTTGGACTGACATACGTTCAGCTTTCAAGAGAGTAGTTGTTATGGGAGATTGCGGGCAGGCCCGCAATGGCAGGGTTAGCGGGTGGCTTGGGCGGCGACGTCTTGCGCGAACTCTTTATTATCGGCAGTGGACCAAGCGAAGTGCTCGCGCAGTTTGCGACCGGTTTCCTCAATCGGATGGGCAGCCTCTTGGGCGCGCAAACGCTTAAACTCTTTTCCGCCGGATTCTTGGTCAGCGATAAAGCGTTGGGCAAAAGCGCCAGACTGAATGTCGGCTAACACACTACGCATTTCTTGCTTTGTCGCAGAGGTGATTAAGCGCGGCCCCGAAACATAGTCACCATATTCGGCAGTATCAGATACCGACCAGCGTTGTTTCGCAATGCCGCCTTCCCACATCAAATCGACGATGAGTTTCAACTCATGCAAAACCTCGAAATACGCGATTTCCGGTTGGTATCCAGCCTCGACTAACGTTTCAAAGCCAGCTTGAATAAGGTGTGAAACGCCACCGCATAATACGGCCTGCTCACCAAATAAGTCTGTTTCGGTTTCCTCGGTAAACGTGGTTTTGATAACTCCAGCGCGCGTACCGCCAATCGCTTTCGCATAAGACTTTGCTAAGTCCCAAGCCTGTCCGGTCGCATCTTGCTCAACGGCGATTATGTCTGGTGTGCCACGACCGGCCACAAATTCGCGGCGCACGGTATGGCCGGGAGCCTTGGGAGCCACCATTATCACGTCTACCCCGGGCGGCGGCACAATGTAGCCAAAGCGGATGTTAAACCCATGCCCAAACACCAGCGCCTTGCCGGGGGTCAGCTCGTCGGCAAGCTCATTGGCATACACGATGCGCTGCACTTGGTCGGGTACCAGCAGCACGATGACATCGGCCTCAGCGGCGGCCTCTTTCGCGCTCATTACCCGGAACCCAGCCTCGACCGCGCGGTCAAAGTTGTTGCCCGGCGTCTGGCCGATGCGCACGTCAACCCCCGAATCGCGCAGGTTTTGGGCGTGGGCGTGGCCTTGGGAGCCATAACCGATGACGGCGACCTTTTTGTTTTGGATTAACGATAAGTCAGCGTCATCGTCGTAATACATTTCTACCATGTTGTTGGAACTCCTTAAAACTTAGCTGCGTTGAATTGTAATTGCGTAATGGTGCACTTTAAGTCTTTCCTAATGCTTCTGTTGGTGTCTTGACGCCAACAAAATATTAGGAATAGGCACTAGGCGGCGAGGGGGCGGACACGCTCAAGGGTGCGCGTATCGGTAATAGACTTAGGCCCGCGGCCAATGCCAATCGTGCCCGACTTAACAATTTCCTTAATGCCAAAAGGCGCTAAAGAAGTTAATAAAGCATCCAGCTTGCCATGCGAACCAACGGCTTCAATCACCAGAGAATCGGGCGACACATCTACCACATGCGCCCGGAAAAGGTTAGCGGTTTCGACCACCCCAGACCGAGTCTCGGCATCCACCTTAACCTTGACCATCATAAACTGCCGTTGCACCGATTGGTCGGGCTCAAGCTCAACAATCTTGATAACCTGAATCAGCTTATTAAGCTGCTTAGTGATTTGTTCCAGCGGCACTTTATCCGCATCAACTACCACCGTAATGCGCGAAATGTCGGGGTGCTCGGTGGGCCCTACCGCCAGCGAATGAATGTTAAACGCACGCCGGGCAAATAGCCCCGATATCCGCGTCAAAACGCCGGGTTTATCCTCAACCAGCACTGAAATAGTATGCCTTGGCATCTGAAACTCCTAAACCTTTAGCCCTCAGTCCGATCCCAATTCGGCGTTAAGCCACGCGCATATTGGATATCGTTATTGGAAACTCCAGCGGGTACCATCGGCCACACCATTTCATCTTGCGAAACCAAAAAGTCCAATACCACCGGGCGGTCGTTAATGGAGTTAGCCCATTCGATAGCGGCATCCACATCCTCTGGCCGCTCCACCCGACGGGCAGCGCAACTGTAAGCCTCGGCAAGCTTAACAAAGTCGGGCACCTGCAAAGTGCCGGGGCCGGTATGTAAATCGGTATTGGAATAACGCTCGTTATAGAATAGCGTTTGCCACTGGCGCACCATCCCTAACGTGGAATTGTTTATTACCGCCACTTTAATGGGAATTCCATCAATAACGCAGGTGGCCAATTCTTGATTAGTCATCTGGAAGCAGCCATCACCGTCAATCGCCCAAACCGTGGCATCTGGACGGCCAACCTTTGCCCCCATCGCAGCGGGGACGCCATACCCCATCGTGCCGAGGCCGCCACTGTTTATCCACGTGCGCGGATGTTCATGCTGGATGAACTGCGAGGCCCACATCTGGTGTTGGCCCACGCCAGAGGTGAAAATGGTGTCCGGTGGGTTCATGGCACCCAGCCGCTCAATGACGTATTGCGGGCTAAGTTGCCCATTATCTGGTGCGGTATAACCCAGCGGATACTTCGCTTGCAACTCGCGCAGTTCTCGCCACCACGTGCCAAGTTCCGGCAGCCCGTGTTGTTCTTGTTGGTGCTGCAGGGCGGGGATAAGTTCCGCGATAATGTGCTTGAGATCGCCGACGATGGGAACGTCCGGGTTGCGGTTTTTCCCAATTTCCGCTGGGTCAATATCGGCGTGAATAATGGTCGCATTTTGCGCAAAGGTAGAAAGTTGGCCGGTCACGCGGTCTGAGAATCGCGCCCCCAGTACCACAACTAAGTCGGCTTTTTGCAAGGCTGCCACAGCCGCTACTGTGCCATGCATACCCGGCATACCCAGATGTTGCGGATGGCTATCCGGCAAGGCACCGCGCCCCATCAAGGTGGTGACTACGGGCGCCCCGCTGAGATCCACCAACTCGCGCAACTCATCCCAAGCGCCCGCGCGCAGCAACCCGCCGCCCACATAGAACACTGGACGTTGCGCCGTAGCCAGCAACTTAGCCGCCTCACGGATTTGTTTGCTATGCGGCTTAGTGATGGGGTTATAACCGGGCAGGTTAATGCTGGTTGGCCAGTTAAACTCAATTTCCGAAGTTTGTGCCGACTTAGTGATATCAACTAATACCGGGCCAGGCCGTCCTGTGGCTGCGATATGAAAAGCCTCATTTATCGCGTTGGGAATTTCTTTCGGGTCTTTTACCAAATAAGAGTGCTTAATAATCGGCATCGTGATACCGACGATATCGGCTTCTTGAAAACCATCAGTGCCAATTGTGGGTGCGCCAACCTGCCCGGTAATTGCCACCACCGGCACCGAGTCCATATTGGCATCCGCGAGCGCTGTGACAAGATTAGTCGCACCAGGGCCAGACGTGGCAATCATGACGCCCACCTTGCCGGTAGCTTGCGCATAACCGCTGGCCGCGTGCCCGGCGCCCTGCTCATGCCGGGCCAAAATGTGGCGCATCCGTGAATCATACAAGGGGTCATAGGTAGGCAAGATGAAGCCGCCCGGGATCCCAAAAGCGACCTCAGCACCGACGGCTTCGAGGGAAGCGACGATGGCTTGCGCGCCCGTCATTCTGGTACCATCTGGCACGATGTGGGCCGCCGGAGCGTTGTGGTGGGCTGCCAACTGCGGTTCCGGCTCATCGTGGGGCACAGCGGTGAGCGGCGGATGATTGTCCGACGACGCCGCTAGTGGGGCAACGATATTTGGGTGGCTCATAACTTATCCGACTCCTACGAAAATGGTTTCCGCCAAACTGTTGCGCTTTTGCTGGCGAATGTCCACTAACAGGGCGCAATGTGCCCGCCAACCTTAATTCTGTGGCGTGACTTGCCCGGTTGCGGCAGCGGCGCTCCACTTGGACGGCGCTGGGCGGGCGTCAGGGGATTCGACCGCTCCAACCTCAGTTGTAGTGGTTTCGAGCGCCGTACTGAGGTTAGGCGGCGGTTCCGAAAAAGAGCCGCTCGGTAATGCGTCGCGACCGGCGCGCCGAACGCAGGTACATTTCCTCAATCTGCTCCCCGGTCAAGTGCGCCGGATGGCTCTCGCCTTGCTGGTACCCCGCCATCGTGCCCGCTAAACCGGTTAGATCACGGCGATTATGCGGCAGCAAATCACCAGCCCCGCCGGTGACCTTGCCGGTGGATAGCACGATGGCCGACCGTAAGCGCGACGCCAACTTCCAAGCCTCCGCCAGCGTGTCGGCATCCGCCCCCGAAATCAGCCCCAATCGTTGTGCCGCCCGCACCGCCGCGATCGTGGACTGGACGCGCAGCTCTGGATGCTGGCCGGCATATTGTAATTGGAGTAACTGCACTGTCCATTCCGCGTCGGACAATCCGCCCGGCCCCAGTTTCAGATGCCGGTTGGGGTCAACACCGCGCGGCAGCCGCTCCCCCTCCATTCGCGCTTTTAGCCGCCTGATTTCGCGCAGTTGCGTGGCGTCCAGCCCCTCCGCCCGATATCTGATTGGGTCAATCAACGCCACGAACCGTTGCGCGAGATCGCCTGAGGCTGTGGCGCGATCGGTCAAAAAGTCAGTTGCGACGCCCGCCCCGGCCACTGGGCGCGCCCGCAGCAGCGCTTGGATTTCCCACGGCGCCATCCAGCGAGAGTAATACTCGCGGTAAGACTCGAAGGAGCGGGCGAGCGGCCCCTGCTTGCCCTCAGGCCGCAAATCCACGTCAACCACTAAAGCGGGTTCCGGGCTGACGCTGCCCAGTAACTCGCGCACTTTGGTAGCGACCCGCACGGCAAACTCGTTGGCCTGCTCCGGCTCAGCGCCCGGTTTCGGCTCATAAACAAACATTACGTCCGCATCCGAACCGTAGCCGAGTTCTTGGCCACCCAACCGCCCCATCGCCACAATCAGGATATCTGCCGGATCGCTGGTGAGGCCGAACTTTTCCCGCGCCTCTTGTCGGGCAACTCGCAGCGCTCCCTGCAAAGTGAGGTCGGTTAGGTCAGATATGGCGCCTGCCGCTGCGATGCGATCCATCCGGCCCAATACCTCGCCCGCCGCAATCCTTGTCAGTTCGCGACGCCGCAACGCCCGCAAGGCAGTGATGGCCTGCTCGACTGTTTCTGCGCGGCCAAGAATCGCGCCCGCTGCCCCGGCCAACCGTTCACTATGCGCGGGCTTCAGGCCGGAATGGTTGTGCCCAGCAGCTTCAGCGCCCGCCCTTGCTAACGCCTCTGGCTCGGCCAGCCACTGCACCGTTTGCGGCGCTCTGGTAACCGCCTCCCTTAAATAGCCGGAACTACCCAGCAGATGCGCCAGCGAATGGGCAGCAGTGCCGGAATCGCGCAGCAGTTTGAGGAACCACTGCACACCGCCCACCTCATCCGAAAGCCTGCGGAAAGCGAGCAGGCCCTGATCCGGGTCAACAGTGTCGCCCAGCCAACTCAGCATTACCGGCAGCAGGTTCCGTTGCAGCACGGCGCGGCGAGTGGTGCCCTCGGTGAGCGCCGCAATATGCCTAGTGGCGCCTTCGGGGTCGCGATATCCAATGGCTTCAAGCCGGGCTTTAACCGCGTCACGGCTTAAGGTGACTTCGGCGGTGGATAGTTGTGCATAAGCCGGTAATAAGGGACGGAAATAGATCGCCTCATGGAGCCGATGGACTTGGCGGCGCACGCTTTGGTACTTTTCGACTAAGGCCTCGTTACTGCTTTGGCCTTTATTGCGACCAATAGCCTTTTCGCCTAAGGACCTTCCTAAACGTTTAAGTTCTTGTTCATTTTTTGGTAATAGATGGGTGCGGCGCAGGCGATATAGTTGCACCCGATGTTCTAAGGCTCTTAAGAACTGATAACATCTAGCGAGTTCGGCGGCGTCAGTTCTGGCCACAAAGCCGGCATCGGTTAAAGCCTTTAAGGCCGCAAAGGTACCCCGTACTTGCGCCGCTTCTAGAGTTCGGCCATGCACTAGTTGTAATAACTGAACAGTAAATTCGACATCCCGTAAACCGCCGCTGCCTAACTTGATTTGGTTTTCGGCCTCAGATTTTGGAATGTTATCTACCACGCGCTGCCGCATAGCTTGGAGATCGCTGACAAAGTTTTCTCTAGTAACCGCCTGCCAAATCAGCGGGTCAACCATTTGCCGCCATTCATTGCCTAACTCGGCGTCACCGGCTATTGGCCTTGATTTTAGGAGCGCTTGGAACTCCCAGTTTTCGGCCCATCTTTCGTAATAGGCGAGATAACTTTTTAGCGTGCGCACTAGCGGGCCTTGTTTGCCTTCTGGCCTTAAGTTTGCGTCTATTTCCCATAAGGCTGGTTCTATGCCGGGGCCGCTTAGTACGCGTTGAATTATGGATGCTAGTCTGGTACCGATTTCGATTGCGGTTTCGTCTGTTACAGCGGGTGACGATTTGGTGGGGGTGGTTTCGACAGGCTCAACCACCGGGGTTGGCTCAACCGCTGAGTTTTCTGGTTCAACCGCCGTATTTGTTGGCTCAGTAGCCGTATTTGCGGGCTCAACGACATAAAGCACATCAACATCGGAAAGATAATTGAGTTCCCGCCCACCAGTTTTTCCCATTCCGATGACGGCAAAGCGCACTTGGTTATGTTCCGGCACTTCATACTGGGCGATATGATAGGCAGCCTGCACAGCAGCCCCCGCTAAATCAGCTAAACGTTCCGAAGTTATTTGCAAGATTTCAAGTGGATCATTAGTTAAATCGATCGCGGCGATTTGCAGCAATAACGCCCGATAGACTCGGCGTAACGTATTTGTCGCGGCGGTAACTACATTGTTTTCGGATTTACTTGCTAATGCCTGATCAACGGCACCAACCAGCCGCTCGCTTATGGCTTGTTCGGTTAACTCTGATTCAGGCCTTCCCAATTCGGTTAACAGTTCGGGGTGCCGGACTATTTCATCTCCCAAGGCGAGGCTAGCGCCTAAAATGGCGAGAACCTGCGCGCGGCGGTTTATCCCGCTAGCTGATGGTTCATCGCTCAAAATAGCTTTAAGCTGCTTCTTATCAGCCACCGCTGCGAGGTTTACCAGCGCTGTCAGCGCAGCATCCGAATCACCCACTTGTCCGAGTAGCTCTAGAAAAGCCTCTGGATTTGGTGGCAGCACCTGTGCCAAAGCTTGGTCATGCCAGAGTTTTTCGGCACGCGCTAAATCGGAGAACGAAGCCGAAATTAGTTGCCGCCGCAAACTGGCAGCCTCGCGTTCACCCATCTATGGCATTCCTTTGCTAACCTAATCGCACACTAGCCGTTAAATGAAATTCAAGAAGCGGTTAATTTCATACGGCGAAACTTGTTTACGGTAACCAAGCCACTCTGCCCGCTTATTATCCAAAATCGCCCGAAACGCCTTCTCCCCTAACGTTTCGGCCACTAGTTCACTATCCTCCATAATGTCAATCGCGTGATCGAGAGTTTTAGGTAACGGCTTAATGCCCAACACCTTACGCTCCCCTGCAGTTAACTCCCAAACGTCGTCCTCCATTGGGTCAGGCAGTTCATAGTTTTCCGCCACGCCTTTCAGGCCAGCCGCGAACATAACTGCATAGGCTAAATAGGGGTTTGCCGCGCTATCTACCGCCCGGTACTCAATGCGGGTGGAGTTATCCTTGCCCGGCTTAGCCATAGGCACCCTTATCAGTGCTGACCTGTTATTGTGGCCCCAACAAATGTAACTCGGCGCCTCAGAACCACCCCATAATCGCTTATAAGAGTTGATATGCTGGTTAGTGATCGCCGTGATCTCCGGGGCGTGTTTTAGCAGCCCAGCGATAAATGACCGAGCCGTCTTTGATAACCCAAACTGCGCGCCGGGTTGATAAAACGCATTACGATCACCCTCAAATAACGACATGTGGGTATGCATCCCTGAGCCGGGTTCATCGGCTAAAGGTTTGGGCATAAAGGTTGCCATAATGTTTTGCTCTAGGGCAGCCTCTTTGACTATCGTCCTAAGCGTCATCAAGTTATCTGCCGTAGTGAGTGCATCGGCATATCGTAGATCGATTTCATTTTGCCCCGGCCCGGCCTCATGGTGGGAATATTCCACCGGAATACCCACTTGCTCCAACATCGTGATAGCCAACCGCCGGAAATCCGTTGTGGAACCTCTGGCCAAATGGTCAAAATAACCACCCTGATCAACTGGCACTAAAGGCTCACGCGGATTAGTGCGAGGTTCAAATAAATAGAATTCGACCTCGGGGTGCGTATAACAGGTAAAGCCTTGATCCTCAGCTTTCGCCAATGTGCGCTTTAGGATATTGCGCGGGTCAACCATTGCCGGTTCGCCATCGGGCGTCAAAATGTCGCAGAAAATCCGCGCGGTGCCGTGCCGGTCGCGGCGCCACGGCAGAATCTGAAATGTGGTGGCATCAGGCCGGGCAATCATGTCCGACTCATAAACACGCGCGAAACCTTCAATAGCGGAGCCGTCAAAACCGATCCCCTCGCGGAAACCCGACTCAAGTTCCTCGGGCGCAATCGCGACCGACTTCAAAAACCCACTAACATCGGTAAACCACAACCGAATAAACCTGATGTCTTGCTCTTGGACAACCCGCAGCACGTTTTCCTGATCGCGATCCACGCCTCAAGCTTACCGCTTCCTGCTACCATGCGGGCCAAATTCCTCTGTTGAATGTCCAAGGTAGACACGGCGACCAACCACGGAGAGGGGGTGTTGCGAGACAGCTTGCTGGCTCGCGGCAGGGGG
>JGI24699J35502_11133593_pt1 | contig 12325 bp, 14 predicted proteins | sample TergutMp193P4_FD_35502 | JGI IMG/M metagenome (IMG submission 35502) | reverse complement strand
ACACTGATGAGGCTTGAAGCCATGCGAATGTAGCTCAATGGTAGAGCCCCAGCCTTCCAAGCTGGTCATGCGGGTTCGATTCCCGTCATTCGCTCTATGACATCGGGGAACGCTGGACCGGGACGAGGACCGGGTCGGGGATCTCAGCGATCATGTCCTCGACTTTCGCCGGATCGTCCAATCCCGGATCCAACCAGTCACCCAACAGATCCGGTGGCACAACCACAGGCATGCGATCATGGATCTCGCCGATCTCGTCGGCAGCCGGACGTGTGATGATCGTCACCGAGCACAACCATCCGTCCACTGCGTCCCTCACCAGTGTTCCGGGCGGTACGCGCCACCATTCGTACAACCCGGCAAACCCCAGGACAGAATCATCGGATGGGTGCAGGAAATACGGCGTGGACCCGTGATCGGGATTTTTCATCCACTCGTAATACCCCGATGCGGGCACGACAGCCCGGCGATGAAGGGCGGCAGATTTGAATGAGGGTTTGGCAGTCACCGTCTCAGAACGTGCATTGAACAGTACGTGTCTGAAGTCCAGGGTCTTCGACCAGGAGGGCACCAAGCCCCATCTGGCGAGGCGCAACTGGCGTACGACCCGGTCGTCGTGGACCCGGTCGACTACGATGCTCACCATCTGTGTTGGAGCGCAATTGTCGGTTGGCTCAGCACATCCGGCCACATTCTCGATCCCGAACGTCTCGACGATCTCTTCTTCATCCACAGACGCGAATCGGCCACACATACATGAATTCTATCCGCAAAACATGCCCGAGGCCCGTCCTCGAACGCGGTATGATTGTCCGGTTATCCTGTCCCAGACCAGTGAGGTTGATATGGCGCCATCCCGTGTACTTGTGATCCACTCCAGCCGTTTCGGGCTCAGCACCCAAATAGCACAAACCATCAGCGAACAGATCCAAGCAGCCGGGGTTGAAACCGATGTGGTGGCCCTGACCGCTTCAACTGCTCCCGATCCTAGCCGGCACCGGGCGATGGTGTTGGTCATGTCTGTGCGATACGGGCACTTCGACAAGAACGCGGCCCGGTTCGTCCACACCTATCGGGCGTGGCTGGACTCGGTGCCGACCCTGTTGGTGACCGTCTCGCTGACGGCTCGTACCGAAGAAAAGCGCGACCCCGCCAAACATGTGTACACCCGGAAATTCCTGGAGAAGACCGACTGGATGCCCGGCCAGACCGAGGTCGTCGCAGGCACCCTCGACTATCCGAGTTATTCCTTCCTCGACCGCAAAGCCATCCAGTTGATCATGCACATCACCCACGGCCCGACCGATCCGACGCTGACCATCGAGTACACCGACTGGGATCGGGTACGCGAAGTCGGGCGCGAATTCGCGGCCACGCTAGCACGCTAGAACGTTATCGTCACCGATGTGGGGGGCGGGGGATCGTCGGGGATCCCGATCCAGCCGGCCAACACGCTCGGTGACGCCGTCCATTCGAATTGGCCCACGCTCACCTTGGTGATCCCGGTTTGGGTGGCCCAACTCTGGGCGAAGGCGCCAGCTGACCATGCCACTTGCTCAGTGGAGGCCGTGATCTGGATGGACGGGTGTTCGTCCGCTGTGGCAGGTGTGACGAGTTGAGCCATCAGGGTCGCTCCGTACGCCCGCGTGATCTGGGCCAGAAGTTGGTCGGGGTCAGCCGGGGAGGAGTCATGGACGATGCAGGACCAGGCCGCCGGGGTCTCCCCTGACAACGCGGACGCCAGAAGTCTCGCAGTCGGCACATGTTGATCGTACGCATCGGGGTAACCGCTGCGCTGGACCGCCTGGGCCACGTCGCCGATGTCGGCGTTTGCCCAATCGTCGATGGTGACCATCACGTCGAAGAATTTCCCCGTCGCGTAGTAGGGGTCCATGATCTGGTCCGCGGTTCCCCATCCCTGGGAGGGGCGTTGTTGGAAGATGCCCAACGAGTCCCGGTCGCCATAGTCGAGGTTGCGGATCCCCGACTCCTGGAAAGCGGTGGTGATCCCGATCGACACCGCTCTGGGCACCAGGCCGCGCTGGGCGGCCACGGCGGCGATGATAGAGGCATTGCGGGACTGTTCCCAACTCAGGTCTGCGCGACTGGAATTGACCAGGGCCTCGCACAGTGAGGCGGGAGGCGGGGGAGGGGGCGGTCCCCATCGGGACACGGCCCACCTGTAGATCCCGACGCCCGTGAGGATGAGCGCCAGGACGAGGATCCCGGCGCCTATTCCGGTGATGATGGTACGGATGGGACGTTCGCTCATGGTCAGTTCCGATGCAGGATTGTGTTGAGTTCGACTCTTCGATCGCCGCGGGGAAGGGCTTTCACCGTTCCGGTGAGCGAATCGCGGATGTACAACCATCCCGATTGCCCGGACAGTTCGGAGGCCTTTGCCACACTCCCGTCGGGGAGGGTGATCTTCGTCCCGGCTGTGATGTACAGCCCGGCTTCGACGACGCAGTCGTCGCCGAGTGAGATCCCGATCCCGGATTCCGCGCCCAACAAGCACCGTCGCCCGATGGTGATCTGTTCGCGGCCTCCTCCGGACAGGGTTCCCATGATGGAGGCGCCACCCCCGATGTCAGAGCCCTCACCCACGATCACCCCGGCGGAAATCCGGCCTTCCACCATGGAGGCCCCCAGGGTGCCGGCGTTGAAATTGACGAATCCTTCATGCATCACCGTTGTGCCTTGCGCGAGGTGCGCTCCGAGCCTGACCCGGTCGGCGTCGGCGATCCGCACTGAGGACGGCACGACATAGTCCACCATGCGTGGGAATTTGTCGACGCTGAAAATTGTGAGGGGACCGAATCTGCGAAGCCCCATTCGTACCTGTTCAAACCCTTCCTGGGCGCAGGGACCGGCAGAGGTCCACACCACTGTGGGAAGGATGGAGAAGATCCCGTCGACATTGACCGACCGGGGCTGGACCAGGCGCCATGAGAGCAGATGGAGCCTCAAGTACGCATCCGCAACCGAAACCGGCGCACTGTCCAGATCGATGTGAACCTGGACCACCTCGTGGTGGACACGGCGCACCGGATCCGTCAAGTCGTCCACCAGATCGATCCGTCCCGGTTCACCGTCTCCCATCCGGGGCTCGGGGAACCAACAGTCCAGGACGCCCACACCGTCATGGACGGTGGCCACTCCTGTGCCTGACGCGGTTCGAACACTCATACGTCTAGAATACTGGTCCGTACTGACATTTTCGGCAAAGTTACGGTGAGATTCGCGTCATGCGCGGGCTGTAGGCTGGGTACCATGCTGAAATGTGAGGGTGATGTCCGCGATCTCGTCCAGGAACTGGTCGATGTCGAATCGGTGAGCGGGTCGGAAGGACCGCTGGCAAACCAGGTGTATGCAGCGTTGTCAGCTCATCCACATCTGACGACGACACGGCTGGGCAACACCATCGTCGCACGGACGAATTTCGGACGTACGACACGGGTCGTCGTGGCCGGCCATCTCGACACCGTGCCTGTGAAAGGCAACCTTCCTTCCCACCTGGAGACCATCGGGGGCCGCCAAGCCCTGGTGGGCAGGGGCGCCTGCGACATGAAAGGCGGGGTGGCGGTCCAGTTGAATCTGGCTGCCCGCCTCACCCAGGCCGCCAAAGACGTCACATGGGTTTTTTATGACAATGAGGAGGTGGAGGCCGACAAGAACGGGCTGGGCCACCTGGCCGAGGCTTCTCCGAGAGCGTTGAGAGCTGACATGGCGATCCTCATGGAGCCCAGCAATGGGACGATCGAGGCAGGCTGTCAGGGGTCGTTGCGGATCAATGTGCGTACTCACGGAGTCGCGGCGCATGCGGCGAGAGCATGGATGGGGCACAATGCGATCCACGACATGGCAGGCGCGATCCAGGTGTTGCACGACTATCAGCCCCAGGAGGTCAAGGTCGACACCCTGATGTACCGCGAGGGCCTCAACGCCGTGTCCATCACAGGCGGGATAGCGACCAATGTGATCCCGGACCGCTGCGACATGCTGGTCAACTATCGTTTCGCCCCGGACAAGAGCCTCGTCCAGGCCGAGGAGGTCTTGAGAGAGATTTTCTCAGGCTACGAGCTGGAGGTACGCGACGCGGCGCCCCCGGCCCCGCCCGGTCTGGAATCCCCGCTGGTGGCCTCCTTCGCCGCCGCAGTCGGGCGTGTCGGCCCGAAGTACGGATGGACGGACGTCGCACGTTTCTATCAACTCGGGGTTCCGGCGCTCAACTATGGCCCGGGGGATCCCAACTGTGCCCACACTGATCACGAATTCGTCTATCTGGACGACGTGGCGGCTTGCAGAGACCTGTTGTCCGCGTGGCTTCTCGAATGAGGATGACATCACCGATGTAGGATTGAACCATGAATTCGGACTATCTGACATGGCAGGAATCGGTTGTCATCCACCGTGGTTCGCATGCCCGTGCGACGACCTCTGACCAGCGCCTCCTCGACTCCGAGAGCGAGGATTGGAGAGAGGGCGACCCATGGCGGGTGATGAGGATCGCGTCCGACTTTGTGGAAGGATTCGAGAGTCTCGCAGGACTCGGACCGGCGATATCAGTGTTCGGTTCGGCACGGGTCGGCTCCTCGGATCCGATGTACGACCTCGCCTACCGGATCGGGGGCTCACTGGTGGAATCGGGGTTCAGCGTCATCACAGGCGGGGGCCCGGGGATGATGGAGGCAGCCAACAAGGGTGCTTTTGAAAAAGGGGGACAATCCATCGGGTTGGGGATCGAACTTCCCACCGAACAGGCCCTCAACCAGTATCTGACGCTGGGAATCACCTTCAGGTACTTCTTCGCGCGTAAAACGATGTTCCTCAAATACTCTCAGGGTTTCGTCGTCATGCCCGGCGGGCTGGGAACCCTCGACGAACTGTTCGAAGCCATGGTGCTCGCTCAAACCGGCAAAGTGACCCGGTTCCCCATCGTCCTGGTGGGGTGCGAATATTGGGGCGGGCTGATCGAATGGATCCGTCATTCGCCGTTGCGGGACGGATTCATCGCAGAGGGCGACATTGACCGGATTCCGGTCGTGGATGACGTGGAATCCGTCATGGACATCATCACTGAGGGCAGGCCGTGATGGCGTGGTTCATCGCCTGTCTGGCAGTGGTGGTCCTGGGGTTCGCCGCGGTGGCCGCCTCGGGCAGTTTCGGGCAGCTCGGTCCTTTCACCGTCGACCGGACGCTGCTTGTCCTGCCGCCGGGGCCGATGACTCAAGAGGATCTGGAGAACCTGCATTTCCAGGTTGTTCCACGGGGGTACGACATGGACGAAGTGGACCAATTCATCGACCATTTACAGGCGCAATTACCAGAAACTGTCTCATTGGGGGAAGAATCTGGAATAATAGAGGGGAACGAGTCGATAGACAGAAGGAATCACGATGGCAGCGATGAAACCTCGTACGGGTGACGGACCGATTGAGGTGACCAAAGAAGGTCGGGGCATTCTTCTGAGGTTTCCCGTGGATGGCGGAGGCCGTCTCGTGGTCGAGATGAACGTCACGGAGGCCACAGGATTGTACGAAGCGCTGAAGCCTGTCGTCGGTCAGTGAGCGGCGAAGGTTTCGATGGCGTGACGATAGACCTCGACGGTCTGGTCGGCGATCGTGTCCCACGAGAAATGTTCGATGCAGCGGATCCGGCCGGCTTTTCCGTACTGGGCGGCGAGAGCGGGGTCGCGGGTCAATGTGTTCACGCTCGCCGCGAACCTTTCCTCGAAATCGGCCACGTAGGCGGGATCTGAGGCCTGGGCGGGGTCGTAAGCCACCAAAAGTCCGGTTTCTCCGTTGACGACCACCTCGGGGATGCCGCCCACCTCCGACGCCACAACAGCGGTTTCACAAGCCATGGCCTCCAGATTGACGATCCCCAGCGGTTCGTAGATGGACGGGCACGCGAACACGGTGGCGTTGGTCAGCACTGTGCGTAGTTCGTTGCGTGGCAGCATGTCAACGACCCAGGTCACATTCTTGCGGATGGCCTTCAGATCTGAGAAAGCCTCGGTAAATTCCTGTTCGATCTCGGGAGTGTCCGGAGCCCCGGCCAGGAGCAACAACTGGGTGTCCGGGTCGAGCATCTTCGCCGCCCGCACCAGGTGGACCAGTCCCTTCTGGCGTGTGATCCTGCCCACGAACACCACGAGCGGCGCGTCCAGATCCACCCCCAGTTGGCGCAGTTTCGTCATGCCGGGATCCGGATAAAAATCATTGGTGTCGATGCCGTTTCGTACGACGAAGACCTTGTCAGGGTCCAACTCGGTGTACGAAGCCAGCACGTCGCGGCGCATCCCGTCAGAGACCGAGATGACAGCGGTGGCATCCAGGAAAGCCGTCTTCTCCGCCCAACAGGACACCCGGTACCCACCGCCGAGCTGCTCGGCTTTCCAGGGGCGATGCGGTTCGAGCGAATGGGAGGTCACCACGTGGGGGATGTTACCCATCTTCGACGCCAACAAACCTGCCATGTTTGCGTACCAGGTGTGGGAGTGGACAATGTCGACCTCGGGGACGGAGGCGGCCATCGCCACGTCTGTGCCCAAGACTCGCAGCGCAGCGTTGGCGCCCTCGGGATATGTTTCAGGATGTGCGCTCGCTCCCGGACGGGGTTCGCCCATGCACTGGACGTCGACTGATTCGCATCGAGGCCTCAAATGGGCGACTAATTGGCTGACATGTACCCCCGCGCCACCATAAATATATGGCGGATATTCTCTGGTCAAGATTGATACTCGCATACAGGCATCGTCCCACATCTTTGACAATTTTCACATTTCTTGCGACAGTTTCGGGAAAACTCCGTGACAAAGGTTGTTATATTTCTCAAAAGGCTTTAGCGTAGGCGCATGGCAGTAGTCAGACCCAATGTCCTATCGATCGTCCTGGCGGGCGGTGAAGGCAAACGACTCATGCCCCTTACTGCGGACCGGGCGAAACCGGCAGTCCCGTTCGGGGGGACATACAGGCTCATCGACTTCGTCTTGAGCAATCTCGTCAACTCCAATCTGAGGAAGATCGCGGTCTTGACGCAGTACAAGTCCCACTCGTTGGACAGGCACATCTCCCTGACGTGGAGGATGTCGACCCTGCTCAGCCAGTTCGTCACCTCAGTGCCCGCCCAGCAGCGTACGGGCAAACAATGGTTCCAAGGCAGCGCCGACGCCATCTATCAATCCATGAACCTGATCACAGACGAGCAGCCGGACTACGTGGTCGTCTTCGGTGCTGACAACATCTACCGCATGGACGTCCAGCAAATGCTGGACGCGCACATCGACTCCGGGCTGGCGGCGACGGTGGCCGGCATCCGGGTTCCACGCTCACAGGGCCACCAGTTCGGGATCATCGATTCTGACGCATCGGGCAAGATTGACCGGTTTCTGGAGAAACCCTCAGATCCGCCGGGCCTGCCTGATTCTCCGGATGAGTCTTTCGCCTCGATGGGGAACTACATATTCACGACCGCGGACTTCGTTGATTTTCTTGTCGCGGACGCAAAGGACAACAATTCCCGCCATGACATGGGGGGTAACATCATTCCGGCCTTCGTGGCTGCGGGACTGGCAGGAGTCTATGACTTCACCACGAACGATATGCCCGGGGCGACGGAGAAAGATAAGAACTATTGGAGGGATGTCGGGACGATCGATGCCTATCATGAAGCCCATATGGATTTAGTTAGCATCGATCCCGAGTTCAACCTGTACAATAGAAAGTGGCCGATCTGGACCAGCCAGGCCCAGTCCCCAGGTGCGAAGTTCGTACTGAAAGGAACGGCGGAGGATTCCATCGTTTCGGCCGGGTGCATCATTTCAGGCGGTGACGTCGATCGCTCAGTATTGAGTCCTGACTGTATGATTCACAAAAGCAGTCGGGTAGAGGAATCGGTCCTCTTTTCCGGATGCCAAATAGGTGAGGGGGCGGTGATTCGCCGGTCTATTCTGGATAAAAATGTGAAAGTCTCGCCACACGTGGAAATAGGCGTGGATTCGGAACATGACAGAGAAAGAGGGTTCTTGGTATCCCCGAATGGGATCACGGTGGTACCGAAGAACATGGTGGTAAGTGACAGTTAGGTTTGTACAATAGATGTGTACGGAATTGTGAAGGGGACACCAATGGCCGACGAAGCTGCATTAACTAGGTACTATCGCTAAGGAGAAAGAAACCATGCCAATCCCAACACTCTCCGCAGGAGAGTTGGCTGCAGCTCGAGCTAAGGCAATTGTCGTGCGCAGAGCGCGTACGGCACTGAAGGATCAAGTACGGAAGGGGACGCTGAGCCCAACACAGGCTCTGTCGCAGGCCATCGCCGACCCCCAACTGAAACTGATCAAGGTCCAGGACTTCTTGAAGTCTGTTCCTCGGATCGGGGAGAAGAAGGCAGAAGCCCTGATGGAGAAGTATTCCATTGCAACAAGCCGTCGTCTGGGCGGCCTTGGAATTCATCAACTCGAGGGACTCAAGAAAGAACTTGGGTGAATTTCACGCCTGTCGTCCTCGTCGGGCCGAGCGGTGTGGGTAAAGGGACCGTCGTTTCTTGGCTATGCGCCGAGTACCCGCAAGTGTGGGTGTCGGTGTCGGTCACAACCCGCCAACCTCGGCCTGGTGAGGTCGATGGACGCCAGTATTACTTCATTTCCCAGTCGCGTTTCGATGAGCTGATTGATTCTGACGGGTTGCTCGAGTGGGCTTGTTACCAATCAGACAAGTACGGCACTCCGCGTGCGAGCGTGGAAGAAAAAATCCATGAAGGCCGGGCGGTGCTCATGGAACTGGAGGTTCAGGGGGCACGGCAGGTACGCGCCCAGCTCGATCCGGTTCTGACCGTGTTTCTCGCCCCGCCTTCCTGGGAGGAATTGGAAAGACGTCTGCGCGGCAGGGGCACAGAGCCGGACGATGTGATTGAGCGTCGTCTTGCCACCGCCCGGAAAGAAATGGCTGCCATGGATGAGTTCGACCACGTGATCATCAATGATGAAGTGGCGTCGGCTGGTGGGGAACTGGTAAACTTGATCGGTCTGGGACAAGAAGCTGAGTGATAAGGATATTCACAGATGACCAACGCACAAGAAGGAATCACAAACCCGCCGATCGACGAATTGTTGGACAAAGTGGATTCCAAGTACCGCCTGGTGCTGTTCGCCGCACGGCGCGCCCGCCAAATCAATGCGTACTATTCGCAACTCGGGGAGGGGCTGTTGGAGAACGTCGGACCGCTGGTCGACGCCAGTTCCCAGGAAAAGCCGTTGTCCATCGCTTTGAGAGAGATCGAAGCCGGGCTGCTGGAATGCCAGGAGATCGATCCTGAGGCTGAGGCGGCAGCACGTGAAGAGGCGTTGAAAGAATCCGCCTTCGACTTCACGAACCCGTTCGTTGACACCGATCTGTGACCTGATGCTGAAGCTGTTCACCTCGGAATCGGTGACCGAGGGTCATCCCGACAAGATGGCCGACGCCATTTCTGATCGTGTTCTTGACGCCTTGCTCGCTCAAGACCCGTCCAGCCGCGTGGCAGTGGAAACCTTGCTGACCACGGGCGCTGTCGTCGTCGCCGGGGAGGCGACCACCCAGGGGTACGCCGATGTGGCGCAAATTGTCAGGGACACCGTGCTCGACATCGGATATGACTCGTCCAAGGTTGGTTTTGACGGGAATTCCTGCGGCGTTCTGGTGGCGATCGGCAACCAATCTCCCGATATCGCCCAGGGCGTGGACCGGGCTGAGGAGTCTCGTGACGGGTCCGGGGATTTCTACGATCTCCAGGGAGCCGGAGACCAGGGATTGATGTTCGGGTACGCCTGCCGCGAGACCGAGACGTACATGCCTTTGCCCATCCATATGGCGCACAGGCTGGCCGAAAGACTCGCCCTGGTGCGCAAAACGGGGGCGATCGAGTACCTGCGCCCGGATGGGAAGACCCAGGTGACCATCAAGTACGTCGATGGGATTCCGCAGGGTGTGGACGCGGTCGTTGTCTCTGCCCAGCATGACCCTGGGATCACAGAAACCCAGATCCATGCCGATGTGACCCGTGAGGTCATTGCTCCCATCTTGGACATGTGCGGATTCAGCGCCGTCAACACACGAATTTTCGTCAATCCCACAGGCAGTTTCGTCATCGGGGGTCCGATGGGCGACGCCGGGGTGACGGGACGCAAGATCATTGTGGACACCTACGGGGGGATGGCCCGCCACGGAGGAGGCGCGTTCTCCGGAAAGGACCCGTCCAAAGTGGACCGGTCCGCGAGCTACGCGCTGAGATGGGTGGCCAAGAACGTCGTCGCCGCCGGGTTGGCCGACCGGTGCGAGGTGCAGGTCGCGTACGCCATCGGGCGCGCCCATCCGGTCGGACTCTACATTGATTGTTTTGGCACGGCCCATGTGCCCGAGGACCAGATTCTTGACGCGGTCGAGGACGTCTTCGACCTGAGGCCGAAAGCCGTCATCGACGCCCTGAACCTGCTGCGTCCCATATATTCACAGGTGACCAACTATGGTCATTTCGGCCGGGAACTTGACTGCATGACATGGGAGAAGACGGACAAGGCCCAGGCTCTTGCTGGCGCCGTGCGGGGATGATCGCACAGGTCTATGTCGATGTCGGCGTTCCCCAGTTGGATCGCCCTTTTGACTATGCCGTGCCGGATGACATGAACGGCCAGGTCAAACCTGGGATAAGAGTCAAGGTACGTTTCAATGGCCGTCTTCTGTCGGGTTTCGTGGTCGGTCTGAAACCGACCAGTGACCAAACAAATCTTGTGAACATCGCCAAGGTTGTCTCCAGTGAGGTTGTGCTCCCGCCGCAGTCCGTGTCCCTGATCAGAGCGGTCGCCGACCATTGCGCGGGCACCTTCATGGATGTCGCCCGTCTGGCGATTCCCCCGAGGTACGCCAGGGCTGAGAAAACCGCTGTACCTCCCCGTCATCCTGACGAAGTCAGGATCTCCCCGGATGCGACAGACAGCCCGCGCCAGAATGACACGGCGGGGCAGGGCGACACGTACCCCTGTTGCATCGACGCTTACCCTTTGGGGACCAGCCTTCGCCAGGCCATTCGTACAGGGAAAAACCCACGGGTGGCATGGGGTGTCGTGCCCGTCGCAGACCGGGTGGGGGATTGGGCCGGCGGTTTGGCGGGGTTGGTGTCCGACACGTTGGCCTCCGGGCGGTCAGTGCTCGTCCTCGTCCCTGACGCCAAGGATTGTGAAAAAGTCTCGGTTGCGATTCGGGTGGCGGCCAGCCCCGCCGCAATGGTCTCATTGAGCGCCGACAAGGGACCTGGTGCGAGATATTCCGCCTTCCTGGCGGCGGTGCGGGGTCAGGCGCGTGTCGTTGTGGGCACCAGGGCGGCGGCGTACACACCGCTGGAGAATTTGGGGCTCATCGTGGTGTGGGAAGAGGCAGACTCGTCCTTCGCCGAGCAACGGGCGCCCTATCCGATGTTGCGGGACATCGTCGCCATTCGGGCCACGCAAGCTCATTGCGGTGTGGTTTTCGCGTCCCGTTCCCGGTCCGCTGAGATCCAATCATGGGTTGATAAAGGATGGTTGCGTGAGGTCCTCATGCCAGGAGCCCAGGTGATGTTCCACGCCCCCCAGATGAGAATCGCCTCTCAGGACGAGCGAAGTCTCGACCGGGACCCGGCGGCGCGCGCCTCCCGGCTTCCCCATGATGTGTTCTCCGTCATCCAGACCGGCGTGAAATCCGGCCCCGTACTGGTGTGGGTGCCCTGGATCGGGCGCAGACGCAATTTCACCTGCCGGGAGTGCGGACAACCCCTGAGGTGCACGTGCGGGGGAGGATTCGCGGAAACCGAGTCGGGGGCGCTGGCCTGCCAGATCTGCGGGCGATCGGCCGACGGATGGGTGTGCTCATGCGGCTCCACAAGGTGGCGGGCGGGGACCATCGGGTCGGAGAGGACAGCCATGGAATTGGCGGAGGCTTTCAAAAACATCCCCGTCCTGCGCTCCGATTCGGCCAGCCAGATCCAGTCGGTTCCCCCCACCCCCGCCATCGTGATCTCCACTCCGGGATGCGAGCCGGAAGCGGATGGGGGCTACGCCGCCGGGGTGATCCTCGACACGACAAGTTTCCTCTCCCGTCCCGACATCCGTGCCGGTGAAGAGGCGGTACGACTGTGGCTCGACGCTGTCTCCTTCGTCAGGCCCGGCAACGTTGGCGGTACGGTGGTGCTGGTCGGTCCTGGTGGGGACCGGGCGCTCCAGGCCGTACTCAGACTAGACCCCGCAGGTTTCGCCCGCCGGGAGCTCCAAGATCGCGTGGAGGCGGGATTCCCGCCCGCCACGAGG
>JGI24699J35502_11133595_pt1 | contig 12344 bp, 6 predicted proteins | sample TergutMp193P4_FD_35502 | JGI IMG/M metagenome (IMG submission 35502) | reverse complement strand
AAGGTACTTGCAATTCTTTGGCTGCATAGTATAATTCATCTTCATTCATGCTCTGTAATCTTCGAATTTCAGACATCATAGCCCGCATGTGACGAACGGCTTGGATTATATCGCCGGTTCCCGGTTCTCCCTTGGTTCGAATCATTGAAGCTCCTTCGACAATACGCCGGAGTGCTTCGCTCAAATTTTTTGCGCCGCAAACAAAAGGCACGTTGAATTTTGTTTTATCAATGTGGTATTTATCATCGGCTGGTGAAAGAACTTCACTTTCATCAATATAGTCGATTTCTAACGCTTCCAGAATTTGGGCTTCTGCTATATGGCCAATCCTGACTTTTGCCATGACCGGAATACTCACTACGGCTTGGATTCCTTTAATCATTTTCGGGTCACTCATTCGGGAAACGCCTCCTGCTGCACGTATATCGGCAGGTATCCGTTCCAGCGCCATGACAGCTACCGCTCCCGCGCCTTCTGCAACTTGGGCTTGTTCCGGCGTAGAAACATCCATAATAACCCCGCCTTTCAGCATTTGAGCTAAATTTTTGTTTAATTCGTAACGTTCTTTTTCCATTTCTTATGTCACATTTTTATTTTATGTCATTCAATTTTTATAAATTAGCATGAAATACCTTTAAGACCGATTTTTTTATTCAAGGTGTTTTGCAAAAAATCCCATCATGCATTTGTATAAATCCATCCGATTTTCTTCACGTCCGTAACCGTGCCCTTCATTGTATTTTACCATGTAAGGTACATCAAATCCTTCTTCACGCAGTTTCTTAACAATTTGGTCAGATTCGTTGATGTTTACCCGCGGGTCGTTGGCGCCTTGCACCACGAATAAGGGTTTCTTAATTTTATCTATTTGAAATATTGGTGAAACTTCTTTGGCGATTTCCGCTTCTTTGGGATCATCAACATCATACCATACTTCTTTAGCCATTTCTCTATAAGGTTTCCAATATTCGGGGAAGGATTGAAAGAAAGTGAAAATATTGGATATTCCTACATAGTCCACTCCGCAAGCATATAAATCGGGTGTCTTAACTAATCCCATCAGGGTTGCATATCCGCCATGGCTGCCACCGTAAATAGCAATTTTGTCTTTATCAACCCAACCTTGTTCTATTACATATTTTATGCCGTCTTCAATATCATCCATTGTTTTACGTCCCACTTGTTTGAATCCTGCTTTCAAAAATTCTTTCCCGTATCCTCCCGAAATGCGGAAATTTACTTGCAGCGTAGCATATCCGCGACTTGCAAAAAGTTGCGCTTCAGGATTAAAACCCCACGAATCGCGTATGCCTTGCGGACCGCCATGAGGATTTACAATCAAAGGTACTTTTTTGCCTTCGAGAGCGGCTTTGGGCAATGTAATATATCCGTGAATCGTAAGTCCATCGCGGCTCTTAAATGTGATGGGGCGCATTTCAGCCATGTCCTCTTCTTTCAATTGCGGCATTAAATCATATAAAAGAGAGAATTTTTTTGTTTTTGCGTCGTATTGATAATAAGTGCTATACAATTTATCGCTATATACCCTAATAAGAAATGTATTTTCATTGTCATCATTATCAGCAATTGTAAATTCTTTTCCTTTAAATTCGTTTTCCATGCGTTTGTGAAAATCTTTATAAAAATCGCTGACCGGAACGATTACGCTTTTTTCACCTTCATAGCCGAAATAATCAATTTCATAATTTCTTTTACGGCTGTAGCTAAAATCCGAAACATCATAACTGAGGTTTGAAAATACTTCTTTAACAATTTTATTTTGTTTAAAATCATAAAGTACAATGCGTGTTTTATCACTGTTCACATTGGTTGCTACATAAGCCCAATCTGGATTTTTACTCGCATAATCGAACCCTACAATGCCAAAGCCTTCGTACCACGTTCCATGATAAATAAGTTTAAACTCTTTTGTTGCAAGATCTTTGTAATAAAGTTCCGTTTCAGTACCATTTACCATTTGAGTATAGGCGCGAAGTTCGCCGTCTTTGTCAAAATCGAAACCCGCAATTGGATTTGCAGCGTCTTTGTTTTCATAAAGTTGTGTCATTTCACCGGTAACGACATTGAGTTTGTAAGGGTCGAAAACTTGCGGATTATTCTTATTCATCTGAATAATAATAAAATCTTTTTGTTCTTTCAGCATATTTAATATACTTGCTCGAACGCCGTCGAAAGGCGTAAGGTCAATATTATTTGAGCCATCAACATTTACTGCATAAATATGGTAATTTTCGTTTCCACCTTTGTCCATCATATAAACCAATCTGTTTTCATTCACCCAGCCATAACCGCGAATAAGTTCGTCTTTTTCTTCAATAATCCGCTGCACCTTCCCGGTAGCAATTTCTTTCACATATACATGCCGTTTACCATTATCCTCTTTTTCCATGTACGACATGTATTTGCCGTCGGGAGAAAGTTGGAACGACGATGCCTTGGGACGTGAAAAATAATCTTCCACTTTGTATTTGAAATCGCCTTTGTCGTATTCAGCTAATTTCTTTAGTTCTTCCTCTGTCGATGGTAACGAAGCGTCGCCAGGTAATTTACTTTCGAATTTAGAAAAATTCAAAGGCAACGACATTCCGCCTTGTTCAAAAGTCCCTTCAATTGTATCGCCCGTAAGTTGACCTTTGTAAGATAAACCCATTTGCGACGACGATAAGGTAAATTGATTGTCGGTGAACGTTACCGTTTCGATAGGAATTCCTGCTGCGCCTTGCATGGGGACATCCAGTGTCGCTGAGTAGGTTCCGTTGTTTTCCGTTATATGGATAACCAAATCCATTTTTGTTCCCTGTACATCCAATGCTCCTTTCCAGTCGCCTGCTATTTGCGCATTAACACTCAAGAGTGTTAAGAAAAAAACTACTGATAATAATAACTTTAGTGATTTCATTTAAAAAATTTATTAAGTAAAACATATTTAATGGGTACAAATGTATGAAATTTTAATTAAAAAATCAAAGCGCATTCAAAAACATGCTTTCCGGATTCTACTTGTTGTATTTTTCCATTTGGTAAAATGACAATCGCTTGTGTATTTACAGGGACAGTCATGGAAAGATGAAATTGTTCTTCCTCCCTTTTCCATTCAACTGCAATAGTTCCATAAAGTGTTTCGTGAGAAGCTTTCACATAATTTAAGTCGCCAACCACTTGCGGATGAATGGTAAAAGTCTGAAATCCGGGCGTGACCGGTTCTATGCCTGCCAGACTTCGGAAAAACCATTCGTCGATTTGTCCCATCATAAAATGATTCCATGAAGCGCCTTGACGCGGGTCCCATTGTTCGGTTAGAGTGGTTGCTCCAAATTTCAACTGAAAACCGTAACCCGGCACATCCTCGTGATTATTTAAAATGTACATTAGTTCATTTTCACCGTTTAATGCTAACGCTTGAAAAAGATAACGGTTGCCTACGTCGCCGGTTGTCAAACGATTATTGTGAGCGCGAATATCAGCTTTCAAATTTTCCAAAACAAACGGTTTATCAGCTGGTTCCACAATGCCCATAAAAAGAGCTACAGCATTGCAAAACTGGCTGCCATTAGCATATTGTTTGGTTAGCTTGTTAAAAAAGCGAGCATTGAATGCTTGCCTGATTTGTTTTGCCAATTCGCTGTATTTTTCTTCCTCCGGATGCTTGTGCAACATACGTGCGGCTTCAGCAACCCAATGAGCAGCATAATAATAATGTGCTGTTGCCGACACTTCTATCGGACTGTTTTGGGAGAATCCTGCCCGTCGTGTTCCATAATCGTACCAATCGCCCAATCCATACGAAGCAATGAATTGATTGGAGCGGGAAGAGATATGATCGACATAGCCCGCCATTACATCAAAGTAGTTTTTTATTAACGAGCTATCTCCGTAAAATTTATAATACATCCAAGGAACGAGAATAGAAGCAATTCCCCATTCCGGAGAATCGCGGAAATCATCTACAAAAACGACATATTCAGGTGCGATATTCGGTACCATTCCGCCCGGTTGTTGACTATCTTTGATGTCCTGCATTACTTTTGGAAAGAATTGGGTTAAATCCCAATTGTAGAGCAACCCCGGACCATTCAGGTGAGTTTCTTCCAGCCATCCTAATTTTTCACGGTGTGGACAATCGGTAAAAACAGCCTGCATATTGCTTTTCACTGCGTTTTTTATCAAGGCATGCGTTTTATTGAAAAGTACGTTGGACGATTCAAAAGAACCATTTTCTAAAACGGCATTCCGGATAAAATGAGATTGAATATCCACAATCACCGGTTTATCTTTACTTTCTGCCGGCGATACTAAAGCACCGTCTATTTGAATGTATTGAAAACCATAATAGGAAAATTCAGGATGCCATTCTTCTATTTCATCTCCTTTTAAGGTATAGGAATAAGTATGTGGAGCGCCAGATTGCTTTTGCGTTACTTTACCGGTCTCTTCGTCCAACCGTTCGCCAACAGTCAGACAAACGGTTTGACCTTTTTTACCGAATACTTTGATTGCAGGATAACCTGAAAGATTTTGTCCCATGTTTAGAATAAAAGAACTGTCTTTCTGCACTATGGAAACAGGACTAAATTGTTCCTCACAGCGAACATTGGTCAATTGTTGAGAACGGAGCACTCCATTAGGAGCTTCCTGCAATACTACCGGTTTCCATTGGCTATCGTCGAAAGAGATATCATTCCAACCAGCTTGTTCTAAGCGGGCATCATAATCTTCTCCTCCATAAATATTATTAAAAGTTATTGGACTAAGGTCGTATTTCCATTGTTCGTCCGAAGAGATAATTTCGTGACTGCCGTCCGCATAATCTATGTGCATTTCAAGGAATAGCGTAGGGGGACCAAATGAGACCCATAATTTTTGATAGCGATTTCCTATAGCATTGTAGAAACCATTTCCAAGAAGGACGTCGATTACGTTTTCTCCGGAAGATAACAATGTATCCAGCGAATATGTATTGTAATATACCGTTTTATCATAATCGCTCCAAGCCGGCGCAAACAAATCGTCGCTGACAGTTTTTCCATTCAAGAATAAGCGGTAATGTCCAAGACCTGAAACATATACCCGGACTTTTTCAACCGGCTTACTAATAGAGAAAGATTGACGCAAATAAATACTACGCAAAGCCAACGGTTGTATTGAATCGAAAATCGTTTTGTATTTTTCATTTTTCAATGAAGGATTATGGAAATCGCGATTGCCTATTGGTAAGCGCGATTGCTCCTTCGTGATAGCGCCAATCCACTTGGTCTTAGCTGAAAATATAGGTGCTGTTTCAAAAAAAACGAATTCGCTTTCTGTCATATTTTCCCGGATATCCCATACTTTGACCCGCCAATGATAACAGGTAGCCGGCAATAATGCGTTCCCTTGGAATGTAATTAGCTGACTTTGGTTTGATTCAATTTTTCCAGAATTCCAAACGATTTCTTTATTAGAGGAATATACTTCAATTTGATAAGCTGTCTGCCGGTCGCCTTGCATATCCGAAAGTAATTTCCATCCGAAACGCGGTTGAGTGGTTTCAATGGCTATGGGATTATGCATCATCTCACACGTCAAATCTATCTGAGTCATTCTTGCATGTAAATTCAGTCCAATGCATAGCAGAAGAAAAACAATATTCCATTTCATTTTTATAGTGTTGTTTGTATATGTTCCAATTTATCGGAATGAGCAGCCAACCGGCAATTCACTAAAACAAAAAAACCTTTTCCTCGATGGTATTTATCTCCGTATTTATCCCAAAAAATAGTAATGATTTTCCCATGATACAACACATTGTCTAAGCAAAACCAATCCCATTTTTCCTGAGGAATCAAAGGTTTTATTTCCAAAACATCATCGGCTCGCGGACGCAAGCCTATTAAACTTGAGATGATTAAATCGTTGAAAGTTGAATGGTTATAATAACGGCTTCTTTCTTCGTCACCTTTCAGCCAATAACCGGTAGTTTCGTCGAGATATTCGCCTATATAGGGGCGTCCACGATGATATTGGCTTTCTACATATAATTCCATCAAACGGAAAAAAGTTGAATCCTGAATAACCGGATTCATATAATTATCCATATAATTAGCTAATGCCGTGAGTGTTTGCGATGAAGCAAAGGGCCAAACCGCTCCATCCCATTCGCATTTACAACAACCATGCGTGCGAAATTCGGGATGACGGCGTTCGGCTGTGGTCAGACCATAAGGAGCGAGAAATCCTTTTTCATCTGTTATTTGTTTCCATGCAGCATCATATATTTTGTTTTTATCCGGCAAATTGAAATACCATGGAATATATCCAATGGCTTCGCGCACTTGGGCAAATTCACCCGGAGTGCGAAGAGTTTCAAAAAAGAGGCTATCGGCATCCCAAAGCTGTGTCTGCACCAAATTTTTGATGGCATTTGCTTTGGCTTCATAAGCATTTTCCATATTTTTATCGCCTTTCATGCGAGCCATTTCAGCCAACGCTTTAGCATTTCCGTACATATAACTGTTGATGGTTGGGCGTGCATATTGTTTTTTTCGTCCGCCGCTGATAGATTCTTCCATCCCATCACGCACATCTTCTTGCCAATATAGCCCCGAAGGCAATAAATGATCGTCCCATGCAGAAAATTCATTTTCCAAATCGGGAAGCATGTCCAATAACCATACACTGTCGCCATCGACCTTGTATTTGTTAAAAAGCGCATCGGCAGTCCAACTGCTGAACCTGGGCAACAAACGCATAGGTTTATTATCGTTTCCACGATACCACGCATGGATATATTGGTTTACATAATCTTTGTTATGCAGCCAGCGGGATTCATACACATGGTGTCCGATTGCACAAGCAATCATATTATATTTATCGGCATACGAACGCGGAATCATAAATTCGGTCATCACATAGCCGATAGGCGTTTCCTCTATATGTTTCCTAAGCGTCCACCAGCGATAATAGTAGATTTCTTCAAAGTTCTTTTGCGGACATTCAAACAGCGGAATATTTTTTTTCATCCATTTCCATGATTGGGCGTTAGAAATTGCCTGTACAATATTTTCGTCTTCCATAGCATTGAAATAATCTACGTGGTGTCGAAAATCTTCGGCATTCAGAATGGCTGAGGCAGGAACCAGATTGCCTGTTTTTAAGTATTCGATATAGTATGCCGCCTGCGGTTCATTTTCATCAGCAAATGGTAAATCGGCATCGCTTGTATAAGGTGTATTTGCTGTAGGAATTTCTGAAATATCGCCTGTTCGAAATACCACTCTTTCAATGGATTCGACTGGTGCAAAGAATAAGCGGGTGATTTGCTTTTCATTGACATTCAAGGTTAAACTGCGCGTTCCCGCCGACAAATGAATATCAAACCGGTAAATCATATTCGGTTCATAATTCAATATATTCGTATTTTTATAATTGGTTTTTATCTTTAAAACGCTATCCTTATCAAATATCAAGCGAGTACAAGCCTGTCCCTTTCCATTTTGAAATTCAATTTGTAGATTTCCTTTATCATTTTGCATGGGTTTGACAGCAAAAGAAACTTGCAGTTCACGGGATTCAGGGATTATTTTTTCGACTTTGGCATAATCGAACAAATCACTGTCTTTCAACACTAACCAGCGTTTTCCATCCAGCTTCTCAATCCCGACAGGAGCCTGCAACGGACTGTATATATTCCAAGAATCTAATTCTTTTCCTTCCGGAAGTTCATTAAATACATCATTGGCATGACTCAAAGCTCTATCTGTTACCGGAACAGGAATTTTCGATACCCAAATGTCCTCTTTGTTCATGCTGTATGTTACCCATAAATTATTGCCGTGGGGTATGCCATTATTTTCCAATATTCCCCTGACATACTGCGGACCTCTGGATTTTTCGGCGCCCATGTAACGCAAAGGAGTGATATCGCCATGAATTAACAACAAATCGGTATAATTTAATCCATCATCACTCAGCGAGATAGTCAATGGCCAACGAAATTCAGACGGATCATAAACTGTTGCAAATTTTCCATCCGACAATTTTTGTCCCCACATTTTTGCGTTTCCGGTGACAACGCCTGAAGCTCGGCGGACTCCCGCCCAAGTTTTGCCATCATCTGAACTAATGGAGGTTAAACCGTTTTTCCAAAAGCCTACTATTCGTCCATCATTCAAGTGATAATACGAAAAAGCTTTGTAATCCTTTTTCAAAGGAATCAGCGGATCATCGCGGTCTGCTTCTTCCACCCACTGCATCATATACAAAGGACTGTTCAACAACTCATCGCAAGCAGCTACAAAACCATTGTCCTTGCTTTTTTTATAGAATGGATAATCGGTATTCGTTTCATTGAAACCATGATTGTAACGGATAAAATAAATAGGTCCAAAACTTCCATCTGTTTTTATTTCACGGATAACGCGACCAATACCATTCCCATCGTTTGGACTATCGTTTTCGTCCAGACAAACGCCGTAGAAACTTATAGTCAATAAACGCCCTTTTGAAGACGTGAAAAAACCAACACGCTGATGTACAACGGCTTTCAAATTGTGCGCTGGCTTACCTTTTCCATTTTTGGAAAAACCTTCAGGAACATTATAGGCAGGAAACAACACAACAGGCTTTGTCCAAAGATAACCGTCTTTTGAAGTTTGCAGCAACGTTTGTCCGGGCGGCACGCTCTCACCGATTTCATTACTCAGATATTGCAGATAAAAACAGTTATTCCAATAAGCAAGCATTGGTGCATGGTTGTACGTCCATCCGAAACCATCGCTTTGTTCCGGATATTTCCGGTTGGCGCGGAAAGTCTGAATATTGTGCACACCAATAGCCGGACGTAACTGCCCATGGTGATAATCCACATTCGCCAGCGTTTTTCCAGTATATTGCATATAATCCTGAGCTTGAATCCAAAGGGGAAGCAAAAGCACAATACATAAAATGCGGTGTTTATTCATCGTAATTCTTTATTTGTGGGATAATTTTCCCACAAAGATAAGGTTTCTTTAGTTCTGAATAATCTTTATTTTGATAAATTTGTTACATAGGAATTTCCGTCACATTCTAATGATGTAACTTCTTTTGCATTTACAAATAAACGACTATACCCAGCGGCAGCAAGATCTCCTTGATTAGCTATAAAATTAGATCCAAATAAGTTGCTTGCTCCTCCCACATCACATGTTAAATGTTCTGCTTTTCCTTCAATAGTAAACTGAGTAGCTGCTCCAGCGGTTATACTTAAAGTTTTTGCATTAACCTTTAGCGTACCAAATGAACATCCTAATTCAACATTAAGGGTATCAACTGTAATCGGCGATTCCATTACCAGTTTTGAGTTCTGCAGTTCAAGATAACTAAGTTTATCTACATTAATAGACATTGTACTTTTTGGAACAGGTCCTGTTTGGTCTATTACTCCAATATACAACGTATCATTTTCTATGATTCTTTTTACCTCAATAGTAGTATCTAATTTGATACTAAACTGATTTGATTGAGTTAAGTTTACTGTAAAACCAGATAAGCTGATTTTTGAGAACGACTCTTGTCCAATAAGAGAAGTTACCGCCATATTACATAAAATTATTAAAAAAAATTTATACATATTTTTAAGATTAAAATTATATTCATTAAATGTTTCTATTGTACTTTAAGAATTCCTGTATCACTGTCTGAATTCGTTAGCGTTTTTTTACTTTTATTTAGTGATTTTCCATAGCTAAATTGATAAGAAAAGCCTAAAATAAGCATATTCCCATTGTCTTTTATAAATACTTCCCGTTTGTATGGATTTACAAGAGAAATAGATTGTTCTGATGCTCGCCACGAGTCGGTAAAAGGATAATATACACCCAATGTGAATGAATAGTTTTGTTTACGATACATAAGAGTAGCGTATGAATTATTTTCATCTAAGCTTATAGTTTCAGCGACTAAACTTTTTTGAGGATAAGTATATCCCATTGACAAATAAAAATCCTTATATTTTGCAGACAGAGAGGCTAACCAATATAAGTTATAAAGAGTATGCATATAATTTTGTCCTGAAACAGCATATTTACTCCATCCTCCTGAAGCTGAAAACGATATACAGTTGAACAATGAATTTACAGATAAGTCTAACTGTGAATTATATTTTTCATCATAATGTTGATTCTGAAATTCGGAAGTAAATAATTTACTATAAGCATCATAAAATGTATATAAGGCAATAGAATTATTTGATTTTGTGTGGCTCAGCCATAAATTTGCTCTAACTTTATTTTTCGTGTATATAAAAAGGAATCTGTTTCGCATTGAATTAGACGGTATTAAGTCAGGATTTCCTTTCAAAGCAGAAATAGTGTCATAGTTTTGAACGACATTGCTAAGTTGAGAAATTGAAGGGAAACTTGGGTCTAACTGGAATCTATAACTAACTCTTAGTTCTTTAGTAATGGGATACTGTAAGTTTGCTGTTATAATACTTTTTATATAAGATTCATTATTTATCTTATTATCCACTTCATATAATCTAAGCCCGGCTCCAATATCGTAAGTTAATTTGGATATCTTCCCGATAATCTGAGCGAATAAGTATGAATTTTGAGAATTCATTTCGATTAGGTCAACTAAATTATCAACGTAGTCATTGCTTGTATAACTACTCATGTGTCTAATACCTGAGTTGAAAGAGAAATTGTTAAAATCCTTAGAATAAACACCTTCTAAGATTATTGACTTTCGTTTGCCTTTTACCCTATTGTCAACTTGAAGTATTTCATCATCGTATAGGTATCTTTTAGACGTTGAATTTAAAAGCGTACCTACAACATTGAATTCAAGTGTTTGATTATTTTTTAGTTTTTTGCTGAAAAAAATATCCAAAGACGGTGAGTACGAATTAAAAAAAGCATTTGCGTCCCGATTGAAATTTATATTGGAGCTTGACGTTCTCTCAAAAACATTACTTCTACTTTTATCATGCTGATTTCCAAAACTATTCCCCAAAATTACACTTAACATGGTTTTGGAATCATACTGATACGTATAATTGAAGTCCAAGTCTTGTGATAAATACCCAAAAGGAGAATATATTCCTAAAAAATCTCTTGAAATTATTTCATCGTCAGCCACAAGCAATTCATTTCTATTTACGTATCTTTTTTTATAATCTCGCCAATTATTATTGTATAGAATAGAAAAATCCGACTTTTTATAGTTGAAACTTGTATTTACATTACCATTTAAAAAACCTGTTAAAGGAGATGCTGTCACATTTGTAAAAAAATTACCTCCAGTAACTTTCTCTTTTAGAATAAAATTTATTACTCCACCCACATTTTGATTCATATACCGGATAGGAACAGTATTACTATACTCTATCCTTGCAACATCAGAAGGTTTTAAACCAAGTATCTGTTCTCTGCTTTGAGGTCTCCCATTAATCTGATATATAGGCGATAACCCATCAATACTTACTTGTTGGTTTACAATATCTATGAATAAATTTGGCAGATATAAATTATTTAACAAATCTATGCTTCCTGAAGATGCTTTAACTTGGTTAGATGTTGGAAAAATAATCATTTTATCAACTTTTTCTATAATACTATTTGACATTATAGTAACCTCTTCTAATTCATTTAGAACCGGATTCAGATAAATATTTCCTGCATCAATATTATTTCCTAAAATACCTGAAAATGTAATATACGAATCACCGAATTCCTCTTTAGATATCTGCATATAATAATTTATGTTATTCGAAATTTGAATATTTTCAAACACAAAAATTCCACTATTATTTGAAAATGCAGTTTTCAAAAGTACTGAATCAGAATTAAATAAACAAATTTTTGCCTCTGTAATTGTCGTTGAATCAATACTGGAAAATACAACTCCTCTTATAGACGTAGTTGCCGCAAATCCAAAGTTTACTAAAAAATAGAGGATAATTAGCAACATAATCCTTTTAATGCATAAATAGTTCTCCATACTCCTAATTCAAGTTGATTTTTTACTAAATTATAATAATAGTTTTTATTTTTCCACAATTCATTATAAGTCCCTTGTTCCATAATGTGACCTTATAACACTAACATCGAAATTCGAATATAATGGTTCACTAAAGACATATGCGTGTTTAATTGACATATAAATACTTTTGACTTTATTATTATTTTGCAAAGATAAAATATTTTATTTTAACAAAACAACATAATATGAAATATTTAACAATTGTGAATAAAATAAAGTCATATTACTAATGTTTCGCACCTCGTTCCGCCCATAAATTAAAGGTAAAAAAAGTAGCATATTTTTTTGCTAATGTCATTAAAAATGACTAATTTAGCGGT
>JGI24699J35502_11133594_pt1 | contig 12344 bp, 10 predicted proteins | sample TergutMp193P4_FD_35502 | JGI IMG/M metagenome (IMG submission 35502) | reverse complement strand
TCACCCGTGACCTGGACTGGGGGATCCCGATCCCGCTGGACGGGTGGCGCGACAATCACATGAAGTCGATCTACGTCTGGTTCGACGCCGTCATCGGGTACCTGTCGGCTTCCATCGAATGGGCCCGTCGTAAGGGCGAGCCCGAGGCATGGCGGCAGTGGTGGCAGAATCCGGACGCCCGGTCGTACTATTTCATGGGCAAGGACAATATCACTTTTCATTCGGTGATCTGGCCGGGCATTCTGTTGGGTGCCAACGGGCAGGGCGACAAGGGCGGAACACCTTCTCACCTGGGTGTTTTGGACCTGCCCACGGAGATCGTCTCCTCAGAATTCCTCACCATGAGCGGGTCGAAGTTCTCCACATCCCGCTCAAAGGTGATCTATGTGCGCGATTTCCTCCGTGATTTCGGGCCGGATGCCCTGCGGTACTTCATCGCGGTGGCAGGCCCCGAGAACCAGGACACCGACTTCACCTGGGACGAGTTCGTCCGCCGTACCAACTCCGAGTTGGCCAACGAGTGGGGCAACCTGGTCAACCGATCGGTCTCCATGGCATTCAAGAACAATGGTTGTATCCCGACCCCTGGGACGTTGCAGGAGATCGACCAGGAGGTGCTGACCCTGTCGCGGGAGGCGTTCACCACGGTGGGCGACTTCCTCGCCAAAGCCAAGTTCAAGCAGGCCATCTCAGAAGCCATGAGGGTGGTCGCTGCTGCGAATAAGTACATTTCCGATTGTGAGCCGTGGAAGATGAAGGACGATCCCTCACGTCGGGACACCGTCCTCAACACCGCCCTCCAGGTCGTCTGCGACGCGAACACCATGCTCACCCCCTTCATGCCCCACGCCAGCCAGAAGGTGTACGAGGCATTGGGGGGTATGGGGGTCTGGGCCGCCCAACCCGAGATGGTCGAGGTCAGCGAAGAAGGCAACGAGGATTATCCCATTCTGACAGGTGATTACGCTCGCCAGCTCGCCGTCTGGAAATCCCTGCCCGTCGAGCCCGGACGCCCCTTGTCCAAGCCGGAACCCCTGTTTTCCAAGCTGGACGAATCCCTCGGTGAGACTGGACCGGAGTGGGCCCCCGTGGGCTGAGCCACCATCGCCGAAGTGGGATGACATCAATAAATAGTTAGCGTGGATATTGAGAAATTTTCCCTCTGACAAGGTGTGACACGAGAACCGTGCTCGGCGCGTTGCGCCTCAACCTCTTCCTTGTCCTCGGTATGACGAGCAAGCTCGCCATACGCTCGACCCTCGTCGAGGTCCCCATGACTACCTGGCTACCCTGGCTAGTCCCCATGGCTACCCATGGCTAGAGCCAGCTGATGTACTGGGCGAGGAGGGAGTACCCCACGAAGGCGAAACAGTCGATCAGGGTATGGGCGATGACGAAGGGCATCACACGCTTCCAGCGTAAATAGAGCAGGCCGAAGACGAGGCCCATGCCGAGGTTGCCGAGGAAACCGCCGAAGCCCTGGTAGAGATGGTAGCTGCCGCGGATGGCGGCGGAGAACAGGACGATCCACACGGGGTTCCAGTTGAGGGTGCGCAGGCGGGTGAAGAGATAGCCGAGCATGATTGTTTCTTCGCTGATGCCCGCCACGGCGGCTGAGGCGAGCAGGACCGGGATCGTCCACCACTGGTCGGTGAGGTTGGCCGGTGCGACGGTGGTGTTGATCCCCATCGCACGGGCGAGGAAATAGAACCCGATTCCGGGGATGCCGACCGCTGCGCACATCCCCAATCCCTTGCCCAGGTCGGCCCATGGGCGATCCAGACTGAAGCCGATCAGCCGCCGGGCATGGCCGTACGCCAGGCGGAGGAGGTAGAGGACCAGCAGCACCTCGGCCAGCGGCAGGATGAAATAGTAGATCTGGTACGCCAGATCGAGCCAGGGCCGGTCGGGGGTGACCGAGGTGTTCATGCTCGTCGTCTGCTGGGCGAGCGGCTGGGGACGGGTCAGTTTTTCGATGAGTGACAGGATCGAGTAGACACCCGAGCGTCCGAACGAGATTCCCAAGACGATGAGGACCTCAAGGATGATGAAACCTCTGGTGCTGTCAGACGAGGAACGCAGAGACTGGACGTCGTCGCTCATCGGCGGTTCCCCGACGGGATCAGCGCATCCCGATGACAGCGCGCAGGAAGAACAACAGGTTGGCGGGGCGTTCTGCGAGCCTGCGGACGAAATAGCCGTACCAATCCCGTCCGTAGGGCACATAGACCCGTACGACATGGCCCAGATCCGCCAGACGCTCCTGTTCGACCGTACGAATTCCGTACAGCATCTGGAACTCGAAATTCTTCAAGCCGCGGTTGGAGTGAGCCGCGAGTTCCTGAGCGATTTCGATCATGACGGGATCATGTGTGGCGACAAGGGGAATTCCCTCACCTTCCATGAGAATCTTCAGGCAGCGCACATAGCTGAGATCGACATCGTGCCTGTCAATGTACGCCGCCTCAGCTGGCACCTTGTAGGCGCCTTTGCACAACCGCACCCGCGAGCCGGGGGCGTCCACTGTCCGGCAATCCATCTCGGTGCGTTTAAGATTCGCCTGCAGGGCGCAGCCCACGCTGGGGTACTGCGCGCGCAATGCCAGGACGACGCGAATCGTCTTGGTCGTCGTCGGCAGATCTTCCATGTCGATGGTGATGGTCGTTCCGATGTCGTTGGCTTTCGCGGCGATTCGTGAAGCGTTGGCGATGGCCAATGGCTCTCCGTCGCGCAGGAGCAATCCGATCGCCGTCAACTTGACCGACACCTCGACGTCATCGGCCCATCCTTGTTTCTCGATGTGATCGAGGATGGATAAATACTCATTGACGGCCGCCTCAGCTTGGGCGTTGGTGTGGACATCCTCACCGAGGAAGTCCACTGTGGCCTTCAACCCTTTGTTGATGAGTGACTCGATGGCCCCGCAGGCGTCCAGCCAGGCATCGCCCGCCACAAAATGTTTGACGACCCTCTTCGTCCACGGCAGAGTGATGAGCAGTTTCTTGAATGCCTCACTGTGAGACAGTGTGAGGAAGAATGTACGATACATGGCCACTACCTTTCCCTGATCGTCAACATCAGCGTTCATCAACGAGTATGGGATGAAGTTTATCCCTTCTCAACCTCGTTGTGCTCCTTGCCGTAGCTTAGTCCAGATTCGCCGATCCATGCCTGCCGCGCGTCCCCATCCGGGTACGCCAGACCTCTGCGATCTGCTCGATTTCCGACAAGGGGAACTTACAGGGCAGAATAGGGGTATGCATCTCGATCATGTCATCTATGCGGCAGGCCCTCAAGGACTGATGGCTGAAGCTGAACGTCTGGAGTCGCTTCTCGGTGCGAAGTCGGTCGACGGCGGGCTCCACCCCAGTTTCGGCACACGCATCCGGCTGATTCCGTTGACTGATGCCCGCCACATCGAGATCGTCGAAGTTTTGGACCATCCAGCAGCTGAGAAAGCACCGTACGGCCAGGCCGTCCGTGCACGAAGCGCTCTCGGCGGCGGCTGGCTCGGATGGGTCGTCTCCCTGGACGATCTGACTCCGTACGAAGAGCGTCTCGAGCGCAAAGCAGTCCCAGGGGCGCGCCACTTTCCCGATGGACGGCGCCTCGAGTGGAAACAATTGGGCCTCAAGGGTCTCATCGCCGATCCCCAACTCCCATTCTTCATCCAGTGGATCTCGGAACCGTCGGTACGACCCTCAGCCCTGCCCGGCACCATCCGTCTGGAGGAGATACAGATCGGCGGATCCCGGGACAGAGTCGAGGAGTGGCTGGGACAAGACGTGCCCGAAATCTTCGACGCAGTGAGAATCACCTTCGACTCGCCGAGCGGCTATCCGGGCATGGTGTCCGCCACTTTCGCCACAGCGAATGGGTCTGTTCGGATTTAGGCCTGCCGCGACTGGCACCCTGCACCCTACCTTTGGCATGTGGTACGGGCGATGCGAGATCATCACAACGGAAATCCTGCTTTCGGCGTGACGACAAGAAATTCACCTCACATTCACTCTCCCTTCTTCCGGCGCAGGCCGAGAAGGTTCACGGCGTACGACAGCGTCGGCGCCTCGATGATCTGCAGACCGGGGAACCGCCCGGAATTCCGCAGGTCGTACCCCTGGGGGATGACGGCCGTCGTCACTCCCAACCGGGCTGCCTCACCCAGTCGGCGTTCCATGTCGGCGACCCGGCGCACCTCTCCTGCCAAGCCGATCTCCCCGATGGCGATGGTGTGCTCGGGCAATGGCTGGTCTGTCATCGCGGACGCCAGGGCGCAGGCGAGGGCCAGATCCGCCCCCGGATCGGAGATCCTGGCGCCGCCCACAGTCGAGGCATAGACGTCCAGGGTGTGACAGCGTACCCCGGCCCGGCGTTGCAGCACGGCCAGCACCATGGCCAATCGGGAGAAATCCAACCCGTTGCTCACGCGGCGGGGAGTCTGCAAACTGCTCGGCACCACCAGGGCCTGCACCTCGGTGACCAGGGGGCGGCGTCCCTCCATGGAGACGGTGATCGCGGTTCCTGCGACGGGATCCCCGTGGACGGACGTGAAGATTCCGGATGGATCGGGCACCTCCTCGATCCCGGCGTCGCTCAATTCGAAGCACCCGATCTCATCAGCCGGACCAAAACGGTTCTTTGTCGCGCGAATCATCCGGAAACCCGAGTGCCGGTCCCCTTCGAAGCTGATCACCACGTCGACGAGGTGTTCCAGGGTCCGGGGCCCGGCAATCGCCCCATCCTTGGTCACATGGCCGACCAGGATGACGGGGATTCCCTTCTGCTTGGCCACCCGGATCAACCCGGAGGCGACCTCCTTGACCTGGGTCACCCCGCCCGGCGTCCCTTCCGCGCCAGAAGAGCCGATGGTCTGAACGGAGTCGACCACCACCAGGGAAGGTTCCACCTGTTCGATGTGGCCGATCACCACACCCAGGTCGGTCTCCGCCGCCAGGAAGAGGTCGGGGGAGTCCGAATTGGTGCGCAGAGCCCTCATCCGTACCTGTCCGGCTGATTCCTCTCCGGTGACATAGAGAGTCTTTCCACGGGTCTGGGCCCATCGGGCCGCCACCTCCAACAGCAATGTGGACTTGCCCACTCCCGGTTCTCCGGCCAGGAGGACCACCGCACCGGGGACGATCCCGCCTCCCAGGACACGGTCCAACTCGCCCACTCCGGTCGGACAGCGCATCGTCTCAGAGGGGTCCACCTCGGTGATGGGGATGGCCCGTGTCAGAGGGATGACCGGGGCGACACGGGCCATGGGAGCGGCTCCGGCCTCCTCGATCGTGCCCCATTGCTGGCATTCTCCGCACCGTCCGACCCATCGGAGCGTGGTCCATCCGCACTCGCTGCACCGGTACGAAGGTTTCGCTTTCACTGCTGTTTTCGTCATGCCAGACAGATTAACAACCCCCTCCGACATTTTTTCGATGAAGGATCCACCCGGATTGTGAGAGCATAGATCCATGGATTCTCCGCTCCCGCGTCCCCGCGTCAAAAACCACATGGTCGAAGTGGTCGAGGCCACGAATCTCACCCCGTGGTACCGTCGTCTCACGATCGACGCCAAGGGTTTGTTCGAGACCGCCATCCCGGACCCCGGGGCGTACCTCCACCTCAACGTGCCGGTCGGCGCCTCCACGCTGCCGCGTTCCTACTCCCTGCGCGGGATCGCGTCGGACAGTTTCCTGCTTGAGTTCGTCCTTCACACCCCGTCCGGACCCGGATGCGAATGGGCCGCCGCGGCAGGACCAGGGACGACGATCTCCGTCAGCGTGCCCCCGTACTCCCTGAAAATCCCGGCGACTTCCCATGCCCTGATCATCGCCGATCCCTCGGCCCTGGCCGGGGCAGCCTCGATTCTGGAGAGCATCGGACAGCGGATGGGGGTCACCGTGCTCTTGGAGGACGATCACCCGGACCGTGATCACATCCCTATTCCCACAAGGGGAAACATCATATGGTTGGACACCATCGACGACGATGTCCTTGAACTCGCCACCACCCATCTGGATTCCGAGAATTGTTTCTTGTGGGCAGCCGGCGAGCGTCGGTTGGCCAAAACGGTACGGGAGTTCACCCGCAGGGAATTCCGCGTTCCGAGACAGGCCCAGCACATCCAGACCTACTGGATTTCGCAGGGACGTCAGGGGTGACGTCCATGTGGATTCCGGTCATTGTCTTCACGGTGCTTTTTCTCATCAGTTTGAGGGAGCCCAGGCGGATGAGATGCGCGGTTTTCCTTCTGGCCTCTGTGTTGAGCCTGGCGTTCGCGGTGATGTATACCGTCGAACAGCATGGTTCGCCCGACCTCGTCTCGATCTACATATTGATAGCGCTGATGTGCTTGGCTGTCATCGTCGTGGTCATTCTGGGGGTGGTCCTGATCCTCAACGGATTCACAATGGTGAGGAAAGAGGGACGGCGCCTGGCGAACTTGTTGGGCCTGTTCCTGGGTCTGGTCATCGTGGGGTACGTCGTGCTCTCGGTCGGTGCCATCGTCACGGACCAGGTGCGGTTCTTCAACTGGGTCCTCTTCCTGGGTTTCCCCCTGGCGTACCTCGGGTTCGGCTTCACCGCGTACCTCCTCTACTCCTCGATCTATCTGGCGGTCACGAAAAGATGGGCCAAACCTCCCGCCGCGGTGGTCGTCCTGGGCTCGGGTCTGGTGAACAATAAAGTCACCCCGCTGTTGGCCAGCCGCTTGAACGAGGGTATGATCCTGGCCAGCCGCACCGAAAAACCCGTTTTCGTCGTTTCAGGGGGAAAGGGCACAGACGAGGTGCGCTCGGAAGCTTCAGCCATGGAGGAATACCTTGTCAATTCGGGAATCCCCGATGATCTGATCATCACCGAAGACCTCTCGCGCACAACCAGGGAGAACATCGTCAACACGAGAGCCATTCTCACCGCCGCCGGGATCGAGGGGCCGGTCGCCGCCGTCACCAACAACTTCCATGCTTTTCGAGCGGCCCTGCTGCTCTGCCGGGAGAAGGTCCCGGGATATGCGGTGGGCGCGCCGACCGCCCGGTACTATTGGCCCGCCGCCACCATCAGGGAGTACGTGGCCATCCTCCGTGATTCCTTCTCTTTCAACCTGATCTGCCTGGCGTTGACCGTCCTGCCCGTGGTGGTCCTGACCATACGCCTTCTGTTCGTCTGACGGATTTCGCGTCCATTGGGCCAGGCGACTCCGTCGTCGCGTCCACCCGTGGATCGGCCGGGGACGGGGGCGAGACGGTCAGGAGTGGATCCAGCGGCCGCGACGCATGACGCATGTGGGATGGAGATCATCGGTCAGGCAGACGAGATCGGCCCAGAAACCCGGCTCGATCCGGCCCACACCGGTCAATCCCAGGTAGTCGGCGGGGTTGGCGGTGGCCGCCCGAAGGGCGGTGACAGGGTCGACGCCGGCGGCGACGGCTGTTCGTACCGCGCTGTCCAGGGTCAGCGTGGAACCGGCGATCGTCGAGGTGCCCGCGATGTGGGCCACCCCGTCTCGCACCTCGACCGGCAGTTCGCCCAGGAGGTAATCCCCATCGTCGAATCCTGCCGCAGCCATGGCGTCCGTGATGAGGACGGACTTGTCGGGCTTGGTGGCCATCACATGGGCGATCAGCTTCGGATGGACGTGGACCCCGTCGCAGATCAGCTCGACCCAGACCCTCGGGTCGCTCCACAGAGCCAGCCCCGGTCCGGGAGCCCGGTGCAGGATGTCGGGCATCGCGTTGAACAGGTGGGTCGCGCCTCTGGCCCCCGCCTCGATTGCCTCGCACACTGTGCCGTAATCCGCTGCCGTATGTCCGACGGCGGCCATCACCCCGCGGTCGCTCAGGTGCCGGATGGCCTCGAGCCCGCCCTGTTTTTCTGGAGCCACGGTGACCATGACCACAGTGCCCCGCCCAGCGTCGAGCAGAGCATCGATGTCGGGGATCTTCGGATCGAGAAGCAAAGATGCCGGGTGGGCGCCCTTGTATTCCTCGGCGAGCCAGGGTCCCTCCAAGTGGATACCTGCGATGCGTCCGTCGCCCGCGAACGCGGACAAGGCCCGTACCTCATCGGAGAGCTCAGCGAGCGATTCCGTCACCAGGGAGGCAACCATGGTCGTTGTGCCATGTGCGGCATGTGTGTCCAGGACTGTGGAGATCTGGGCCGGATCCTCGCAGAAATTGGCCCCGCCCCCGCCGTGGCAGTGGACGTCCACGAAGCCGGGCGAGACCACGTCGGCTGTGACATCCGGTTCAGCGCCGGGGGTTCCCTCGCCCCATGCGGTGATACGATCCGAGGCGACCTCGACCCAACCCTCGGCGAACCCCGACGGGCCAAGCAAACGGCGAGCAGCAATGATCATTACACATCCAGTCTCTGCCAGTCCGGCAGATTGGCGTGCACCTGTTTGTAGTAGTCGGCCAGACCAAGTTCGCTCGCGGCTGATTCGTCGACGACCACGGTCGCGTGTTGGTGCATCTGGAGGATCGAGCCGGGCCACATGGCTGTGACAGGGCCTTCGATGATGGCTGCCACGGCCCTCGCCTTGTGCGGGCCTGTTGCGACAAGGACGACATTGCGAGCGTCCATGATCGTACCCAGTCCTTGCGTGACACAGTGACGGGGGACCTCGTCGATGCTGGTGAAGAAGCGTGCGTTGTCTTCACGGGTGGCGGGGGCGAGGGTTTTCAGCCGCGTACGGGAACTGAGCGAACTCGTCGGCTCGTTGAACCCGACATGCCCGTTGGACCCCACTCCCAGGATCTGGACGTCCACCCCTCCGGCAGCCCGGATGGCCTCCTCATACCGAGTGCCCGCCGTGCACAACATGTCCTCGGACCCGTCCGGGACGTGGACCCTCGCGGGATCGAGTCCCAGGGGAACGGTCACGGTACGGCGGATGGTGTCGTGGTAGCTCAGGGGATGGTCGGTGGGCAGTCCGACGTACTCGTCCAAGGCGAACGCCGAGGCTTCGGACAGGTCGATCTGACCGGTACGGGCCAAGGCCGCCAATTCCGCGTAGGTCGCCAGGGGAGAGGATCCTGTGGCAACTCCCAAGACGACCGCAGGTCCGACCTTGCGTGCGATCTGGGCGACTTTCGCCGCGCCGATCTGGCCGACCCGATCTTCATTGGGGCAAATGATGACTTCCATTCCCGTTCCTTTCCCTGGACGTGACTCTCACCGCTCTCACTCTACCGAGTCCGGTCTGCGACACGCCGGGGGTACATCCGGGGGTGCCTGTGGAATGGGAAGAACTCCCCGTTCCATATGCTTGACTGCCTGCATTGATTGGTGGTCCAATAAGAAGTGGGTATTGCGAAAATATCCAGATATATCGCGAGGATGTCCTTTCAGATGGGAGACTTCCCCGGCAGAGTCATCGGAGGAACTATGGCAGTATCAAAGTTATCACGTCGAATCGGTGGATTGGCTGCCGCTGTCGTCCTGGGAATCGCCGGAATGGGGGTGCTGGCGACGCCCGCATCCGCGGATGTCACCGGCTCGATCTCCTTGCGAGTGGATTCGCAGGCATATGCCGATGGCATGGTCGCCCAGGTCGGGCAGTCCATCACAGCCACCCTGGACTCCACAGCGGAACCGGGCGCCGAAATATCGTGGACGTGGTTCTGCGGTACCGCACCGATGGAACAATGGGGAGGGGTCGGCGATTCGAGCACCTATGAGGTCACTCCTGACAGCGTCGGATGCTCGCCGATGACGATTCATGTCGGGGCCATGGTCTCCGATGTCGCATTCGCTTCCAGTGAGGTCCCCCTCACTCCCGTCTCGCTGAACTCAGGGTATCAGTACACCGATTTCAAGAACTCGCCCAGTTGGGGAGTCCTTCAGGGGTACGATCCCGGTGCGCTTCCGGTGGGCACCGTGGTGGTGACGAACTGGGGATCCACCGCGGTGGAGGGATTGTCCTGTGCGCTCGCCCCCCAGCAGGGATCCAGTGACACCACGTCTCACTTCACGATCGTCACCCAGCCGAAGAACAGCCTGCCACCGAGGACGGCGACAATCGTTCAGATTCTCCCAGTGGCGGGTGTCGCAGGTTCAGAGAAGGGGACGAGTGTCTCTGAAATGTTGACGTGCACAACTGGTCAGGGCACGAAGTGGGCGAGCCCGCGAGATGCGGGTGTGTCGATGGTCGTGTACTCCAAGCCTTTCATCGATATCTACGCGTACGAACTCCAGGTGGGGACCGTCTTGAACGATTCCAATGTGAATGTGTTCCCAGCAGCGGATTCAGTGTCGTATGAATGGTACTCCGAGGCCGCGAGCGGGACGCGGACAGCTCTGTCCACCTCGTCGTCCTACACCGTCCTCCCTGCTGATGTCGGGAAAACCATCGGCGTGAAGGTCTCCGCGACACTGGCCGGGTTCGATCCGCTGAACTCGGACGAGATAGTGGGAGTCGTACCTCCTGTGGCCGTGACGGACGGTGAGTTCTGGTCCGTGCCCTACGGGTATTCCGCGTCTGATCTCACCCCCAGTGCCGCAGCTGTGACATTCACCAACTTCGGGGCGACGGCTATCACAGACATCGCCGTCACCTGTGAATCCGATTCGCCCGCGCTTGTCTGCAGCGAGGTTCCAGACGTGAAAGAGCTGGGTCCTGGCGAATCGATGAGCGCCATCACCGTCACCCCACAGGTGGGGGAGAAGATCGCAGATTATTCCGCCACCATCAGCCTCCGCAATGATGACTATTCGGTGGATGCCCACAGCTACGCCTTCCTCAATGTGAATCCGGGGCCCTTCGCCTGGATCCAGCCCTTGGAGAGTCCGAGTTCGGGGAATGGAAACAATGGAAACGCTGGCCAGCCCGGTGGTGCGAGCACGGACAGCCCCGTTGTTGGCACCGGCGGAATGGCAACCCACGGTTCAGCCGGGCTCGTCCTGGCCGGATTGGGATTCATCGCCATGGGTGCGATGGTCTTGAAGAGGCGTGCCGCCTGATCGTGGACACTGACGAAAAGATGGCCCTCGATCAGGGCCATCTTTGGCATGGGGAGATACATCGGGCGGGGAATTCCGTGATGACGACGGGGGGATCCCGCCCGATAAGGGGAAACTATATATCGTTGTGTAACGATTTGGTCACAATGTGAGGGGGCGGGGAAGGAATCCCTTGACATGGAGAAGTTTGTAAAGTTTACTAACTACTATGACGGCAATGCAGCCCACAGGGCTCTATCAGGACAGGTACAGATTCCGTACCCGCCCCCATGACGGGCGGAAGTCGAATCTCGCTCTGGTGACCCAGTCGCTGTACGACGAACCACAATTGACAAGGGCTGATCTGGCCCGGTTGACCGGGTTGACCAAAGTGACCATCTCCGACATCGTCTCCGAACTGATCGATGAGGGGCTGATCGAGGAGACCGGGATCACGACGGGACTGAGACCGGGCAAGCCCGCCGCAACCCTCGACATACGCGAGGACACCTTCGACATCATGGCGCTCGACCTCTCGGGGCCCGAGACGCTGAGAGCCGGACTGTATTCAGTACGCGGCGCCAAGCGGGCCGAGATCAGCACCAGCCTCGAGGGGCGTACGGGTGAGGATGCCGCGGCGATCACCGTGGACCTCGCCCGGAAATGCGCGGCTCGCTCGACCCGTCCCATCCTCGGCATCGGTGTGGGCTCCCCGGGGACGGTGGACGCCTTCGGCACGGTCATCGCGGCTCCGAATCTGGACTGGCACGGTTTGCCCCTCCAGGACATCATTTCCACCGGGCTCAACCTTCCGGCTGTCGTCCAAAACGACGCCAACGCCGCAGTCATCGCGGAGAAGGCCTTCGCAGACGGCGGCGCCACCATCCTCAGGGTCCAGGTTTCACGCGGTGTGGGAGCCGGGATCCTCCTGTCGGGCTCCCTGGTCCTGGGCACCTCCGGCGCGGCGGGCGAGATCGGACATGTCGTCATCGACCGTCAGGGGGCGTTGTGCTCCTGCGGCAAGAGGGGATGCCTGGAGACGTGGATCTCCGTGCCCTCTCTGAGACAGCGTCTCGCAGAAAACTCCGACAGCCATGACGAGATCCTGGCGGAGGCGGGCAGGCGGTTGGGAATGGCTCTTGCCCCCATCGTGGCCGCCCTCGACCTGCAGGACATCGTTCTGGGCGGGCCCACGGACCTGCTCGGCGGAGCATTCATCGAAGCCTGCGTCGGGCTGATCACTGAACGTACCCATTCCGAGTTTCGTCGAAACCTTTCGATGAAGCTGTCGAGTCTTGGCGACGAGGCTGTTCTGCTCGGAGCGGTCTCGCTCGTACTGAGAACAACACTGGGGGTGTCATGAGGACACCTCCCCTCACATTATCGAGAAAGGACAGACAATGAGA
>JGI24699J35502_11133596_pt1 | contig 12350 bp, 12 predicted proteins | sample TergutMp193P4_FD_35502 | JGI IMG/M metagenome (IMG submission 35502) | reverse complement strand
ATCGTATCGGGCGCTTGCAGTACGACATTGGCAAATTCAAGCGGCGCGTTCTTGTTGTCTGTCACCTTTCCCGTTACTTTGATTTGGGAAAAGGCGCATGGCGCTAACAGGACGACCAAAAACAGGGTGAAAATAACTTTTGGCTTCATATTAATGATTTTTTATTATAATACATTGAAAGGTATATTTTTAAATATTCCAGGTTCCTTAAGGAATAATTTGTATTGATTTAACAATCGGTATTCAAGTATGTTTTTCCATTTTGTACAACGTCTTTCATTTTTACTTTTGTTCAAAAAGTCCCAAGGACAGCCACCTGAACAAACAGGTAAATATTTACAATCAAAACATCCCCAACGTTCGAAAGTTTGATTATCTACTTTTATTTTTTCAAAAATGGACTGTCCAAAATCTTTTAATAAGTCCTCCATTGTACCTACACTGTGTTCTTTACATCCTACTGATTCCCAACACCTGAACACATCACCGTTCCAACTGATGACCCATGAATTTCTAAATACATCATATCCACATCTTATATCACCTCCGTTTATTGGGAAAAGAAATCGGAGTTTTGCTTCATTGGTTTGTGTAATTTCATTATATTTATTCATTAAATAATATCTTATTTCATCTTCGAAAACAGCAAATTCTTTATTTGATAAATTTACTTTTCTGTCATTTGATCTAACTTTAGCCATAAATAAAGATACATTTTTTTTGAACGGCCATATTTTTCGCTTGATTAAATCATCAATCAAACTAAAGATTAAGGCTTTATTTGCATTATCTATATTGATTCTTATATTAATGCGTATATTTTCATTGGCTTTTAATATATTATCAAGAATAATATTATAATTATTCTTGGGATCTGCCGGATAAACTCTTCTATTATTATGAATAGTTTCCGGACCATCTAATGTTATTTGAGCCTTCCTAATTCCATGTTCAACTAATAATTCACTAATTTCTGGTGTTAATAATAAGCCATTTGTAATAATAACTGAACTAAATTTCACATTATACAATTTGCATATTGCATTGATCTTGTTCTGCATTGAAAAAATAATTTGTTGCTGTATTAATGGTTCACCACCATACCATATTATATTTACTTCTTTAATATGATTTTGTGTAATTGATTCCAAAATAAAACCAATAATATCATTTTGAAGTTTTGTACTTAATATATCTTCATTTTTCCTTATTTTAATGCTTTCGAAGCAATAATAACATCTAAAATTACATTGCAAAGTTGGGGTAATTACCAAAGATAACAAGTCATTTTTATTATGTTGTTTTTCCAATCGCTTTTTATTCGCATCAATCACAATTTGTCTTTCCTCTATATCATTAGATACGATGATACCTGAAGAAACCAAATTGTTAAATATTTTTTCAGAAATAATATCCGAATTTAATTGTATATCTCCATTACATTTTCTAATAAATTTCTGGATTTTACAATCCTCATCAAGGATTAATTTATTTTTTAATATATTGTATATGATATGTATATTCTCCTTATCGTCATTTATATAAAAATTATAATTGCTTTCTTTCATGATTTTTTTGTTTTTCTTAATGTATATTTTTAGAATTAGAAAGAGAAGCGGGCTTTGCCCGCTATCTCTTTTCAAAATAGGCTTTTTCAAAGCCTCATGCACCTGAAGATTAGAAAACGACATTGTCAGAATCGCTGTCATCACAGAAATTCCAACTATTGCAGGAATACCCACCTCCTTGAATTTCTTCTTGTTCGTTCAAGTTTACTTGATCTTCAAGTTCCTGGTTTTCAACTAAATTTTTCATTGTTGATGAATTTAGAAAATTAATAATAAAGTTAATAAACACTAAAAAATATATCAGTACTGTACATTTTCATTTTGATTTTCTATTAAACGATTCAAATATTCTAAGGCAATGTGTTTTAATTTGTCATCATAAGGAAATAAATCTTTGTAAGATTCAAAATGAATCAAAGAATCCGGCACAATGCCTATGTTGTCATCTACCATACGACCAAACGCATCCTTTGTAATTCCATCAAAATAAGCCAATAAAGCATTTTTAGGTAAAATAATTGTTATTGCTCGTTGAGCGCTTCCGGCAGTATTGCTTGCTCCGATTACATAAATATTTGATCTGCTTTTTCGAAGTCCATCAATTAGCAATTCACCCATACAAGCTGTTCTTGCATCAACAATTATTACAATCTGTCCTTTAATTTGTATTTTATTCGATGGTTTTATAATATATTTCGAATGGGTATTAAATAAATTTGAATCGTAATCCAGTATAGGACTATTTTCAGAGATTAAAAAAGAAAATAATGATAAAGATAAATCTCCCCCTGGATTCCCGCGTAAGTCAATGATCAATCCATTACAGTTATTAAAATCTTCTATATGCGAATACATAAAGGAATTTAATAAAGATTCTATAAAATTAGGTCTGAAGTAAATGATATTTTTATACTTTTCCATCATATTATTTGAAGCAACTTTAAAACCATGAGGAGCTACATTTTTACTTGAAAAATCAGTTTTATTCAAATCAATAGAATATATGCTTTTATTATTTTGAAATTCAAGCCGCAAGCTGTCACTCCATGTTTCTTTGGCTGTATATAACAAACGCTGTGTAATTTTCATGTCCCGTTGTTGAGGAGTTGATGCAAAAACATCTTTTGAAAAGTCCTTATATAATTGCTCGATAGGCACATTATTGATTGATAGAAGTTTACTTCCGAGTTGAATCTTATTAACTAATGTTGTATCAAAAATTGCCGACACAACAATCTCATTATTTATGTTATAAAAATAGACCGGCTGTGAAGGCGACTCTACGCTTTCGATTTGATTCGTCGTTAATCTTACATGACAGCAATTTAATGATGCTATGATTTCCTTCAATCCTTTGTAATAACTTTCAATATCAGAAGAATTTTCAGTCAATAGTGCATTACGGCTCAGCAACTCATTTTTGTTGATTCCATATACATCATACAATTTATACTCATTCAATAATTTGTTCGTAAATTGACCGATACATTCTATAGAATCATGAGTAGTTTGGCAATTATTTAATACTAATCTTGTAAGCCAATTAAATCCATACAACATAAAAGAAGAATCAGGAAGTTCATAAAAAAGATCACTTTGATGATTAAATGAATATTTTGAAATAAATGATTTTATCTCCAATGTATTGTGTGTAACAAATTCTACTTTTTTCAAACCGGTCAATCGTCCAAGAATTAATTTAGGATTTGCATTATTTGATTTTCCAACGATTTGAATGCTTTCAAAATTATTTTCGGCTAAATTAACCGAGAAATTAAGGGTCGGTAAATAGGTATATCCAAAGGGCGACGCTTGTTGTTTCATAGGAACCAATTGGTTATCTGTCTTTTTTAGAAATACTTGAATTGTATCAATACCTTCTGCATACAAATCAATCTCAAAATTAACATTATCGCAGAATATGTTTTTTGAATTACATTTAATCTCAATGATCCTATCATTTCCAACATTTAAAGCTTCTATGGCATGCTTTGATGATGTTTGATAATATTTATATGCAGGAAAAAAGAAATCTACTTCTTTTCCTTGTAGAATTTTATCATTTGAAAGTGAATATACAGTCGAATCGCAACTTAAATCATATTCTAAGGACCAGCTTTGTCCAAAAATATTATCATTTGTAAATTGAATCAACAGAATTGTAAATAATAAAATTATTTTTTGTGATATGTTACTCTTAAAATCCATTTTTATTTTCTTCTTTTCTGTTCAACTTCATTTTGAATTTCATGCTACAAAATTACAATAGCTGAATCCGGAAAAACCGGACTCTTGTTTTTTTATTTATTATTTTTTCTAAAAAGATTTAAAATAGGATTGAATATTCGGGACAACACACTTCGACCGGAAGTAATTATCTCTGCATTACCTTTTAGTCCCAACTCATACTTTATCAACTTATTAGCAGTTGTATGCAATTGATCCGGAAATGCAATATCAATCATATATTGCTTATTGTAAGGAGCAAATGTTATAGAATTTACACTTCCGATTAATATTCCGTAGGTATGTTCCGGATATTTTGCCAATCGAATATTTACAGGATCTCCGGTTTGTACTCCAGCAACTTGATCTTGCGTCAGTTGTAAATGAGCAACAAAGTTTTCTTTATTGCTTGAAATAACTGAAGCAATCGTATCGCCCTTGTTCAGCATTTGCGTCAAGGTTCCGATTTCACCCAACACTATTCTACCTTTGCTTTTACTTCTTATCAGATATTTTGATTCCCATGTCCTAATGCTGTTTACCATTTCTTCATAAGCCAATTCCAATAATTCTCTATTTTTTTCTATTTCCGTTTTATGTGAGATAGAAAGTTCAAAAATATCTTGTTCAAGTTTTAATATGGTTAATTCATTTTTCTCCGGTTCTTTTTTCAATATTGTCAACTGTTTTTGAAGAAAATCTTTTCTCTCTGAAACATAATTATAGTCGTCATATATTACACAATTTCTTACCGCTTTAGTAAAATTTTGGTATGCGTCTGACATATCTCCCATAATTAAATCGAAGTGATATTCTTTTAACAAACCGGTATTGTTTGTGCGGTAATACTCCTCAACATTCGCCAATATTTTTAAAAATTTTTTAAGATCATTTAACTGCGCAGAATTTTGTAAAATAGCTATTGTATCGCCTCGTTTTACCATAGAATCATTTTCCACAAAAATTTTGTCAATTTGCCCGCTTGAGTTTGTCGTTATCCATTCAACATTGGCTAAATCATCTATAATTACCGGCCCTCGAACGACATCCGGATAACTGATAAAAGCAGCGCCCGTAAGGAACAAAATCAATATTCCATATAGTAAATAACTACCGGAATGGATTAACCAATGTGGAGCATCTCCAAATAAATCAGAAACTTCTCTTTGATGCAGTTCGATAGACTTAAGCTCTTCATTTTCCAATATATTTTTATTAGTGTCCATAAGTTCAATTACTAAGTTCCAATTGATTCTTTACTAAATTATAGTAATCTCCTTGTAAAGCAACAAGTTCGGTGTGCGTTCCTTTTTCGACAATTTGACCATGTTTCAGTACCACGATCTGATCGGCATTTCTGACCGTACTTAATCTGTGAGCGACAATAACCACTGTTCTGCCTGCAAAGAACTTGTTCATATTTTCTTGAATTATCCGCTCGTTGCTGGTATCCAAGGCATTGGTTGCTTCGTCGAAAAAGATATATTCCGGATTTCGATAAATTGCCCGTGCAATGAGTATTCGTTGCTTTTGTCCTTGACTTAATCCCTGACCCGTATTGCCGATATTAGTATTATAACGTAACGGTAAACCGTCAATGTATTCTTGAATATTAGCCATTCGGACAGCATACAATAACCTTTCTTTGTCTATTTCATCCGCTCCCTCTGCGATATTATTTGCAATCGTATCGTTAAAAATATAACCTTCCTGCATTACTACGCCGCAATGTCTCCGCCATTCCCGAAAACAAACATGTTTCAGCGAATGATTACCCAGCATAATCTCACCTTCGGTAGGCGGATAAAACCCAAGCATCAATTTAACCATTGTCGTTTTTCCGCTGCCGCTCAAACCTACAATTGCGGTTGTCTTACCAAAAGGGATATTTAAAGAAAGATTTTGAATTACTCGTCTCGATTTTTCCGAACCATAAGTAAAAGATACATTTTGGAAAGCAATGGCCTGCCCTTGCTCTATTTCTTTTATTTCATTCATTTCATTTTGCTCTTCGTCCGGTTGTCCATGTATCTCCCCCAGTCGTTCCAAACTTATTTGGGCATCCTGTTCTTGTTGCATAAACGACACAAATTGCTCAATCGGTCCTTGCATCTGACCAATAATATATTGTATAGATAGCATAACACCCAGCGTGATATGCCCGTTCAATACAGCGATTGCTGAAAATACGGTTATCAATATATTTTTTATTTCGTTGATCAATACAGCTCCTACTTGTTGCCATTGCCCAAGATTCAGCGACTTAATGTTAATCCGGAACAAAGCGGCTTGGATGTTTTCCCATTCCCAGCGTTTTTGTTTTTCACATCCCAGCAATTTGATGTCTTGCATCCCATAAATCAATTGCATGAGATTGGTTTGATATAAAGACATTTGTTGAAAATTTTTTCGGTTCAGATCGGCTCTCTTTTTCATAAACATTTTCACCCAGCCTATATAAAGGATACTGAATCCCAGAAAAACAAAAAATATTTTTAAATTATAAATTGCCAAAACGAAACCGAAAATAAATACAGTTATAGTAGCAAAAAGAAAATTTAAAACGGATTGAGTAAGAAAAGATTCTATATATCTATGATCTTCAATTCTGCGAATCAAATCGCCGGTCAGTTTACTGTCGAAGAACCGTATCGGCAATTTCATTAATTTAGTCAAAAAATCGGAAATCAAAGACACATTGACTCGTGTACTGATGTGTAACAGAATAGTACGTCGAATCACTTCAACTAAAGTCCGGCTGATGACTAATACCAATTGTGCAATCAGCACCAACTCTATAAAATTCAATTTTCTTTGTCCGATACCTTGATCAACTATTGATTGAGTCAGGAAAGGTAAAACCAATTGTAAAAGACTGCCCAAAAATAATCCTATAATTAATTGTCGGATCATTGAATGATAAGGTTTTACATATTTCAATAGGAACCAAATGGACATTTTTTCATATTGTATAGCTTCCGCTTCATAGAATTGAGGAGTAGGCTCCAAAAACATGGCGACTCCCTTTTCTGTGTTGTCTCTGATTGTGCTAATCCAACAGTTTTTAAATTCCTGTTCTTCATATTTCATCAGACCGTAGGCCGGGTCAGCAATATGAAAAAACCATTTATTTTTATTTCTCGTAATTTGATATAATACAACAAAATGATTCTGATTCCAGTGAATGATGCAGGGCAGCTTGGCTTGATCTTTTAGCTTTTGAATGGTAGTACGAACGCAAATTGAACGAAGCCCGATGCTTTCTGCGGCATCGCTCAAACCTAAAAGATTTACGCCGGTTCGTAAAATATGTGATTTTTCACGCAATTGCTGTATGGAGAAACTTCTTCCATAGTATTTTGCAACCATTCGCAAACAAGAAGGTCCGCAATCCATTCCATCCAATTGCCTATAAAATGGGAACATCATATCAATGTCTTTAAATTATTAGCGTAATGATTATATCCCAAATTTAACAATTCAGTTAATACGATTTGGTTAAATTCGGATAATCCTAATATGTTTAAAGTAAAAAAAGAAAACGTCCTGTAGTTGCAATATTTAAGAAACATTTTTATACTGATTAACCAATTTGTTAATTCTGCACTACAATCTTTTTCATTTTCATCTATGTACATCTCAATAGTATTACCGATTACATCAATATCAAATTTATCAATCAGGCATTTAACCTTTATCTCTTTTTCACTCGAATCTCTTAAATCTTCGTAAATAGATAAATGTAACTTAGAGAGTTCATTTTCCCTGTCTTCTTTGTTTAAAAAGTATAATCCCTTTGTTATCAAATAAAATCCGGTTGAAAAAAGAGCCCCATCCGAAATATCAACTTTTAGCAGATTCAACACTAAATCCATTGTTCGTTGATGAAATTCAATGTATTGATCAGAATAATTCATTAATTTAAACCGATTCCATACTAATGAATTATTGGGATAATTACACCAAATAGTCTCTCCATAAGGAAATTGTATTTTGCTAATCGAAGGATTTTGAACAATAAATTTTTGAAAATAGTTTTCAATTTCGGTAGAATAGTTATTACCATCGTTAACTGAAGTTATAAAAACGGCCCGAATATTTTCTCCTCTCTCTTTGGAAAAAAAGATAAGGCAATTGCAAAATTGATTTTGTCTTGTTTGATAAAAATTTTTAATCTTTTTAATAAGTTCATCCCAATTATCTTTTGCATAATATATGGAAAGAATATACCATTTTTTTTCATTCCGAATATAAGGAATTTGTGATACCGAATTCATGATAAAACTATTTTTTTAGAACAATTAAAATTTTTATAAACATAACCTTTTCCGAACCCGTCCGAATTAATTACCGAATTATTTTTAATTTGGTTACTTGCATTCTTATAATTAATCGCATCGGTTGTTAGTTCAATGACGATTGCTTTAGTTTCATTTTTTTGTACTTTATAAAAACTTAATCCATTAAAAGTTACAGGTGATAAGTTTTTTTGCAATTTATGTTCGACTTCGTTTTCTTGAATATACACGGCATCGTTATCTTCACTCCACGTTCTTTTTGCAATATCGCCTTGTATTACAATTCTATTTCTTTCATCAACTTGAGAATCACGAATATCTGAAAATTCAAGAAGCACGTTTAATTGTTGGTTAGCAACTAAAGTACACTGTTCCGTTGTGTGATCCTTGTTCAACAATAAGATACATGAAGTATATGGATTTATATAAGAAATATACATTTCATATAAATTTTTAGCTCGCGGTTCTTCTGAAATTCGATCTATATAGGAATGGTTAACAAAATGATAGAATCCGGGATTATCAAAAAACATTTGTTTTAATCCTTTGTTCCTTAGTCTATTGAAAATATCTGCATCTTCATACCCATAGCCTTGTAATGCTTCATTATAGCCTCTTATTAAAATAAAGTCTTCGGTTCGAACGCAAAATCTGCCGAAAGTATCCCTAACCGAATAATTATTGGTAAAAAATGTATTGCCATATCTGGAGAATTCCTGCAACATGAAATCAGCAAAACCTTTACCCAAAAAATTGTCTGCATCCAAATTACATAGAATTGTTGCATTTGCTAAACGGAAAGCCATATTTCGGCTGTGGCTTCGCAAATAATGTTCAGATTCTGTTGTTCGATAATAGACCAATATTCCTTCATCTATATATTTCCACATATTATTATGCACCCATTCTTCCAATCCATCTTTGGAATTATAATCTAATAAAACAAATTCCACTTGTCCCATCAAATAATTATCCAGAATATTCTTTTCCAACGTTTGCTGTAAATGATTCAAGCGATTCATGCAAGTGATGCAAAAAGCTATTTTTTCATTATTTTTTATATTTTTCATTTTATTCATTATTTTAAAATTAGAATTTGGGTACATAACATTTGCCGTATAGCTGTCGTCATTCTTTTTTCAATCAATGCAAAATCCAAATGATTGTTCTTACTGTAAGTATTTTGAATGGCACTAAATAGCGTAAAAGATTTATTTTTTACTGTTGCACTTTGAAGAAAATTTCCATAAGTATCTGATTGAAGAAAGTCTATTCTTAATTTTCCTGTTGCCAAATAATTAGGATACACTAAAACATTTACTTCTTTAACAGTTTGCTTTTCAGGTTTTATTTCAAGGTTATAATGCAAAGGGATTTTATAAATACCTACGTATGGATTCATCATCAAACTTTGATTAAGCAATTTACTATTATTTTTGTCTTCTTTGAATAAATCAAATACATTTTTGATATGCTTTTTCTCAAACTCAATAAAAGCAGGCAAAGATAATGACATCAAGTTTTTTTGATGTTCTTTAATAACTTTATCTAACTCATAAGTATCCAACGCAACATAGTTTTTATTATTTACGTCACTTTGTCTCATTTTCAATAATTTTTAGAATTTTATAATAAAAATCAGGATATTCATACCACAGCCGATGTGCAACATTAGCGCCCACATTAAAAATTTTCTTATAAAAAGCAATCGTGTGAATATAGGTATTAATATAAGGTAAAGATTCGAATTTAACCAATTGGGGGAAAGGAGGATTTATTTTGTTTATGAAAAGATACGCTATATCTATTCTATTATTTAGGGCTAATTGATAAAAGAAATATTGTTCAAAAATGGTATTCACATAAGTAATCTCCATTTCTTTCGATAATTCAATTTGATTCTTATTCTTCTTTACAAAATCAAATACTTCGTTGGTATATATTGTAAAGAATTCAATATTTTTGCCTCCCAATATACCTGCGTTCACTTCATTTATCTCCGTTTTGTTTGTTGGATTGATTGCTTTATTGAAATCGAATTTGGCTCCAATAAGGCTTCGGGCTGCGGATAGGTGATGCTCGTAATTTTCTTCTTTGTGTTGGGCTATCAGCGGAGCATTCTCTATCCTGTCCGGAAATTTATCCCAAATGAAAATATCTCCATCAACGTGTATGAAAGGCTCATTTTGAAGGTAATAGGTATATACCTTGCCCAATGCCCATAACTTTGGGCTATAATCATTTAGATCGTCCAAAACGACATGAACCTTGTCGTAGGGGAGTTGAAGAGTATCAATCAAAAGTTTTTTCCCTTTCTGATCGGTATATAATTCTACTGATTTATAAAACTCCTTTAATTTTAAACAACTTAGCGCCCAGCTCATGTAATAAAATATTTTTTCGCTCCATCCGCCGGTTTCCGACGAAGGTTTCGACCACAAACTTTGTATAATTTTCATCTGCTTATATTTTTATACATTTCAAGATGCAAACATAAAACATTAGAGTCCGAAAAAACAAGACTGAATAAATTTTATATATTACGATCTGAAAATGGATGCCGTTTGCGAAGCTATAATGTGATCTATACTTATATAATCATCATCCAAGCCGCCTTCAAGTTCAAATAAATCTCTGCCGGACGACAGTAAATCTTTATCAAATATCATGTCGGCTTCATCCATCAAACAAGCCTTTTCTTGTCTGATCATATCGCCTGAAAGGTCATCATCATCCGATAATTTCCGATTCAGTCTTTTTTTCAATAATGCTAATTGATTCATTGTATTAAGATTATTAAGAAATTCAAACTTTAGGAATGTTTTTTTCCTGTTCTTTATCTTCTTCACCTCCGGAAGCGTTGACCATTTCACTCTCTTTTAACCTGTCCCGTTCAAATCCAAGATAAAATCCGGGAGTATAGGTATATTCATAAGAAAGTATATAATCGTTGTAATTTATCGGCGCATTCATCGTGTTCCGTAAAAATGAAATAAATTCAAACAAGGCGCTGCGGGATAATCCCAACCGTTTTGCCAATTCATCGGGACAACCGGTAGCTTTTCTGCGAATCAGCTTATCCAATCTGTCTAATTTTTCCAAGTCAACCAAACGTTTCATAATTTATTTTTTAATTTTTTTAGCGAGATACGACAGAATAAGAAAAGATTCTGTAAAGCGATTTCAAACAATGCCGTATCTCGAAGTTGGATGATATAGTTATATCTCAAAATCTCCGGCCAAATACTGACCTTGTCCGGTTGTAAATTCTATCGTATAGAATCCCTGCTCAAATGAACCGATATCAATGAATAGCGCTTGTCCGGCAGAGGCATTTACAGCTTGCCGGTAAACCACATTTCCCCATTCATCCTCGATAGACAAGGATAGATTTCCCAATGATGCATTGAAATTTACTTCAATACACGCTTCGGTAACAAAAGCTTCAATCGGGTTGATTAACGACCGTTGTAAGTTTAAATTTAAATCTCCATTAAAATCAATTCCTTGAGTATCATCATCCGTTGTCTGCGTTGACGAGGTTGCGCTCATACATACCGGAACAGCTAAAAAGTAAATTCCGGTTACGATTAATAATTCAAATAACTTTTTCATAAAATTTCAAATTTTTAATTCAATAATAAAAATGTTTCGGCAAAAGTATAACGAGTGTTTTGAATAAAAAACAGGACTCACGGCAATTCACTTTTTTGATAAAAAATGAAATGCTAAACTGTTTATAATAAAAAAGATGAGTAACCAATTACTCACCTTTTTTCACTATTTTCTTTATGGATGTCGGTCGAAATGAGGATATAAATTATTTTTCAGCTGTTTTTTGCGACAAGAAAGAATAAAAATCATGGTCGTATGCCGACATCTCTAATTTTTTTCGGACATCGGAACGAATTCTTTTGACCATGTCAACCGATTTATCAATAATAATTGATATTTCCAAGTTATCAAAACCGGTTTCGCAGGATAAACAGCAAACGCGAAATTCCATTTCTTTCAATTGCGGGTATTTTTCATGTATTTTCTCGTAAAAACCGCCATTATATTGATTCATTGCCTGGTACAACTTATCCCAATTCAAGTTGTCTTGCCCGTAAACAATTTTATTGAATCTTTTCAGCATATATTCGCCATCCTTGCGTTTCACTTCGGGTATATCTTTTTCTATCAGCGCCGATTTTTTTAATATATCGGCATACTGTAAGATCAGCGACCGCAAGGATTGTTTTTCTTCCGAATGTTC
>JGI24699J35502_11133597_pt1 | contig 12351 bp, 9 predicted proteins | sample TergutMp193P4_FD_35502 | JGI IMG/M metagenome (IMG submission 35502) | reverse complement strand
CTTGCTGCTGGTTCCACACCGGGGTGGGCGGCGGCACCATGGCGACGATGCGTTCGATCACCTGTGAGGGGACGACGTTGTCAGCGACCGCGTCGAAAGTCAGGACCAGGCGGTGGGCCATGACGTCGCGTGCGACGGTCTGGACGTCGGTGGGCAGCACATAGTCGCGCCCGTGGATGAGAGCCAGCGCCCTCGATGCGGAGACCAATCCGAGGGTGGCACGCGAGGAGCACCCGATGGAGATGACGTTGGCGAGGTCGGGCATCCCGAAATCGGCGGGATTGCGGGTGGCGAGCACCAGACGGACGATGTACTCGGCCACGAGGTTGTGCACGAAGACCTGCGAAGCCCTGTCCTGGAGTTGGAGGACCAGGTTGGGGTTGAGGACGGGGTTGGGCTCGGGGGCCTCGACCGACATCCTGCGCAGGATTTCGAACTCCTCATTGCCGCGGGGATAGTCCACATCGACTTTCAACAGGAAACGGTCGCGCTGAGCCTCGGGAAGGGGATAGACGCCTTCGGATTCGATGGGGTTCTGGGTGGCGATGACAATGAAAGGTTTCTTGGCTGGATAGGTGCGTCCCCCGATGGAGACCTGCTTCTCGGCCATGATTTCCAGCATGGCCGACTGTACTTTGGCGGGGGCCCTGTTGATCTCGTCGGCAAGGACGAAGTTGACGAACACGGGCCCCAACTGGATGTCGAATGTCTCGGTCTTCGCGGAATAGATCCTCGTGCCCACGATGTCGGAGGGGACGAGGTCCGGCGTGAACTGGATGCGCGCGAACTCTCCGCCCACGACGGTGGCGAAGGATCGTACGGCAAGAGTCTTCGCCGTGCCGGGAACACCCTCAAGCAGACAATGCCCTTTTGCCAGCAGTGCCACCATGAGTTGCTCGACCATATGTTCTTGTCCCACGATGACTCGCTGCACCTGGGCGATGGCGTCGGCGAGGAGCTTGGACGCCTCCTGGGCAGATTGTTTCGCTGGCTGAACTGGTGTTGACGTCACATATCCTCCTGGATGTCGGCTCACGTAGTCGGCGGTGCACGCCTCAACGTCTGCTTCGGTGTACCTGTTAACGATACCCTCTCAGGATCCACTCTGCCTTCATTTGTCTGAGAATGGTCACAGAAGTCGCCTTGATAGGGCAGACTAGAGGGCGAAGGAACTGAGATGAAAGGCCGGCACCGAACCGATGATGAGCCCGGGACACGACGACATGGGTGGGGTGACCACCTATCCCCTCGATCCTGTAGACCCTGCCAAGATCGGAGACTTCTGGCCCTCGGCCCGACTGGCCGCCGCCCCGTCCGGTGTGGCCTATCTGGCGTACGAAGATCATGCGACAGCTCCTGTGATGGTGATCCTGTTGAGCCAGGGAGCCTCTGAAGACCCCGCGGCACGGGACCGTTTTGCGGGGCAGGTGGACCTGATGGACATCGACACCGTGATCGCCAGGGGCGGCCTCGAACAGGACACGGGCCGGTTGGGATCCAAATTCCGCTCCGAAGCCGATGATCCCCTGGGAGCTGACACCGTCACCCAATCCCCGTGGGTGGCGCTCGCCTTCGACCAGACCAATCGGGCGGTCGGGGAGGCCTCACGGGTGCTGGCCGAGGTGGATCTGGACCGGCTGCCCCAGCAGGGCACCCCCTCGGGACCCGACTACCGTCTCCACTGGTCGGACCGCGTCAAACCGGGGCTGACAAGGGTATGGCCCCTGCCCTGGCCCGGACGCCGCGACCGCGGGGGACGATTGAGCATCCTCGCCTCATGGCTGCTCATGGTACTGCTCGCCGCGACCGCCATCCTCATCGCCATCCTGATCTTCTCGAAGGCGCCCGAGACTCCCCCTCCGCCTCCGATTCCCACGACGGAACAGAGCTCCCCGCCTGAATCGGGGTCTCCTCCTCCATCCGAATCCCCCTCCTCCGAGTCCGCGTCACCTTCTGAGTCCTCGTCGGAATCCTCCAGTTCGAGTGCCTCCGCGAGTTCTTCCCCTTCTCAAAGTTCCGGATCCGCCAGCCCCTCGCCGTCTGGCACCCAGTCGTCTGCTTCCGCGACCCCCACCCCGACCTCCGGGTCCGCCGGCCCGGGCGAACCCTCCGGCGTTGGGGGTTCCCCCACCCCCCCATCGAGATTGTGACCATGGCACCGATGCGGACCCGAGCGGAGCGCCCGAATGATTTGATACACTCGGTGCGGACGATGGGGCGGTAGCTCAGCTGGTCAGAGCAGGGGACTCATAATCCCTTGGTCCCGGGTTCGAGCCCCGGCCGCCCCACCGACACCTCCACGGCCAGCGAGGATTGACGTCGAACGCGGCATGGCAGCGAACCCACCTCATGAAAATGACAGTAGACTGAGGCAATGCCCGATCCAATGGATATGCCCGATCCCTTCGACGACCCCGAGGTCAAAGCCGCCATGGCGGCAGCCGGAATCGTCCACAAACCCGGAATGGCCAAAGAGATGATGACCGACCTCGCACCGCTGCTTGCTGCGGAGGGGATCGATATAAACAACCTCGACGACACCGATCTGGACGCTGTCAACGCGGCATTGGCACGGGTGACGGAACAGCACAATCTGAAACTCTTCACACCCGTCGGCGAGCGCCGTTCCCAATCCCTCACCGTATTGCGCCAGTTCAGCGAGGCGCTCAGCAGGGGTGACGACGCACTCGCAATGGCCATCGCCACCGCCATCCAACCGGAGCCCACCGAGACTCTTCCCGCCGTTTCCCACGTGATCGGCGCGGGGCTGGGACTACTGGACACGTGGTCCACCAATCCCGAGTTGCAAGATGTCCTCGAGCATCCGCATATTCCACCCTGGCAGAGGCAGGCACGGGCGGCTGCCAGGACCATTCTGGCTCGTGCACGCGAAGGACGCGCCTTCGACTCTCTCAACGATCTCATCATCCGGTACCAAGGATTGGCGGTTTTCGACGGGACGGCGCTGGCTGTCGCCGCATCTGTGGAGGCGGTGGCCCTGGATCGCGGTGTGGATGTCGATCAGGCTTTCGACGAGTTGCTGGCCGAAGATGCGCGTCCCCCTGTCGCGGGCGGTTCACAGGCTCCCAGCCGGGGGTCGAAAACCTCGACGAGGGCCAAGCATGTCTCAGGCCATCCTGGCAGACGCGACCAAAATCGTTCCGACTACGCGGCGATACGCACTTTCGGCGTTTGGCTGCGCAGCCAGGAGACAATCGCAGCTCCGAGCGTCGATGAGGAGACCCGCATGTTCGAGGCCCTCCTGAAGGCCGCCAGAGACGCCGGCATCGACTTCGCCACCCCGTTCGGGTTGGAAAGACTGGTCGACGAGATATGCCTGCTCGATGAGGATGACCACAGCTTCGCCGCAGCCGCCCTCGCCACGCTCGACGATTATGTCCATTTCCGTTTGCAAACCTCAGACGACCATTCCGGATGGGCTGGGGCCCACGAGGAGGTCGAACTCGCCATGGACGAGATCAGTCCGAGCATGGGCATCCTCGATGACGTGATCGAACTCGCCGACCAGATCGACCCCGAGGACCTCCGGGCGGCATTCGCCGAAACCCGGGTCGCGGCCATGGTCCCCGCCCTGCTGGAATGGATCGGAAAAGGCCGTAAATGCTCCTCCACCGGAGCCCTTCGCCGGACTGACATCGCTCAGACCGCCGCAATGCTGGGCATTTCCGCCGTCGGGGTCAACAGGCTCCCGCCGTACGAACCGGGCGCCGCGTCTTCTTCCGCCGCCGGCGATGGATCGCCGTCGACGATCTACGCCATGTCGATGTACGACGTGCCGCTGCTGGCCCCCTGGTGGGCAGCTTTGCGTACTGCCGAGGTGATCCAAACCACCGCGACCATGGTACGGCCGGGTCCCACGGCCGCTGAATGGCTGGCTGAAACACTTCCGCCGATGGAACTCGCCGAGAAAGTCATCGGGATCTTCATTGCCGAGATGCTTCTTCAGGACCTCCGCAGGTGCGGCTGGTACGAGGAGGAGGTCGTCGCTCTGACTGTGGCACGTCTGATCCGCGCCCTGACTCCCGGAGATGAGGTCCTCACACAGGAGGAGAGCGCCCTCAATCTCATGTTGGAGCCACGGGTGACAGACAAACTGCGTCTTCTCGAACAGATGGGTCTGGCCGAATGGGCCGACGATGAGATCATCGTCCCACCGCTTCTGCGAGGCGTGGTCGCCCGCGGCCTGCTCGTCACCGGGGCGATGCTGGAGCACTTCAGTCAAGACGATGAGTAGGACCGGCCTTCGACCCTGATCTGCATCCTGCCCAACCATCCGTCGTCTCGCCTCATCACGACATAACTGATGACAGACATCGCCAGGGCCCCGGCCGCATCGGCGATGAGATCGGTCATCGTGTCCACAAGAGCGGCATGTCCGACCAGGGGCTCGCCGCCCGCCATGTACTCTTGCATATTGAGGTTGGCAGCGGTGTCAAAAACGTACTCATAAATCTCCCACACCGCACCCGAGGCCGTCGCGAAGCAGAAAGCGAAGAAGGCGGCGAACCCCGGCCTCAAAGACCCAGATTTGTTCGTGAGTCCTGTCAGAGCGATGGCAAGCGCGGCCAACCCGAGCCCACTGAGTCCGTGAAGGACGGTGTCCCACGACGGGATCAGGACATAGAAGAAGCAGACCTCCGCCAGAAACACCCCACAAAAAAGGAAACAGGCATAGATGATGACCAACACGGATGGGATCTCCAACCTGGCCCACCGCCGAAGAAGGGCTGGGATGAACACTGCGACCATGCCCGCCACACATTTCACCAGGACGAATCCGTACCCCCCCGGTTGCGGATCCGAGGCCGACCTCGTCAGCAGGACGACCAGGTAGACCGACGAACACGCGAACACTGTGAAGACGAACCCTACGACGGTCTTCTCGTTGAACACTCTCTTCACAGCCCCCTCCTCGAGGACAACCTCCTGGTCACTGGCTACGGTTCGGAAAACACGGCGGCCGACCGGATAGCTTTCATAGTCTAGAGTACGGCTGGACACTCTGCACGACTGGAAGGGGTGGTGAATCTGAGAAGTGGGTCATCTTTGGATTCTCGGATAGCATGACGCCCACAGCACTGACAGCAGGAGGCATAAATGGTGAGTGGGACGACAACGAAGACTCGGCATGCCAAAACGAGCCGTTCGACGATGAGGAGGATCCGCCTGTGCGGCGGGGTCTTCTTCGTGCTGCTCGCCCTGGCACAGATGGCGGTCGCCGTGCCCTTCGCACATGCCGACCCCCCATCGGAATCCAGCGCGGCGGGGTCCTCATCGGGAGCCCCAGCGTCCTCGTCAGGCGAACCCGAGGGTTCCGCGATCACAGGCATGCCGCCGGTTGTGGAACCGGACGGTCCCGCCCGGATGACGGACAGGTCGCAGGAAACTGCCTCACAAACATCACCGGAGATTGCCCAAACGGAGTCGCAGCCCGCATGGATGCCGATGTCATTGTCCATGTCTCCCGTCCTTTCCGGGACGTACGTCATCCATTCCGCCCTGTCGGACAACCAGGTCATCGACATTCCCGGGGCGTCCGCCCAAGCAGGCGTCGGGCTCCAATTGTTCCAGGAAAACGGCACGGATGCTCAGAAATTCCAGGTGACGTGCGGTCAGGACGATTGGTGTTCGATCAAAAACGCACGCTCCGGGATGGCCCTGGATGTGAAATGGGCGTTCACCAGCGATGAAACAGTCGTCTGGCAGTACGATTCGAATTCGACGAATGCTCAGAAATGGCGTTTCCTTCCGAACACGGACGGAACGGTGACGATCGAGTCCGCGCTGAGAGCGGGCCTCGTCCTCGATGTCAAGAACGGGTACCGGGCGAACGGCACCCCGTTGCAGACGTACTCCTCCAATGGGACGAACGCACAGAGATTCCGTCTCGCCGCGGCGTCGACGGGGGTTGCCTCCCAAAGGACCCTCGACGACGGGGTGTATGTTTTCTCGTCGCGCCTGGGCAACAATCTGGTCCTCGACGTTCCTGGAGCTTCAACGAGTCCAGGGCAGGGGACGCAGATCTACACCGCCAATAAGACTGTGGCACAGTCTTTCCAAGTACGGTGGGTGTCCGGCTACTACCACATCACCTCCCTCGCGTCGGGCCTTCGACTGGTTCCATCCCGCGGAGCCGACACACCCTGCACCCTGGTTGTCCAGGACGGGAGCGTTTCCGGTGACGCGCAGTTCTGGTCGATCTCCCGAAACGCGGACAGCACCTACTCGATCGTCTCCAAGACAAGCGGGCTGGTCTGGGACGTCCAGTGGGCGCTGGCGAAGTCCGGCGCCCCATTGCAGCTGTACACCGCCAATGGAACGGCTGCCCAGAAATTCACAGTGTCCCTCGCGCCCACACCGGTTCTGAGCAACGGCGCGTACTACACATTGTCCACTCCCCGGGGCAATGTGATCGACGTCAGCGGCGACAGGCCGGGAAATGGGACCCGCATAGGCTTGTACTCCCCCAATGGGACCAACGCTCAGAAGTGGAAGGCCCTCACTCGAAGCGACAGCAGCGTCGCATTGGTCGGCGGAACCTACGACAAGGCGATGGATGTGGACGGCGCCCGCACGGCGGACGGCACCGCCATCCAGGAATACGACCAGAACGGCACGAAGGCACAGTCGTGGACTCTGATACCGGCAGGAGACGGAGGGTTCTACCTGCAAAACGGGGTGGGGACCTATGCCGCCTACGCCTCGGACACTTCCGGCACACTGCTCACGACCACCCAGAACATCTCGGCGGCGGGAAGGTTCACCCCGACGTCCACCACGGCATTCGCCCCTCTGGCTTCCCACATTTCCATCGTGGCGAAGATCAAACAGATCGCCTGGCCGGACAGAAGCCACAGTCTGTATGATCCCAAGCCTGAATACAGATCGGCCCTGGCCGCGGTGGGCTTGTCGACCTATCCCGATCAGTACGCGAAAATCGGTGCGAGTTGCGATTCTTTTGTGGCAACCGTCCTGCGTTCCACGGGTCTCGACACGAAATACCAGTGCTGCGGCGCGGGGAATCAGATGAACTATCTTCGTGCCCATCCGGAGAAGTACCAGCGCATCGCCAATAACCTCAACACATCGAATCTGCTGCCGGGTGACATCTTCGTCAGTTCACAGCACACGCTGCTCTACATCGGCAACGGCCAGGAGGCGTCGGCGTCGTACAGTCAACGAACAGCGTCGTACGGCTATTCGATCTCTTTCAAGGATTCCCAGGCAACCCCGTACGAGATCTATCGCTACATCGGATAGTCGTACGGTCGACGACTCGTACTCCGCGATCGGGGAAATCACGAGTGCCCGGCTTGTCGCAGTGACTTCACTTAGAACCGAAGGCGCTGATGCCGCCTTCGGGAGCGCGTTCTTGACGCGACAAGGCTCTCAAGACTGCGGTCCAACCGTGTCGGGCAACAGATACTTCCACGAGCAGCTGAATGATGGCCCGGATTGCCGCGGATGGCAATTGGGGCGTGGGCAGTCCAACGCTTTGAGCAAGGTCGTCACAGTGGACCACGATTTCCAACAACCGTGTCGTGATGTAATCATCCCAAGTGAGTGACACATCGTCCGGCATGACAACCAATCGGTCTCCAGGCTGGGCGGGGAGAAGACCGGCAAGGGTCATCGCAGCCGCCTGTGCTGATTCGACGACGGCCCGGACGCCGACTGCCGCTTCCCCATGGGCGCGGTCCCGGATGGCGGTGTTGGCCTGGGAACCGGCGTCAGTGGTCGCCCATGCGGTATGGAGGAAGCGCTCGGTTCCACCCATCACGGGACCCGATGGAGGCGATTGAAGGGAATCTGGCACGCGGGTGATCGTCTGAGCCAGGTGAGCAGCCAATTCCCCCACCGTCATTCCCTCCAGCGCAGAAGGGCTCTCCCACATCTCACGGACCTCGGGTGCGGACAATAACTGGATCGCCGGGGCGATAGAGCCGAGATACGCTTGGACGATGTCACTCGACATGGGACAATCTTTCACTATCCCTGTCTAGGTCCTTTTTCCACTGGTTGAGATCGGTTTTGACCTGGGGCTCGAGATCGGAAGCTCGTACCCCTTGGACAGCTGCTTCCAGTCCTCGCAGCAATGCGATGCAGGCGCCTGGGTCCAACTGGTCCCGAATGCGCAAGAAAGCTTCCTTTGAGCCGACAGTACGCAGCACAGCGGGCGTATCGATGCCCACCGTCACCAATTGTTTGGCTGTCACGGCGCCGATCTCAGGCAACGACATGAGATCCGATTCGCTCATCGCTCCCCCTTCCAGGTTTTCGGGAATCAGTTTAGCTGCGATTCCCGGGGTATTCGGTGAATTCTTCGGCGGTTCCGTTGAAAACGTCCACGTCGATGTAGCGTTCCTCACCGTCGTACCCCTGGAGTCGTCCACGGCTCGCGTACTGCCAGAAGCGCCACTCGCGTCCGTCCTTCAGAACCGGAGTGGAATACGTGTCTGCGATCCAGACGTCACAGTCGAGGAACTCACCTTTCACGTACAGGTTGTAGGACCTCATGGTCGCATAGATGATCGGATCCATGCCGTAAGCTTTCCGGACCTTTTCGACATACACTTCCAGTTGGGTCACGACGTCCGTCTTTTGAGGCGGGTCTTTGAGGTAGTCACCATAGAATTCGAGGTCGATGACCGGAGGCAGCATGTCGTCAACCATGGGCACCTCGGCGATGAAATGGTCCGCTTGGCTCAATCCTGGACTGTCGTAACTGAAGAAATGGTACGCCCCCACTCGCAATCCCGCGTCGATGGCGTCGGCATAGTTGGTGTGGAACTGTGAATCTGTGTGGCTCGATCCCTCGGTGGCTTTGATGAAGGCGAAACTGATCCCCTGATCTTTGATGAGTGTCCAATCGACATTCCCTTGGTACGCGGAAACATCCACTCCCCTTATTGGGTACCGAGTCGTCGACGGATTGTTGAGAAGCAAAACCCCAGTGAGGAAAAGGGAGCCGACCACGCTGACACAGACGAGAACGCACGCAGAGACGACGAGAACAATGGTCTTTTTCTTCATTCTTCTCTGACCCGATCACCTGCGAAGAAGCGGGATGCCAAGCGGGATTCCGGCCGGGGCCTGCGACCTTTCCCAGGCGTCTCCGCCAGCAGTACGGATCAGGTTCGAGAAACCCTCGTCGGCGAGCAGGTGGTGGGGGGCGGCATAGGTGATCCGTGCCGTGGCGATGTCCCCCGGACGGGGATGGACTCCCTCAGGAACCGCCACATGGACCAGACGATTGTCGCGCGCACGCCCCGACAGGCGATGGGTGGCGCCGTCTTTGCGGCCCTCGCCTGTGGCGAACATCACTTCCACGTCGGTGCCGACCAGGCGCTTGTTCTCCTCCCAGGCGATCTCATCGATGACCTCGACCAGGCGTTCGTACCTTTCTTGCACCACCTCATGGGGGATCTGATCCTCCATCACCCCCGCCGGAGTGCCGGGCCGGATGGAATAGAGGAAAGTGAAGGCGGCCGCGAACCGAGCCTCGCGCACGACATCCAGAGTCGCTTGGAAGTCGTCCTCGGTCTCCCCCGGGAACCCGACGATGATGTCCGTTGTCACGGCGGCATTCGGGATCCGAGCTCTGACTGAATCCAAGATCGACAAGAACTTGTCCCTCCTGTACGCCCGCCGCATCCTCTTGAGGATCTCATCGGAACCCGACTGCAATGGCATGTGCAGGCTCGGCATGACCGTCTCGGTCTCGGCCATTGCTGAAATAACCGAATCTGTGAAGTACGCCGGGTGTGGGGAGGTGAACCTTATCCGTCGGAGCCCCTCGACTTTCCCGCAGGCCCTCAGCAACTTGGCAAAGGCGTCTCTGTCGCCGAACTCCACACCATAAGTGTTGACATTTTGTCCCAACAGGGTCACTTCCTGGACCCCCTGGTCCACCAGCATCCTGACCTCGGCAAGGATGTCCTCGGGGCTTCGGTCGGTCTCCTTGCCACGCACAGAGGGTACGATGCAGAACGTACAGGTGTTGTTACAACCCACGGAGATGGTGACCCAGCCCGAGTACGCAGATTCTCTGCGGCTGGGCAGAGTCGAGGGGAAGGTCACCAAGGAATCGGCGATCTCGATTTTGGCGATCTTCTCCACACGAGCCTTCTCCAACAAAATGGGAAGGTGGCCGATGTTGTTCGTGCCGAAGACGACGTCCACCCAGGGCGCCTTCTTCAACACGATGTCTTTGTCCTTCTGGGCCATACATCCCCCCACGGCGATCTGCATCCCGGGATGGGCCTGTTTGACCGGCGCCAGATGACCGAGATTCCCATACAGCCTGTTGTCGGCGTTCTCCCTGACCGCGCACGTGTTGAAGACCACCACGTCGGGTGTGGCACCCTCCCCCGCCGGGACGTACCCTGCCTGGTCGAGCAGGCCCGCGATCCGTTCGGAATCGTGGACGTTCATCTGGCAGCCATAGGTGATGACTTGGTAAGTCTTCGCGTTACTCATCATCCACGATGTTACCAAACGCGGGTGCCGCCAGAGCGGGAATCCTCATCGTCTCCGTCTCCGCCTCCGCCGGCCATGGTCTCATCCACTGCCTGAATGACGGCCCCGCGGACGATCGCCTGAGAAAATCCGCGCCTTTCCAACTGTGCCGCGAGCCTCCTCGTCATCGTGGCCCTGTCCTTTCCGATCAGAGACTTCGCCCTCCGCCTGGCCAGCTGCAAGGCGATCTCCGCCTCCGACCCATCCGCCTCATTCAGCGCCTCATCGATCACAGACGGTGAGATCCCTTTCCCCGCCAACTCCCTCTTCAAGCGCGCGGCGGACAAGGACTTCGGACCGCGCCGGGATGCGACCCACTCCCGTGCGAAACTCTCATCGTCCACCAGCCCCACTTCGATGAAGCGGGCCACGATCTGGTCGGCGAGGGATTCCTCCACATGGCGTTGCACAAGGTCTTTCTTCAGCTCCACCCTGCTGCGAGCGCGGGCCGACAACCTGTGGAGGGCGATGGCACGGGCCTGTTCCGGGTCGGTGACCGGTTTCGCATCCTCGCGGAGATTCTGACCATGGGACGACGACGGAGTCGGGGACGACGGATCGTACGGCTCAATGGCCTCCCGATCAGATTCCACCTTCTCGGATCCCATGTCCTGGATGGTGGGGAAAGATGACATGTCAGGGGAAGAGTCCCGCCGGGATGGCACGGTCTCGGGCGATGACTCCCACCCGGATTCCACGGAAGCGATCAGAGTCCTCAGGTCTGCCAGGGTACGGCCCTTGTCGGTTTGGTTGGGCATCAAAATGCCACTTCCCCTGTCACGGGATCGACCCCTTCGGGAACTTTCTCCCCGATGCCGTAGATGGCGAGGATCTTGCCTTCGATCTCGTCGGCCATTTCGGGATGGGACTTCAAGAAACCTCGGGCGTTTTCTTTGCCCTGACCCAGCTGCTCCCCTTCGTAGGTGAACCACGATCCGGCTTTGCGGATGATCCCCTGCTCGACGCCCAGGTCGATGAGTCCGCCTTCGCGGGATATCCCCTCGCCGTACAAAATGTCGAACTCGGCTTGTTTAAAGGGCGGGGCAACCTTGTTCTTCACGACTTTCACCCGGGTCCTGTTGCCCACGGTCTCCGAGCCGTCCTTCAGCCCCTCGATCCGGCGCACGTCGAGGCGCACCGACGAGTAGAACTTCAGGGCCCGGCCACCAGTGGTCGTCTCCGGGGAGCCGAACATGACGCCGATCTTCTCACGCAACTGATTGATGAAGATACATGTCGTGTTGGCTGTCGACAGCGCCCCGGTCATCTTCCGAAGAGCCTGGCTCATCAGACGGGCTTGGAGACCCACATGGGAATCCCCCATCTCGCCTTCGATCTCAGCCCGCGGTGTGAGCGCTGCGACGGAGTCGATGACGACCAGGGCCAGGGCGCCCGACCGCACCAGGGTGTCGGCGATCTCCAACGCCTGTTCACCGTTGTCAGGCTGGCTGACCAGCAATTCGTCGGTGTTCACGCCGAGTTTGTGCGCATACTCGGGATCGAGGGCGTGTTCGGCGTCGATGAAGGCACAGATCCCCCCGGCCTTCTGGGCACTGGCGATGGCGTGCAGGGCGAGAGTGGTCTTGCCGCTGGATTCGGGACCGTAGATCTCCACGATCCGGCCTCGGGGAAGGCCGCCGATGCCCAGCGCGATGTCCAGCGCAATGGACCCGGTGGGAATCACCTCCATGGGTTGGAGGGTTTTGTCCCCCAGCTTCATCACGGAACCTTTGCCGTGTTGTTTCTCGATTTGGGCTAGGGCAGCCTCCAGGGCTTTCCCACGATCGGCGGTGGCCATCTCGTACCTTTCTG
>JGI24699J35502_11133598_pt1 | contig 12362 bp, 8 predicted proteins | sample TergutMp193P4_FD_35502 | JGI IMG/M metagenome (IMG submission 35502) | reverse complement strand
TGGGGAAGCCGTTCTCCAGCAGGTCGACGGTACCGAAGGCGCTCATCAGGTCGCCGTGGCCGAAGACGAGGTCCTGGTCGTACTTGATGGAGCGCTGACCATTGAGGTCGATGTGGAAGAGCTTGCCACACCACAGGGCCTGCGCGATGCTGACCGTGTAGTTCAGGGCCGCCATCTGCTCGTGGCCGATCTCGGGGTTGAGCCCCACGATGTCACCGTTGTCCAGCCGGTCGATGAAAGCCAGCGCGCTGCCGACTGTCGGCAGAATGATGTCGCCGCGGGGTTCGTTGGGCTTGGGCTCGAGACCGATCTTGAGGTTGTACCCCTTGGACTTGATATAGCCCGCCACGGTGTCGATGCCCTCGGCGTAGCGGTTGAGCGCCGCGTAATAGTCCTTGGACGTGTCGTACTCCGCACCTTCGCGCCCGCCCCACATCACGAAGGTTGTCGCACCGAGGTACGCCGCCAGGTCGACGTTGCGCAAGACCTTGCGCAGGCCGTACCTGCGTACTCTGCGGTCGTTCGAGGTGAAAGCGCCGTCTTTGAAAATCGGGTGGGAGAAGGTGTTGGTCGTCACCATTTCGCACACGATGCCCGTCTCGTCGAGAGCCTTCTTGAAGTTGGCAATGATCCTGTCGCGCTCGGCGTCGGGGGTACCGAAGGGGACGAGGTCGTCATCATGGAATGTGATGCCCCAGGCACCGATCTCAGCGAGTTTGTGAACGATGTACACCGGATCCATCATGGCCCTGGTGGCGGAACCGAATTGGTCTTGCGCGGGCCAGTTGACGGTCCACATGCCAAAAGAGAAATGATCCTCAGGAGTGGGAGTTGGAATAGACATGGATGAGAGCCTCCTTGCAATGGCTAAGTCTGACGGGGGACAGTGTTGTCCGCCATGATTAGTTCTATGGATAAACATATTCCTCGGAAGGGGAAGATTCAAGATCTTGGCCCATTGTTTCCGAAGATTCGCCCCCCTTGCTCCGCATTAACCTGTATGATGGTCGCTAATTGAGAGCCAATAATCATCTTCTTTGGCTCAACCCCCCTTCGAAAGATCGTCTTTGATGAGATACACACGCCAACCACACGTGGCATCGGCAGAAACTATGACCCGCGCAGGACAGAGATCCTTGCGCGACCACAACCTGTGTCTGGTTTTCTCCTTCATTGCTTCAGCCGACCCCGATCATCCGCGCTCACGGGCCGACCTGGCCGAATTGACCGGATTGACGAAGGCCACCGTGTCCTCTCTTGTCATCACCCTCCGGGAGATTGGCCTCGTGACAGAACTGGAACCGGTCTACCCCCACCGCGTGGGCCGCCCGGCTGTTCCCCTCGTCGTTTCCCAGGGTACGGTCGGCGCGCTCGGCCTTGAGATCAATGTCGACTTCCTGGGCGTACGGGCCATCGATCTGACGGGAGAGATCCTCGGCGAGTCGTTTGAAAAACTGAACTTGCGCCAGTCCGACCCATCGGTCGCCATCACGGCGCTTGTCCGCCATGCCTATCATCTCGTCTCACATCTTGAGACTCAATCTGTACGTCTGATCGGCGCCTGTCTGGCTCTGCCCGGCATCGCCGACCATCCGTACGGTCCTCTGCGGCTGGCGCCCAACCTGGGCTGGCACGACGTGGACATCTCGGCGACCATGGCCCTCGCCTTCGACGCTCTCATCTGCGAGGTCGGCGATTCCGAGCTGGTAGAAATACTCAGAAACCTGCTCGTCGACGACCTCATCGTCGACAATGAGGCCAACCTGGCCGCCCGAACTGAAATCGACAAGCACCATGGCACGTCGTTCATCTACGTCTCCGGGGAGGTCGGGATCGGCGCCGCGATCGTCGTGGACGGGGAGGTCTTCTCCGGCCTGCATGGCTGGGCCGGGGAAATCGGCCACATCGTCGTCGACCCCCAGGGTCCGGTCTGCGCCTGCGGTGCCACCGGCTGCCTGGAGATGTACGCCGGGAAGCGCTCACTCATGGTCGCAGCCGGGCTGGATCCTTCAGATTCCATCGACGCTCTCCTTGCCGTCCATGACCAGGACGACCCGCGCGCCTCGGCCGCCATCGCACGAGCCGGTGAGGCCCTGGGCATCGCGCTGGCCGACTGCATGAACTTCGTCGATGTGAGCAGAGTCATCCTCGGCGGCAGTTTCGCCCTGCTGACTCCCGTCCTTGCCCCAGGACTGGCGGTCCAGATCTCATCGCGGGTCCTCGCCTCGCGCTGGGTCAGCGAGGACCTGGACATTCGCGCCTCCGACACCGGGGCGTACGCGGCGGCCACCGGCAGCGCCCTGGCCGTCCTGGACCAAGCCATGTCCGACCCCGCCTCCCGGCTATGGAACAGGTGACCGCCCAGTCGTTCCAGGAATCAGGCGGCTCCCGATCTCAAAGTCGTTTGTAACACAACCGTGCTCGGCGAACATTAGTGTGTATGACAATGAATGACGAGGAAGCCCGCAACCACCTCACACAATTGTGGCTCGACCACAAGAGTGCTGTGACGAGTTTCGTACGCCGTCGTTGTCCGGACAGCAGTGTCGACGACATCGTTCAAGAAGTCTTCATGATTGCTTGGCGAAAGGTGGACGATGTGCCACCTGAACCCCGGCCTACGGAAAAACGTTCATCTGCCGCCCCATGAGGCCATAGACCCCCGATGCGACAAATCCACCCTGACACGGACTTTCTCTGCTAGGCTAGAAGCGATCTGAGTTTTAACGCTTATCTTCCGGCGGCCAGATCCTTGCAGTCATTGCAGGTCATAACACATGTATCTGATCATGGAAGTGGTGTGCTCGCATATGCCAAAAACACTGAAAATATCTCTTATAAGTATTGTCTCTTTAGTACTCGTCCTGTACGGAGGGGTCTTCCTGGGACACAAAATCTTCGTCACGCCGGAGGCGCCCGATGAGCCGGGTAGCGCTGCCACCATCGAGCCAGCGAAAAACGAAAGGTTCACATTCGGCCCGCAAGCACACTCCTCGCATCCGACGACCTTGAAAGGGTTCATGCCCATCCTGGCCGACCAATTGGCGAGGTACAACAAGGTCGCGCCCGATCTGTGGCCCGATAACACTCTGATCAACCAGACGCTCGTCGTCGAGGACCTCACCAACCAGACGTACTGGCTCATCAAACCGGATGGCACCTTCGCCGAAGTCACGGAGAAGGATGTCAGCCATTACGGCTACGAGCGGCTCGCGTACCCCAACGGGTTCAGTTTCTTCAAAGGCGGGATGTACCTGGCCCTCGACGAGGCGGAACTGAAAGATCCCGCGACCTGGGAGAAGTACCTCCACCTCGGCACGTACAGCGCCATCATCTGGCTGATCCATGAGGGCTTCCACGAGATGCAGGGGGCCTGGGCCGAGACTGACCTGGCGAACAGCGACCGGGAGGATCATCTGGACGACATCCCCGCGCGAGTACAACGCGCACTCCTGCAAAAACAACTCTTCCACGCTGTGAGCCGTCCCGGGGACACCCAGGCGATCCTCGCCGCTCTTGCGACGTACGAGGACTGGAAAACCCGTTTCCCTTTGGACTTTGAGGATTCGCTGAACGCGGACCGGTACGAGGGCACCGCGTACTACTTCGAATTTGTGGCGAGCCTTCTGGTGGGCTATCCCGACCAGGTCAAAAACCTGCAAGATGTGGACGCGGGCCTGGCGCTCCTCGCGACCCGCGAAGACGTCTACATCGGACACGGGCTGGTCATGGAGGGATACTCCGTCGGCGGTTTCGCGGCGATTCTCCTCGAGCGGCTCGAAAAAGACTGGAAGGGGCGACTGATGGCGGACCCGGGCGCCACTGCGATGGAGATGCTGCGCCAACACTTCGCCGACCAGAAATTGCCGGCCCCGACCCAACTCTCACCAGCCGAGACCGACGCCATCGTCAAAGACATCACCGCGGCAAGGGAAAGAATCGCCGCCATCGGTGGAGGCGAGACCAGCGAGGTCAAGGATAACAGCGCAGAAGTCGAGGAGAGCACCGCCACAAAGGTCTTCAGGTACCTCTACGACCGTCTGTACTGGTGGCTCCCCAAGAAGTGACAACGAAAATAGTTAGCAATGAAAGTGGCACACGTATGAATAAAATCCTGAAAATGTCTATTATAAGTATTGTCTCTTTGGTGTTGGTCCTCTATGGAGGCGTGTTCCTGGGACATAAAGTGTTCTTCAAACAACAGACTCCTCGTCCTTTGACGATGGAGTCCGTGAGCAACGACAGGTTCACATTGGGTCCGCAGGCACATCCGGATCCCCCGGCGACTCTCGGGGAATTCATGCCGGTGCTGGCGGAACAACTCGCGCGCTACAACACGATCGCGCCCACACTGTGGCCCGACACCACACTGGTCAATCAGACTCTCATCGTCGAGGACCTCACAAATCAGACATTCTGGCTGATCAAACCCGACGGGGTCTTCACTGAGGTTTCGGAAAAGGACATCCGCCATTACAACTACGAACCGGCGTCGTACGCCGGCGGGTTCACGTTCTTTCAGGGCGGGATGTACCTCGCCCTGGACGAGGAGGACGTGAAGAATGTCGCGACTTGGGAGAAATATCTCCATCTCGGCACGTACGACGCCATCATCTGGCTGATCCATGAGGGCTTCCACGAGGCACAGGGAAACTGGGCCTCAGGCGCCCATCCGGGCAATTCGGAACGGGAGGAGCATCTGGACAACACGCCCGCCCGCGTACAGCGTGCATTGTTGCAAAAACAACTCCTTGACGCCGTCCGCCATCCCGGGGACAACGCTGCAATCCTCGCGGCACTGGCGACGTACGAGGATTGGAAAACCCGTTTCCCCGATGATTACAAGGATTCGGCGAACGCGGATCGATTCGAGGGCACCGCGTACTACTACGAATTGGTGGCCAGCCTCCTGGTCGGCTACCCCGACCAGGTCAAAGACAAGAAAGATGTGGACGAGGCTTTGGCTTTGTTGGCGACCCGCGAAGACGTCTATGTCAGCCATGGGCTCGTCGTCGAGGGGTACACGGTCGGCGGTTTCGCCTCGGTCCTCCTCGACAGGATCGAGCCCGACTGGAAGGAGCGACTGATGGCGGACCCGGGCGCCACTCCAATGGAAATGCTGCGCCAACACTTCGCCGACCAGAAATTGCCGGTTCCGACCCAGCTCTCACAAGCCGAAACCGACGCCATCATCAAAGACATCACCGCGGCAAGGGAAAGAATCGCCGCCATCGGTGGAGGCGAGACCAGCGAGGTCAAGGAGAACAGCACAGAAGTCGCGGACAGCACCGCCACAAAGGTCTTCAAGTACCTCTACGAGCGTCTGTACTGGTGGCTCCCCGAGAAGTAAAGATGAAAACTCATCTCCCACCAATCCTGACCGATTGGTCCCTTAAGGGCGTGATATGAGCTCATCATGGGGTATTTCTCCGCCACCAAGCATGAATGACCACGCCGGGACCCACTGTTTGCTCAGGTGTAGATCACGATGGGCAGGATCATGGGCCGGGACCTCAGAGTCGTGGCGACCCAGCGACCCACCGTACGACGGATCACCTGCTGGAGGAGGTACGTGTCGGACACACCCTCAGCGAGGGCGACTTCCACGTTCTCACAAATCTGGGGTTCCACATCGGTGAACACGGAATCGTCGTCGAGGAAGCCGCGCGCCTGAATGTCCACAGAGACAAGGCCTGTCTCCTCACTGATCACGGCGATCACGGTGATGAAACCTTCCGAGCCGAGGATGCGGCGGTCGGCCAGGGATTCCTCGGACACGCTCCCCACGGATCCGCCGTCCACCAGGATGTACGAAGCGTCCACCTTGCCGACGACTCTCGCCTGGTGATCCGACAAATCAACAACCGTGCCATCGTCGACGGTGAGCACATTCCCGACACCGGTGGACGCCGCCAGCTTCCCATTGGCGATCAGATGGCGGGGTTCCCCATGCACGGGCATCGCGCACAAAGGCTGGACGATGTTGTAACAGTACAACAGTTCCCCCGAACAGGCGTGGCCCGACACATGCACCAAAGCATTGCCCTTGTGGATGACCGTGGCGCCCAGTTTCATCAACCCGTTGATGACACGATAGACCGCGTTCTCGTTGCCGGGGATCAGCGAGGAGGCGAGCAGGACGGTGTCCCGGGGCCCGATCGTGATGCTGGGATGGCTCTGGTTGGCCATTCTCGCCAGCGCTGACAGGGGTTCGCCCTGGCTGCCCGTGCAGATGATCACCAGACGGTCCTCCGGAATGTCCTCGACGTCCGCGAGTTCGGCCAGGGTGGCCCCGGGCACATGCAAGTACCCCAGATCGCGGGCGATCCCCATGTTGCGCACCATGGACCTGCCCACGTACACCACTGATCGCCCATGGATCTCCGCCTGGTTCAGCACCTGTTGGACCCGATGGACATGCGAGGCGAAACATGCGACAACAATCTTGCCTGGTGCCTGATCGAAAACCCTTCTCATCGCGGGTTCGACTTCCAGCTCTCCTGTGGTGAACCCCGGTACTTCGGCGTTGGTCGAATCGACCATGAACAAGTCGACGCCCTCCTCGCCGAAACGCGCGAAGGACCTCAAATCGGTGAGGCGGTGGTCGAGCGGAAGCTGGTCCATCTTGAAGTCGCCGGTGTGCAGGATCGTGCCCCCGGACGTACGGATGAACACAGCCAGAGCGTCGGGGATCGAATGATTGACGGCGACGAACTCCACGTCGAACTGGGTCCCGATGCGGATACGCTCCCCCTCGCAGACCTCGGTCAAGATCGGGGAAGCGATGCGGTGCTCCTTGAGTTTGGGGTCGAGGAAAGCCAGCGTGAGCCGGGATCCGAAAATCTCGATGTCCTCACGTGTCTTCAACAGGTACGGCACGGCGCCGATGTGGTCCTCATGCCCATGGGTGAGGATCAGGCCCACCACATCGTCCATCCGATCCGCGATCACGTCGAAACACGGAAGGATGAGATCCACTCCGGGATGCTCTTCCTCGGGAAACAACACCCCTGCGTCAACCAGGAGAATCTCCCCATTGATCTCAAACGCTGTCATATTGCGACCCACGTCGCCGAGCCCCCCCAACGGGATGACACGTACCGTGTCGGGGGCAAGGACTGGCGGGTCGCTGAGAACAGAATCGAACATGTTACCTTTCAAAACATCTGATTCCTGGCAAGTGTGCGCCTAGATTCCGAGAACGGTTTCCAGTCCCACTGTGAGACCGGGATGGGCCTTCACCCACCGGATCCCTCGCAGAACCCCTGGCATGTAGCAGGACCGCGACCGGGCGTCATTGACGATGGTGAGGGTCTCACCGGAGGAAGCCAGGCGTACCTCCTGTTGGGCGATGAGCCCGGGCAGGCGTACGGAGTGGACGTGGACGTCGGCGATCTGGGCTCCCCTGGCGCCATCCACCTGGTGGGTGGTCGCGTCGGGCATGGATCCCGCTCCCGCTTGTTCGCGGGCTTCGGCGACCATGCGGGCCGTGTTCGCCGCTGTGCCCGATGGCGCGTCGGCTTTGCCACTGTGGTGGGCCTCGATGATCTCAACAGACTCGAAGTACGGGGCGGCGACTTTGGAGAAGTACATCATGAGCACCGCGCCGATAGCGAAGTTGGGGGCGATCATGACCCCCACCGCGGGATCGTCGCCCAGCATTCCTCGGACGAGATCCAGCCGATCCTCGGTGAATCCTGTGGTACCGACCACCACCGAGATCCCGTGCTGGACACACCAGGAGATGTTGTCCAACACAGAATCGGGATGAGTGAAGTCAACCGCCACGTCCGCGCCCAGGGCCGCATCCCTGGAGTCGCCGACATCGATCCCGGCGACGAGATCGAGGTCCGGGTCGCCCGCCACGGCCCGGCACACTTCCATGCCCATGCGCCCGCTGGAACCGAACACTGCGATTTTCATCATAACCTCACCTTTCGGACAAGGCCGAAGCACTAGTTGGCTTCGGTTTCCTCTTCCTCGATGACAGGGATCAATGACAGCTTGCCGCGATCGTCGATGTCGAGGATCTCAACCTGGAGCTTCTGGCCCACCTGGACCACGTCGTCGACGTTCTCCACACGGGCCCCGCCGGCCAGTTTCCTCATCTTGGAGATGTGAAGCAAACCGTCCTTGCCGGGTACGAGGGAGACGAAAGCACCGAAGGTGGTCGTCTTGACGACCGTGCCCAGGAAGCGCTCGCCCTTCTCAGGCATGTGCGGGTTGGCGATGCCGTTGACCATCTGGCGGGCGGCTTCCGCGGCTTCGCCATTGTCGGCGCCGATGTAAACCGTGCCGTCGTCCTCGATGGCGATGTTGGCGCCCGTGTCGTCCTGGATCTGGTTGATGACCTTGCCCTTGGGCCCGATCACCTCGCCGATCTTGTCCACCGGGATGTGCACGGTGATGATGCGGGGAGCGTACGGGCTCATCTCGCCGGGGCCACAGATGGCGGCGTTCATGACGTCCAGGATCGTGTGGCGGGCCTCACGGGCCTGCAGCAGAGCGGATGCCAGCACGTCGGCGGGAATCCCATCCAACTTGGTGTCCAACTGCAGCGCTGTCACGAAGTCGGAGGTGCCTGCCACCTTGAAGTCCATGTCGCCCAGGGCATCCTCCTGTCCGAGGATGTCGGTCAGAGCCAGATAATGCATCTGCCCGTCGATCTCCTCGCTCATCAGGCCCATGGCGATGCCGGCCACGGGAGCCTTCAGGGGCACGCCGGCGTTGAGCAGGGACAATGTCGAGGCGCACACCGACCCCATGGAGGTCGAGCCATTGGACCCGATCGCCTCGGAGACCTGACGGATGGCGTAGGGGAACTCCTCACGGTTGGGCACCACAGGAATCAGCGCCCGCTCGGCCAGAGCCCCGTGCCCGATTTCGCGGCGCTTGGGTGAACCCACCCTGCCGGTCTCTCCAGTGGAGTACGGCGGGAAGTTGTAATTGTGCATGTACCTCTTGGTGGTCTCAGGGGCCAAGGTGTCAAGCTTCTGCTCCATGTCGAGCATGTTGAGCGTTGTCACACCCAGGATCTGGGTCTCACCGCGCATGAACAGCGCCGAACCGTGCACTCGCGGGATCACGCCGGTCTGAACTGACAACTGGCGGATGTCCTTCGGCCCGCGCCCGTCGATGCGTACTTTTTCTGTGAGGGTCTTGTGACGCACGATCGTCTTGGTCAAAGACCGATACGCCCCCGTGACCTCTTTCTCACGCTCGGGGAACAACTCGTCGAGTTCCTCGTGCAGATCGGCCAGCAGATCCTCGGTGGCGGTTTCACGCTCCTGCTTGGCGGCGATGGAATTGACCTCGCGCACCCTGTCGGAGGCTGCCTTCTCCACCGCGGCGTACACATCTTCTTGGTAGTCCAGGAAGACCGGGAAGGCTTTCGTGGTCTTCGGGAATTGGGCGGCCAACTCGGCCTGTGCGTCACACAGGGCCTTGATGAACGGCTTGGCTGCTTCCAGGCCTTTGGCGACGACCTCCTCAGTGGGGGCCGTACGACCGGAGCGCACCAGTTCCCAGGTCTCAGCGGTGGACTCAGCTTCCACCATCATGATGGCGACGTCGCCGTCGGGAAGGACCCGCCCAGCCACGGCCATGTCGAAGACGGCTTCCTTTGTCTGCTCGATGGTGGGGAACGCGACCCACTGATCCTTGATCAGGGCGATGCGAAGCCCGCCGACCGGGCCGATGAAGGGCAGTCCGGCAAGCGTGGTGGACATCGATCCCGCATTGATGGCCAAAGTGTCGTAGACGACGTTCGGGTTGAGCGCCAGCACGGTGATGACGACCTGGACCTCGTTGCGCAACCCCTTGGTGAAGCAGGGACGCAGCGGACGGTCGACCAGTCGGGCGGCGAGGATCGCCGACTCGGGGGGACGGCCCTCGCGGCGGAAGAACGAACCCGGGATCTTGCCCGCGGCGTACATCCTCTCCTCGACGTCGACGGTCAGGGGGAAGAAATCGATGGCGTCGCGCGGCTGGTTGGCCGCTGTCGTCGCCGACAAAAGCATGGTGTCACCGTCGAGATAAACGGTGGCGGACCCAGCAGCCTGCTGGGCGAGGAGACCCGTCTCAAAACGTACGACATGGCGCCCATACGCGCCATTGTCTAAGACAGCCTCGGTATAACGAAGATTAGGACCTTCCATTGTTTTTCCTTTCAGGCGCGCCCACACCTGTCCCGAATTGAACAGATGTGTCTTCTATGCCATCGTCAACGGCGGTCTTCGATCGAGACCCGCGGGGCGATAAGGACCCGAAAGTCACCACCAAAGACCGTGTCAGATACGACAGATGGCGCGCAATATTTTTGTTTAGTTTACCACCAGCATACAGGGCGGAGGGGGTTCCCCCACCGCCCCACACTGTCATCGCCTCAGGCCGAGTCTTTCGATCAGTTTACGATAGTGCTCGATGTCTTGTTTGGCGACATAGTTGAGAAGCCGACGACGCCGTCCGACCATGAGCATCAAGCCACGGTGGGAGTGGTGATCTCCCTTGTGGGCCTTCAAATGCTCCGTCAGGTGCGCGATCCTTTTACTCAGGATGGCAATCTGCACATCGGCCGAACCCGTGTCGCCTTCAGTGATGGCGTACTCTTCGATGATTTTCTTCTTCTCAGCAGCATCCATGTGCCACTCCTTCGTCGTTGCGCGATGCCTACCCCTGATGGGCAAGCACTCTTGATTCGCGGCCGGTATACGGCTCCACCACATTACCACGCCTCTCCCCCAGTGTCATCTGCCCCACGTGGTCACCACCCAGACGTGCCTGTCCCGAGTGAGATCCCGGGACTATGCAGTTGTGGGGCGGCATATGAACGAATTTCCCCCTGAAAACGTTCATCTCCCACCCCAAGACAGCACAATCGTACACAATGTTCCGATTGTTGTCCGGGTCGCGTGATAACCGGGGATCAGGATGACGGAGGTGGGGACAGGATGGCGCGGGTCGCTGCGACGTCTTTGGCGAGTTGGGTGACGAGGTCATCTTTTGAGGGGAAGTGGACCTGGTCGCGGAGTTTGGCGACGAAGTCGACGCCGACTCGTTCGCCGTACAGTTTGAGGTCGGTACGGTCCAGGGCGTTGGCCTCGACACGACGCTGAACCCCGTCGAAGGTCGGGTTGGTGCCCACGGAGATGGCGGCGGGCCACGTCTGGTTCCCGCATGTGAGATAACCGGCGTACACCCCGTCGGACACACAGGCGTGCAGGGACGGTACGGTCAGGTTCGCGGTGGGGAACCCGAGGGTACGACCGCGCTGGTCGCCGAGGACGACGATGCCCGAATAGCGGAATGGGCGTCCCAGCATCTTCGCCGCTGATTGTGGGTCGCCGTCTTCCAGGGCGGCACGGATACGCGAGGAGGACACCGGCCCCCCATCGCAGAGCATGTCGAGCACGCAGACCTCGAAACGGTCCCTGGCAAGCTCGCGCATCGTGTCCGCATCGGCGCTGGCGCCGTGACCGAATCGGAAGTTCTGTCCCACCACGACGGCTGTGGGTTCAAGGGGGCACAGGATCCGTTCCACGAACTGGTCCGGGGTCCATGAGCCCAGGGTTTTCGTGAATTCCACGATCGAGACCTCGTCTGCGCCACAGTGTTTCAACAGTGCGACCCGGTCTTCGATCTCGCACAACAGGTCAGGGGCTTTTTCTGGGTCGAGGACCGAGACCGGGTGGGGCCAGAAGGTCACAGCGACAACGGTACCTGTGAGGCCGGCCAGTTTCCGTGCGGTGGTGAGAATGGCTTGATGGCCCAGGTGGACCCCGTCGAAATTGCCGATAGCGATAACCTTGTTCATTGCATTCCGTCTCTGTGCCCGTTTGTCATTTTTCCCACATCCTCCGCCCCGATGAAAACCGCCGCCGGACGGGCCAGTGAGGGATCTGCCGGATCCGGGCGGTACAACGCGAGGAGGTTGTTTCCACAGAATACTGTCACGAGATCGTCGTCCAGCGCCAGCGGGACGGGTCGCCCCACAGCGATGTCCGCCACCCGTTCTGGCGGGACTTCGACTCTGGGTGCGATCAACCCGGCCACCGACCCCATGTCGATCACTGCGTCAGGTGAGACATCGTCCAGTCCCACGGCATCATCGACGCTCAGCTTCCCGATTCTCGTGCGCCGGAGCCGTACGAGGTGTCCGCCCACGCCCAGGTCTTCGCCGAGATCGCGGGCCAGGGCCCTGATGTACGTGCCCGAGGAACAGTCCACCACCACATTCAGGTCCACATAGCCGGGCGCCGGAAGTCCGGCCGCGGCGAGGATGGGATGAGAGCGTTCCGGAGATCCTGGTTGCGGGGCGCGGATCGGGGTTTGAGACGGCTCAAAACCCCGATTCGCGCCCCGCC